>Ga0209201_1000016_pt1 | contig 303210 bp, 270 predicted proteins | sample AD_UKC055_MetaG_FD_184411 | JGI IMG/M metagenome (GOLD analysis project Ga0209201, IMG submission 184411) | Active sludge microbial communities of municipal wastewater-treating anaerobic digesters from USA - AD_UKC055_MetaG (SPAdes) (version 2) | ecosystem: Engineered > Bioreactor > Anaerobic... | reverse complement strand
CAGAAGTCACAGCCGTAGCCAATCCAGGCTACAGCTTCGCTGGATGGAGTGACGGTGTCATGACCGCATCCAGAACAGATGCCAACGTGACAGCTAACCTAACTGTCACGGCGAACTTTACCATCAATATATACACTGTTTCTGGAACCGTCTTGACCTCTGGAGGCCAGGTGCCGCCAGGTGCTACAGTCAATGGCGTTGCTGTTGATCCTGTGACAGGAGCATATTCGATCCCGAACATTACTTATGGAACTGTGATCACTCTTGTTCCATCGGCTATCGGTTATACGTTCACACCGCCGAATGCGACATTAACAGTTACAAGCAACATGATCCAGAATTTCATCGGGAACTTATCCTATTTTAATATTACTGGCGTAGTCCATACACCTAACGGCCCGGGAGAAGGCTTTGCAATAAACGTCACTAATAATAATCCGAATCTTCCAGCCGTAGCATCCACTGTCAGCCAATCAGATGGAACTTATGCCTTAAGCGTTCCCTATGGATGGAATGGTGCAGTGCAAGCTGCTAAATCAGGCTACATTGTTGTTGATCCGCAGAATGGTATATACGTCTACACCAATGTCATAGCTGATCAGGCCAACATGAACTACAAAACGATCCTTGAAAGCTATACGATCTCAGGAGTCATTGAATACGCTGATGGATCTGGGCCTATGGCGGATGTTCAGCTAAAAGATGATGCCAACAACCTTTTGGCAGTAACCGCTGCCGATGGGTCCTATTCTTTCGAGAAAGAATACGGTTGGTCTGCGGTTGTCACACCTTTTAAAAATAATCATGTCTTTGATCCTCAACAAAGAGAATATATCGACCTTCAGTCGAATCATCTTGAAGAGCATTATAAAGCTAAGAAAGTGTCCATCGTGATATCAGGAACGATCGTCTCATCGCCTCAGGATATGCCCTTGGAAGGTGTTGCCTTACGCGATAATGATGGCGCGGTCGTTGCCACAACAAACGCTGAAGGCATGTATCATTTTGAAAAGCCTATTGGCTGGTCAGGCATCATCACGCCCTCCAAGCCAAGATACGCCTTTACACCACAGCAGAGAAAGTATGAGAATGTGCAGACGAACCTTTCGCAAGAGCACTACATTGCGCGGAGTGGTGGGTAGAGGGAAATAAAAGATCGTACGATTTCTTAATCACGGTCGGCGCCTATATTTCTAGGCGCCGATTTTTTATGATTTATAACAAATAAAAATTTCTTGACATTGTTTATGACTGGGACTATAATTATCCCAGTTGAAAGGGGAAAAGTGAAGGTACTTACTAAGAACACTGACTACGCGGTCCGAGCCCTTCTTGAACTTGCTTTTGCGCAAGGAGAGCTTCTTTCCGCCAAAGAGATCGCCGACAAGCAAAAGATCCCTTATGAATTCTTGCGCAAGATCCTCAGCCGTCTTATTAAGGAAAAGATCGTCGTTTCCAGAGAGGGAGGGTCTGGTGGATTTCAGTTACGCCTTAAGCCTTCCCAGATCAAGCTCTCTGATCTTATTCAAATTTTTCAAGGAGAGGTTCAGATCTCAGAATGTTTATTTCGCGATAAGATCTGCCCGAATCGAAAAAACTGCGTTTTAAGGCAGAACATTTTGCAGGTTGAAAGAAAAGTTGTTGAAGAATTCAATGCGATCACGATCGAGAGCTTAATGGAGCAAATGAAAGGTAAACGATGAAGCGAAATATTATCAAGATCGACGAGGAAAGATGTAATGGCTGTGGCCTCTGCGTCCCTGATTGTGCTGAAGGAGCTCTGAAGATCGTTAATGGCAAGGTCAAGCTTGTTAAGGAATCCCTTTGCGATGGTCTTGGTGCTTGTATTGGCCGATGTCCTACAGGAGCATTAGTCGTGGAAGAACGGGAAGCTGAAAGCTTTGATGAGGAAGAAGTAAGGAAAAATATGGAAAAAGCTCATGCTCCCCACCAGCCATCTCATGCGCGCACAGGTGGATGCCCAGGGTCGATGACCATGCAGTGGAATAACAAATCAAGCGCAAATGCGCAAGAGATCAGTAGCGGATCGGCGCTCGCGCAGTGGCCGGTACAGTTAAAACTGCTTAATCCGCGCGCACCGTATTTTCAAACCACAGACCTAGTTGTAGCCGCTGATTGCGTTCCTTTTAGCTATCCAAATTTTCATGCACGTTTTCTAAAAGGGAAGGTCCTGATCATTTTTTGCCCGAAACTTGATCACGCCAATGAGGAATATATTGAAAAATTGACAGAAATTCTTAAAATAAACACTATCAAATCTATTTCTATCATTCATATGGAAGTTCCATGTTGCTCAGGAACAACGTATATCGTGGAAGAAGCTTTGAAAAAGTCAGGAAAGAACATAACGGTTAAGGATTATACAATATCAATCCAAGGGGAAATCATATAAAGGAAGCCCTGCTAAAAATCAGCCGGGTCAATTCGTCCCGCCCAAGGCGGGACTTATCGAGAGGAGAGAGTCATGAGCATGTTCTGTTATCAGTGTCAGGAAACAGCAAGAAACCAGGGGTGTTTAGTCAAGGGCGTTTGCGGCAAGGATGAGCGCGCGTCAAATCTTATGGATCTTTTGATCTACGTTCTCCAGGGGATGTCAGTTTCCGCTTGCGAGCTTCCTCAGCCCTTAGACCGCAAATACGGTATTTTTGTGGCGAAGTCTCTTTTTGCGACGATCACCAACGCAAATTTTGATGAAGATCGCATCGTTGCCCTTATTAAGGAAGGATTGAACTTGCGCGGCGAACTTAAAAGGCAGTCTTCTTGCGGATGCTGCGGCGGAGCATGCGTGGACGCGCTTGCATGGTCAGGCAGCACAAAAGAAGAAATGCTTAAGAAAGCTGCGACCGTAAGCCCATTGTCATATAGTCAGAATGAAGACATCCGCTCCTTAAAGTCTTTATTGCTTTATGGGCTTAAAGGTGTTGCCGCTTACACTGAGCATGCTGCGGTCTTAGGGGCATATAATGACGAGATCTTTACCTTTATGTATAAAGCTTTGGCGGCGATGACAAGAAGCTTATCCGCAGAAGAGGCAACGGGTCTGGTCCTGGAAACTGGGGAGGTAGCTGTTAAGGCCATGGCACTTTTGGACGGAGCCAATACATCGGCCTATGGAAATCCAGAGATCACAAAGGTCAACATTGGCGTGCGCAAAAACCCTGGTATTTTGATCTCCGGCCATGATCTTAAGGATATGGATGAGCTTTTAAGGCAAACAGAAGGAGCGGGCGTGGATGTTTACACGCATAGTGAGATGCTGCCCGCAAATTATTATCCAGCATTCAAGAAGTATAAAAATTTCGTCGGAAATTATGGTAGCTCTTGGTGGCAACAGAACAAGGATTTTGAAACCTTTAATGGGCCGATCCTCATGACAACAAATTGCATTATCCCGCTTAAGGATTCTTATAAAAATAGGATCTTTACAACAGGCATGGCAGGATATCCGGGCGTAGAGCATGTTGCCGATAGATTGCCTAACGGAAAAAAAGACTTTTCCAAGATCATTGCTTTAGCAAAAACCTGTCCACCGCCGCAAGAGATCGAAACAGGAGAGATCGTGGGTGGATTTGCGCATCATCAGGTTATGCAGGTCGCGGATAAAGTTGTCACCGCGGTCAAGGCAGGGAAGATCAAGCGCTTTGTTGTTATGGCGGGTTGCGACGGCAGGCACACGTCTCGCAACTATTTTACGGATGTTGCGAAGGCCTTGCCCAAAGATACGATCATCTTGACGGCCGGATGCGCCAAATATCGCTACAATAAATTACCTCTAGGCGACATTGATGGTATCCCGCGTGTTCTAGATGCTGGGCAATGCAACGATTCGTATTCTTTGGCTGTGATCGCTCTTAAACTCAAGGAAGTTTTTGGCGTTAAAGACGTCAATGAGCTGCCGATCTCTTTTGATATTGCTTGGTACGAACAAAAAGCTGTTTGCGTTCTTTTGGCCTTATTGCATTTAGGCTTTAAGGGCATGCGTCTTGGGCCTACGCTGCCGGGATTTTTAACTCCGGGAGTCGTCAAGGTCCTTGTTGAGAATTTCCACATTAAGCCTGTAGGCGCTGTGGAAGATGATGTCAAGGCTATGATGGCCGGACAATAAAATGAGGGAGGGGTGAAATGAAAAAGATCGCCTTCTTTGATACAAAGCCTTATGATCAAAAGTTTTTTGATGAGGTCAATCAACGCCACGGGTTTCATATCACCTACTATCCTTCGCGTTTGGATGAAAACACGGCTGTTTTTGCTCAGGGCGCTGATGTTGTTTGCGCATTCGTAAACGATGTCATCAGCGCTGGGGTCATCGAGAAACTAAAAAGCAGTGGTGTTAAGTTGATAGCGCTTCGATGCGCTGGTTATAATAACGTCGACCTCAAGGCGGCTTATGGATCCATTCCTGTAGTTCGTGTTCCAGCCTATTCACCGCATGCTGTTGCCGAGCATGCGATAGCACTGATGATGGCTTTGAATCGGAAAACACACAGAGCGTATGATCGAGTGCGTGATGGCAATTTTTCCATTAATGGTTTGTTAGGTTTCGATATGTATGAGAAAAAAGCCGGTGTTATCGGCTTAGGAAAGATCGGTAAGTGTTTGGTCTCTATTCTCAAAGGTTTTGGAATGGAGGTTATGGTGTATGATAAAATTCGCGATGAAGCCTTTGCCAAGGAAAACAATATTCGTTATGTTGATCTAGACACGCTTTATGCGCAAAGCGATATTATTTCTTTGAATTGTCCTCTGACGCCTGAAACGAATCACATGATCAACGCAGGTAGTATCGCGAAAATGAGAAAAGGCGTCATGATCATCAACACGGGCCGCGGAAAACTTATTGACACCAAGGCTTTGATCGACGGGCTCAAGGCAGGCCAGGTGGGGTCGGCAGGCCTGGATGTCTACGAAGAAGAGAGTGAGTATTTTTTTGAGGATTTTTCGGCTGCGGTTATCAGCGATGATGTTTTGGCGCGGTTGTTGACATTCCCCAACGTGATCGTTACCTCGCATCAGGCATTCTTTACCCATGAAGCGTTGATTAACATCGCGACAACGACTTTAAAGAATGTTGAGGAATTTTTTAAGGATGGATATCTTGAGAACGAAATTTGTTATCGATGTGAAAAAGAATGCCGAAAGGCTAAAAAAATGAGATGTTTTTAAAAAGTAAGTTCTCCTGCCTTGACAAAACATAGAATCTTGTTAAGATAAAAGTAAGTTAACGTAAATTCTTTTATTAATATAAAAGGAGGAAGTTATGGCAACAAAGAAAAAAGCTAAAAAAACAGCAAAGAAAAAGATCGTAAAGAAAGTCGCTAAAAAACGAAAAGCAAAGTGCTGCTGTCGTTAAATTATTAAAGAAGTAATGATTAAGCAAAGGGCAAAAGTTTTAAAACTTTTGCCCTTTGCTTTTTTGCTTGCATATCCATTTGGATCTTATTGTCCTTGAGGCAAGCGTCTTGAGACCCTGCAAAAAGAGAAGTCCGGCGCAACAAAGTCCTACAAGAAAAAATAAAAACGTGATAATATAACCAGTATATTTAAAAACAAAGGAGGTTTTTATGGGTTGCGAGCGTTCAGAGCTTTATCATTGTTCTCAAGAAGTAAAATGTGATTGTTTGGTGGAGGCGCTACGCTGTTGCGCTGAAGACTGTGCGATGACATGTTGCGGGGCTCCTATGGTTAAGGCTCAGCCAAAAACGGCTGATCAGGGTAAGGAAAAACATGTTCCTGTGATCGAAAAGATCCAAGGAGGGATCAAGGTTAAGATCGGCTCCGTGCCTCATCCGATGGAACCTGATCATTATATTGAACTGATCGAGGTGCGTACTGCTGATGAGGTGCATCGTAAGTATCTTAAGCCAGGCATGGCTCCTGAGGCAACGTTCATGATCGATGCTGGGCAGGTGACAGCCTTGGAGTTCTGCAATAAACATGGCTTGTGGACTTCTTAGGATCTTTACAAGGAGGAATAATGAAAGATCTGACTAAAGGAATGTTTTACGCGCAGAGAAGCTGGGGTATTCTTTTTTTGCGTCTTTTTTTATCGTGGATCTTTATTGAAGCTGGGCTCAAAAAGGTCTTTGGGCTTTTGGGGGGATCCGGCCTGGAAGGATTTGCCCAGATGTTAGCAAAGATCGGGATCCCTTATCCTGATTTTTTTGCTGTATTCGTTGGATGGTCTGAGCTTATTTGCGGCATTTTGTTGCTGCTGGGACTTCTAACTCGATTCGCTTCTGTGATCGTTGTGATCATTATGGCCGTGGCCATCATTAAAGTCCACCCCAATAATTTTAATTATCCAGGCATGGTCCTGGTTAGCGCTTTAGCGCTCCTTAACTTAGGCGGCGGATCACTGTCTGCTGATAAATATTTAAATCGTCAATAATAAATTATTGAACATTCATCTGACCAAAGAATAGTATTATGAAAACTATATGTCTTATAATGGTTTTTTTCATCGCGCTGATCAACGGGTCTATCTGTTTTGCCATGGATTGGAAAGATCTTCACGAAAGCGCTGATCAGCTGACCGTATTGGAAGCTGTGGCTCGATCTGAAAGTAGTCCCGGGTCCATCGAAGATCTTTACACATTAGCGTTAGTGTATCTCAATGATTATGATCACTGGAAAGCCAAAGATATTTTTTCAGCGATCTTAGGGCAGGATCCTTCTCGCTTTGAAGCGCGCTGGGGCATCGCAGAATGCTTGCGTCGTGAGCATAAAAAGGAAGAGAGCGTTGCGATCTTAGGACCGATCATCGAGCAATACCCTGATTTTTCACCCGCGTATATCACGTTTGCATATATCCGTTATATCCAGGGTCAATTTACGGAAAGCATCGCCTTAACCGGCAAGGTCATCAATCAAGGAAAAAGGAATGTTGATGCAGCGAATTTTTTAAGGGCTCACGGACTTTATGCCGCGGCCCGAGGGATGCTCGCGCATTACGGAGGTCCTTGGTCCAAAGCAGTGAATGGCGCTTCTGTCTGGAAGCACCTTGACATCATTCAAAAGCTTGCGCCCGACTCAGCGGTCGTGAATTTTGGCGTCGGTAGCTATTATTTGCTTATCCCTATTGCGTTTGGACGAGATCTGAAGAAAGCTGAGCAATATCTTTTGAGGGCCGCGGAAAAAGATCCACGCTTTGCAGATATCTATGTGCGATTGGGTCAGATCTATCAGATACAGGGCGATGAGGCAAAATATCAAATTTATCTTCAGAAAGCCTTGAGCTTAGATCCCGGCAATGAGCTGGCATTAGATATTCAAAATGGGATCTGTAAATTTATCTGTTTTTCTTCGGAGGTAAAGAAATGAGGCGAATTGCTGTTGTTGGGGCTGGCGTTGGTGGCTTAGCTGCGGCCGCGCGTTTAGCACACCGTGGGTGCGATGTTACAGTGTTTGAGAAACTGCCTCAATGCGGAGGACGCAATCAACTGCTCGAGGATAAGGGATTTAAATTTGATATGGGGCCGTCATTTGTTCTGATGCCGGATTTTTTTAGAGAAGTTTTTTCAGACTGTTCAGAGAGGCTCGAGGATTATCTTGATCTGGAGGTCCTGGATGTTCATTACCATATTTTTTATCCAAACCGTAAAACATTAAGCGTTTACAAGGACATAAACCGTACAAAGCAATATTTAGAGCGCTTTGAGTCGCAGAGCAGTCTGGCCGTTGACCGCTTTCTGGAGAAGACGGAGAAATTTTATAAAACCGTCGCTCCTCTTCTTTACCGATGTTTTACGGCCAAGGATCTGTTGGACCCTAAGAATTGGAAGCTGTTGTTTGAGTTAGAGCCGTTCACATCCTATTGGCAATTGGCGCGTCAATTTTTCAAGACGGAAGAACTCGCATATGCGTTCACTTTTGAGGCTATGTTCATGGGGGTTTCGCCATTTCAAGCGCCGGGATTTTACAGCGTGATCACTTACGCGGATCACGTCCAGAAGATCATGCATCCGATGGGAGGGATGTACGAGATCCCTAAGGCGCTTGAGCGCTTAGCCAAAAAGAATGGAGCTAAGTTTTTTTATGGCGCAGAGGTAAAGGCTTTAAACCCTCAGGGAAAGAAGGTCGGGGTCTACGTCAACGGGGAGCGGCAGGATTTTGATCAAATCGTTGTTAATGCGGATTATTGCTACGCGCAAACGGACCTGCTGAAGCGTCGTATCCCTGATTATCGTTATTCTTGTTCAGTATTTCTTGTGTACTTGGGGCTTAACAGCAAGTTGCATGGACTCGCGCATCATAATCTTTTTTTCGCCACGGACCTGCGGAAGAACTTGCGGGAGATCTTTCAGGATAATGTGACGCCACAAGATCCATCGTTCTATGTTCATGTGCCAACAGTGACTGATGAGTCATTGGCGCCTAAGGGCAAGGACATCGCCTATTTGTTGATCCCTGTTTCCAATCTTAAGGATAAACAAGAAGACCCCAGCACGTACGAAGCATCATTGAAAAAAATTGTCTATGATAAAATGAACGCGATCACTGGCCAGAGGATCGAGGACATGATCGAGGTTGAACATAAATTTTATCCGCAGGATTTTATCGATCGCTACAATATTAAATATGGTGCCACGTTTGGGCTCGCGCATAATTTAATGCAAAGTGCTTTTTTCCGTCCAGCCAATCAAGACGCGCGGCATAAAAATATCTTTTATGTGGGAGCAAGTACGCAACCCGGTGGCGGGCTGCCGGTTGTGATCGCTGGTTCTCGGATCGTGGCAGATAAGATCACAGCCGAAAAGTAACGGCATTGCGTATAAAACGAATCCAGAGAAAGAAAAGACTTGCAATGCGCGCGCTTTTTGGGATGAACGCGCGCTTGGTGTAGACATCATAGTGGTTTTTCTCGATCTCGTTAAGAATTTGAGCATACATCTCTGCAATGAGGAAAGCCACAAAGCGGCAGCGTCCGTTCTTGATGAGTTCTAATCCTTGGCTTGCGCGGAAGAAATGATCGCGGGCACGCTTTATTTGGAACACCATAAAATCTTGGAAATCTTGATCCACGATCTGACCACGCACATAATCTTCTGTAATTCCAAAACGTTTCATTTCGTCTTCCGGTAAATAGATCCGTTCCCGAGAAAAGTCTTCTTTAATATCCCGAAGGATATTGGTGAGCTGTAAGGCGACACCCAGATCAATGGCATATTTTTCGGCATCAAGATCATGACAGTCAAATATCCTGAGCATGATCAAGCCTATAACGCCAGCCACGCGATAGCAGTAGACATGAAGATCATGGAAATCTTTGTAGCGTTTTTTGGTCAGATCCATCGCCATCCCGTCCAACAGCTCATGGAAACATTTTTGCGGGATCTTGAATTCTTCAAGGGTTGCGCGAAATGCTTTCAGGAGAGGATCGTCGACAGGGTGTGCGCTGAATGCAAGATCGACTTTTTCCCGTATGCGTGTCAAGGCTTGTTCTTTCGCGTCCAAATTCAGGCGTAGATCGTCTACCGATTCATCGCTAAGGCGGCACACGGCGTAAATACTATAAGCAGCTTGGCGGATCTTAGCAGGCAGAAAGAAAGACGTGAGGTAAAACGTGCGCGCGTTTTGTTTTGTGATCCGTTGAGCTTCTGCGAATCCTTGTTGAACCATAGAGTTCATTGTAGCGAAAAAAAATCATAAGCCAAGAACAAATTTACGCTTGCAGTCTTGTTTTTTTGCGCCTACAATAAACATAGATTTATGAGTTTTTATCTTCTTATTAATATTGCTATCATCAGCATCCCGCTTTTACTATCGTTTGAGCGACGCGTTATGTTTTATCGAAAATGGCCGTATGTTTTTCGCGCCATTCTCGTTATTGGTTTTTTTTATGTCGCTTGGGATGCCCTCGCGACCGCTACGGGCCATTGGTGGTTTAATCCCCAGCATGTTTCTTCCATAAAGTTGTTTTTTTTGCCTCCCGAAGAAATACTTTTTTTCGTCACGACACCATTTAGCTGTTTGTTCATTTATGAGGTTGTTTGTTTTTTTCATAGCGATAAATCATTAAGATTTCCGCGTATGTTAGGATATGCGCTTAGCCTTCTTGGCTTGATCCTGGGTGTTATTTTCATTGAGCGCCATTATACTGCATTGAGCTTTTTTTCAGCTGCGCTGTTCTTTTATGCAGCCACACGATACTTTTATGTAACGCTTGCTACTCAGAATTTCTGGATTTATCTTTTGATCTGTTATGTCCCTTTTGCGATCTTTAATGGGATATTAACGGGCGTTCCAGTGGTCGAGTATGCTGCGGATGCTATTTTGGGCTGGCGGATTGGAACAATCCCTCTTGAAGATTTCATATATAATTTTTCCTATTTAAGTTTTACGCTCATCGCTTACCGCCATTATCGCTCTCAGAAAATCTAGATGTAAAAATATGGTTTTGCCTTGTTTCTGTTGCGTATGCACGTTACAATATTTTGTGTCTATTACCCATCATTTTAATCAAAGGAGTTTCTTATGTCCCACAAGGCTGTAAATCAAGGTATTGCAGATATCCGCAAGAGGGGAAGCGGAGTTTTCCGTGAAGGCGCGCATCGTTTTCCTAATGTGTCGCTGATGATGGCTGAGGGCGTTTTAAGATCTTTTCAGGACCTTAAGAAGCCATTCATCACGATCATTAATTCCTATACGAACCAGATCCCCGGGCATGCACATTTAGACGAGATCGGCCGTATCGTCAAAGCGGAACTTGAGAAATGTGGTGTTAATGTCTGGTATGCTAACATAGGAGGCGCTATCTGTGACGGGATCGCTATGGGGCATTTCGGCATGAAATATTCTCTGGCTTCCAGGGAGTTGATCGCTGATCAGATCGAAACCATTATTGGCGCCCATCCCTGTGACGCGTGGATCGGCATCGGCAATTGCGACAAGATCGTGCCCGCGATGTACAACGCGATGGTGCGCGTTAATATCCCGGCTATCTACGTCAGCGGCGGGCCTATGCTCGCTGGCTCGCGCTGTACAGACCTGATCTCTATCTTTGAGGGTGTTGGGCAGCACAGCGTTGGAAAGATGAAGACCAAGGACTTGCAGGAGCTGACCTCGTGCGCTTGCCCAAGCTTTGGAAGTTGTTCCGGAATGTTTACCGCTAATTCTATGAATTGCCTAGGAGAGGTCTTAGGCTTCGCTCTTCCTGGTAACGGAACGATCACCGCAACTGTCCCGGTGGCGGGAAAAACGCGTAGCTATAAGATTAACCCTCAGCGCATTGACTTGAGCAAAAAGGCAGCCTGTCAACTCATCGAACTTCTTAAGAAAGATGTGCGGCCTCTTGATATTTTGAAAAAAGACTCCATTGATAACGCGTTCATTCTTGACATGGCTATGGGTGGTTCGAGCAATACTGTTTTGCATGTTTTGGCTTTGGCTCAGGAGGCAGGTATTCCTTACGATCTTAAGCGTATCGATCATTTATCGCGCATTACGCCTAATGTGATCAAGATTTCTCCTTCCCGTATGGATGTTCATTTGGAGGACGTGCATCGCATTGGTGGAATGGGCGCTATCTTGAAAGCTGTCTATGATGGTGCTAAAACCCCGCTGAATTTACGATCAAGAACGGTTTATGGCGTGCTGGGTGATTATGTTCTCAAGTCGCCAAAGCCTGACGGAAAGATCCTGCGCACGGTAAAGAATGCTTTTTCTCAAAAAGGGGGTTTGAAGATCCTGTTTGGCAATATCGCTCGCAAGGGTGCTGTTGTCAAGACAAGCGGTGTTGATGATGATATGTTCATTTTTTCCGGCCCTGCTAAGATCTTTGAATCTCAGGAAGACGCCTTGTCTGGGATCCTTAAAGGAAAGGTTAAAAACGGTGATGTCGTTGTTATCCGTTACGAAGGTCCCAAGGGAGGTCCTGGCATGCAAGAAATGCTTTCGCCAACCTCAGCGTTAAAAGGCGCGGGGATCCGTGCCGCTTTGATCACGGACGGACGTTTCTCCGGTGGTACGCGAGGGCTCTGCATTGGGCATGTATCGCCTGAGGCTGCCGCGCGAGGCGAGATCGCGATATTGCGCAATGGCGATATCATCGAGATCGATGCCCATAAAGGAACCCTGAACGTGAGATTAAGCGCAGGCGAGATCGAGCGACGGCTTAAGGCGCTTAAGCCATTTCGGTCTAAGGTTCGCGGTGGATGGCTGCGACGCTATGCCCACTTTGTCACATCCGCTGATACTGGTGCCGTTTTAGCTAACCCATAAAAAAGGAACGCGCGCATGAAGAAGAATTTTGTTCTGGACACCAACGTCCTGATCCATAATCCGCAAGCCCTTCTTTCTTTTGCGGACAATAATGTTGTGTTGCCAGTAACGGTTATTGAAGAGCTGGACCACTTCAAGATCAGCCCTGACAAAAAAGGCATGCACGCCCGCCAGGTGTTGCGCGAGATCGATGATTTGATCAAGAAAGGCGCCTTAGATAAAGGCGCTCGCATGAGTAACGGCGGGACCCTTATCATAGCGTTTAGCCCCAAGGATCGCATGCCGGATATGGATTCTACTTTAGCGGATAATAAGATCTTATCCGTCGCTTGGGACCTGCAGCGAAAAAAGCAGCCGGTTTTCTTTATATCAAAAGACATCAACGCGCGCATCAAGGCAGAAGCGCTCGGGATCAAGACCGCTGATTATGAAAAACAAAAGGTTGAGTACTCTAATCTCTATCGAGGGTGGCGGGAGGTAGGCTCGACTAAAGAGGAGATCAATAGGCTTTATTTGCAGGAGCGTTTAGAGGTCAAGGGATACGCATTGTTCGAGAATGAGCACGTCTTTTTAAAAGCGGCCGATGATCCCAGTTCTTCAGCTGCCTGCCGATATCATAAGGCGGAGAATATTCTCATCCCTATCAAAAAAGAATTTTCCGCGATGGGGATCCGGCCGCTTAATGTAGAACAGAGATTTGCGTTCGATCTTCTTCTCAACGATGATATTAAGCTTGTTACATTGGTTGGCCAAGCGGGGACAGGGAAGACCTTGATGGCGATCGCGTGCGCGCTGTCAAAGGTCATGGGTAAAGATTCTGCGTATGAGCGTTTGTTGGTCGCTCGCCCTATTATTCCCTTGGGAAAAGATATTGGATATTTACCAGGAAGCAAGGAAAAAAAGCTGACCTATTGGATGCAGCCGATCTATGATAACTTGGAGTATATCCTCAAGCGTTCTATTTCCGCCAAGGTCAACGGATTGGCGACCAGCGATCTGACCGTTGACCATCTGATGGGCTCCGATGTGATCGAGATAGAAGCGTTAACGTATATTCGCGGACGCAGTATTCCAAATCAATTTATGATCGTTGATGAAGCGCAGAATCTTACTCCGCATGAGGTTAAGACCATTGTTTCTAGGGCGGGCGAGGGAACAAAGATCATTCTGACTGGGGATCCAGGGCAGATCGACAACCCTTATCTTGATGCGGATTCCAACGGATTATCCTATACGGTAGAGCGTTTAAAAGAGCATAAGATCTTTGGGCACGCGCTGTTGACCAAGAGTGAGCGTTCAGAATTAGCCTCGCTGGCCGTTGAGGAGTTATAGAGCGAAGTTGTAAACGGTCTGAGGATCTTCGATTAGATTTTTCGCTGTAACGCGATGTAGGGAAAAACAAAAAGGATAGCGTAAAACGCTATCCTTTTTGTTATGGAGCGATCAAGAATTATTCTGCAACGATCGCTTCAGTAGGGCAAACGGCTGCGCATGCGCCACAATCAATACATTTTTCAGCATCGATAATGTAAATAGGATCTCCTTCGTCGATCGCTTCAACGGGGCACTCAGGCTTGCATGTTCCGCAGGCTGTGCATTTGCTAGTAATTTTGTGAGCCATGTTCACATCCTTTCCTTTAAAAATAGCTGATTTCGATAGTGATTTTAACATATTTTATTATCGTGTAAATCTTTTTATTATCTTTTAGTAGCATAATATAATTAGAAAAAATAACAATTTTCTCCATTTTTCTGAAAGCGCAGTATAATAATGTCACAAATTGCTCTAAGTCGGCCCTGAAGGAGGATGTATGAACGTTTTGTCACTTTATATGGAGAGGATCAAGGGATTGGGTCTCTCGCTGGGCATAGGATTTCTTGCTCTTTTTATTTATCACACATCTAAGAGCCATTGGCTAGACCCTCTTCTGATCGCTTTGGTCCTAGGATTAGCCGTGCGGCCCCTCTTTTACAAACAAACACAACTGCTTGCCCATACCAAAGAATTACCATCGCTTTTGATTCCTATCGGTGTTTTGCTTTATGGGTCCATTAATCTAGATTTTCATCAGGTTGCGGCGGTCAAGATCGATTTTCTTTTTCTGACATTTTTTGTTTTTATGGTCTTTATTCTCGTGACCCTAGCACTCTCTATTTTTTTAGGTCTTAAGGAACAAGTTGCTTATTTATTAACTTCTGGATCTACGATCTGTGGAGCTTCAGCGATCACAGTGACATCTCAAGCAGTTGACGCGGAGGCTGATGATGTTTCGATCAGTCTTTTAGCTGTTTTTTTTGCTGGTCTTATCGCTCTTTTTCTTTTGCTACCATTCTTACGCTCTTCTTTAGGCCTTTCCCAAGAGAAGTACGCGGTTTTTGCTGGGGCAAGCCTTCAATTTACAGGATTTGTTAAGGTTGCGGTAGGTGATCTTGCGGATCAAGCGAGAGCGCTGGCAATGTCTGTGAAGGCTGTTCGTTATTTAGGCTTGTTGTTTCTTGTGCCATTTTTTGCCAGCATGATCAAGGGAAAGATCTTTGTTCCGTGGTTTTTGTGGGGATTTCTTGTCTCGGGTATCTTGTTCTCTCTTTTTCAAGATTTTGCTGTTGTTGCGCGGCCTTCCTTAAAACCTCTTCTGGATATGCTATGGAGTTCGGCCATGGCGGCCATAGGCTTTAATACGAACATAAGATCTCTTTTTTCTATGCAATATTTGAAGGCTTTTTGTGTTAGCTTGGTTGCGTTCACTGTCGCCGCTTGCGTATTTTTGTTAGGACTTTCTTTAGGGATGGGTTCATGAGAATAGGTATTCGTCTTATTCTTGGATTCCTGGTGATATCGCTTTTACTAGCGGTATTCGGTTATGCCGCGATGAGCGTTAGCCGTCGCGCCTTGGAGCGGTCGATCGGCGAGGGGTCTGTTGTCCTCACGCAGATCGCGATCCGCAAGATCGATCATGAGATCTTCAACAAAGCAGAGTTGTTTGAAAGTTTTCTTGATAATGCCATTCTTCAGCAGACCCTCACATCTTCCAACAAAGAATTTTCTCAAATAGTTGACGTAGCGCGGCACATCGCGCGTATCGACCAAGAGTGGATCCAGGCCCCTGTCGACAGTCCTTCTCCCGCCATCATTAAAACTATTAACAATGATCTTGCTCGCGAGCTCAAGAATACACAGCGTTTTTATGAGCACAAATATAGGTATAAAGTTGTTGGCGAAATGTTCATTACTAATAAATATGGAGCGATCGTCGCGGCAACAGGCCGGACAACAGATTATAATCAGGCCGATGAATTTTGGTGGCAGGAAGCCAAAGAGAAGGGATTCTTTGTCGACGATGTGGCCTTGGATACTAGCTCTGGCATTTACGGGATCGCGATCTGCTTGGCTGTTCTTGATGCTCAGGATGAATTTATCGGCGTTGTCAAGGTTGTCTTAAGTGTTGAACAGTTCTCCAGGATCTTAAAATCTATTCGCACGACATCGGAAACACAGGCAGGACAGAGCTGGGAAACTTTCGATAGCCGTATCGATTACGAACTGTTTAACCGTAGCGGCCAGATCGTTTGCTCAACGCAAAGATTCAAACCTTTACAAGAAAGTCTTCTGTGGAAAGAATTTTTAAGGGACGCACCAGAATTTAGCGGTTATCGTATTGTTCGTCTTTCGGCTTCTGATGCAAAACCTCGTCTTCTTGTTTTTGCGCGCTCACAAGGATTCGGGTTTTATCAGGGGTTAGGGTGGACCTTAGCCTTAAGCTATCGTATCGAAGATATTTTCTCTCCAGTTTTTAATTTAAAACAGATCCTTTTAGCCCTTGTTCTTTTATCACTTCTTTTGTCTCTAGGTGTTTCGTTGATGATTGCTAATTCCATCGCCAAGCCAATGGGGATCCTAAAAGATGCTGCCTTGGAAATGGGTAAGGGCGACCTGGATGCGCGCGCCAATATTGTCTCTCAAGATGAAGTTGGCGTCTTGGCGCAAGAATTAAATCAGATGGCGGCGAATCTAAAGAAGATCACAGCCTCCCGCGATGAGCTCAACAAGGAGATCGCTGAACGCGCGCGTGCCCAAAAAGAACTCCAACGCCAGAAAGATCTGGCTCAGCAATATTTAGATGTCGCGGGCGTAATGATCCTTGTTTTGGGTGAGGATGGTCATGTCGAGCTTATTAATAACTATGGATGCGAGATCTTAGGGTATACCAAGGACCAGGTGGTTGGCAAAAAATGGTTCGATCATTTTTTACCCCAAAAGGTTATCCCCTCAGCAAGAGAGATCTTCCAGCGTATCATGTCCGGAGAAGAGGATCTTTTGCGCTTTGTTGAAAATAGTGTTATCACTCATCGGGGTGAAGAACGCGTGATCTTTTGGAGCAATGCTGTCTTAAGGGATGAGAACGGCAGAGCTATTGGATGCCTGTCTTCTGGGGAGGATATCACAGAAAGGCGGAAGGCGGAAAAGAGCTTGTTGATCCAGAGGGATTTGGCGATCGGGCTTTCATCGGTCGTTGGCTTAAAAGAAGCCTGTCAAACATTGCTAGATTCTTTGCTGAGGTTCCAGGGTTTGGATTCCGGAGGGGTGTATGTTGCTGACGAAAAAATAAAAAAAGCGCGGCTTATCGTCTCCAAGGGTATCACGCTAGGATTTGCCGAAAGATTCCATCTTTTTGACGTTGATTCACTAGAATCGCAGTTCATTAAGAAAGGGCAGCCGCTTTATATCGATGATGAAGACAGCATGCCTTTTTTGGAAGAAGATCGCCGGCAAGAAGGTTTACGCGCAGCAGCGATCATTCCGATCATGGATCGCGGATTGTTCGTTGGGTTCTTTTTGATCGCATCCCATGTTGTCAAAAATATTCATTTTTCACAGCGCAGCGCGATCGAAACTTTTGCCACATCTTTAGGCAGTATTATTGCGCGTATCCGGACAGAGGATGCCTTAAAAGAAAGTGAAAATTGTTTTCGTGCGATCGCGGAACAAACAGGACAACTTGTTTATGATTACGATATGACAAATGGCGATATCCGATGGTCTGGCGCCATTGATAAAGTCTTAGGCTATAAGCCTGATGATTTTTCGGACCGCCATATTAATGACTGGAGCAATCGTGTTCACCCTGAGGACCGTGCGCGCGCGGTCGAGGCCATTGACCAAGCTGCCCAAGCAGGAACGGTCTATCATGTGGAGTACCGTTTCCGAAAAAAAGACGGCAATTATGTTTTTATCGAAGATAATGGCGTTTATTTCTTTAGCATGGAAGGCAAGGCGTATCGCATGGTAGGGACCATGACCGATATTACGCGACGGCATCAAGCGGAAGCCATGATACGCCAGAGTGAAGAAAAATATCGTGTCTTAGTTGAAAGCGCAAATAATATTATTTTGCGCTTAGACAAAGAAGGACGTGTTACGTTTTTAAATGAGTTCGGGGAGAAGTTTTTTGGTTTTATCCAAGAAGAGATCCTTGGAAAAAGTGTTGTCGGCACGATCGTTCCTTTCCATGATGACGCGGGACACGATCTGAAGGTCATGATCGACAATATTTGCGCTCAGCCTGAGCGGTACGCGGTCAATGAAAATCAGAACGTCCGTAAAAACGGGGAACGCATGTGGATCTCTTGGACCAATAGAGCCATTATCAATGATCGCGGAGATCCAGAAGTTCTTTGCATTGGAACGGATATTAGTGAGCGCAAGCGATCCGAAGAAAAACTCGCGATCATGTATCAAGACTTGCAGAAAGCCCACGAAAGTCTCAAAGAAACCCAGAATCAGCTTTTGCAAACAGAAAAGATGGCTGCTATCGGTCAGCTATCAGCAGGCGTTGCTCATGAGGTCAAGAATCCGTTAGCTATTATTCTCTTGAGCGTCAGCGCTTTGGAGAGTCAGATGCAAGGCCTGACAGATGAGAATAAGAAGTATTTACATATGATCACAGAGGCGGCTGAACGTGCCAACAAAGTCGTCGTTCAGCTGTTGAATTTTTCTCGATTTACCAAGGCGCATGCTCAAAAAGAGTCTTTGCACAGTATTTTAGAGAATGTTATTTCTTTGGCGCAAACAACGTTCAAGGGAAAAACAATTGAATTCCGCAAAGAGTTGATCAACCGTGAGCTATGGGTCAACGTGGACAGAACACTGGTCGAGCAGGCGTTTTTTAATTTGATCGCTAATGCCGCTGACGCGATCATCGACAAGGGGAAGATCACCGTTCGCACTAACGTTATTGAATTGATCGATAAAAGACGTAAAGAGGTGATCGTTGTTGTGGAAGATGACGGACCAGGGATCCCTGAAGAGGTGAGGACGCGTATTTTTGAGCCGTTTTTCACGACCAAGGAGCAGGGCAAAGGTACCGGCTTGGGCTTGAGCATTGTGTACACCATTCTTGAGCGCCATGGCGGAAAGATTTCGTTTGAAAGCGAGATCGGCAAGGGGACCAAGTTCTTTGTGGGATTGCCTTTAGTGTAAACGTTAACGATATCAAGGAAAAGAGATATGCATTCCAGGATCCAGCTGAAATTATTTTTCATGTTAGTGCTTGTTGTCATGTTCTTGAGCATTGCGATTTTATGGATTTCCAGATCTCAGCAGCATCAGATCTTTCTTGCCTTTGAAGACCAAAAGAATCAGATGGACGAGATCATCGATGGCATCATTGATCTAAAGGGGCGTTCGCTGTACGCGCTGGCCTTTGATTACACTTACTGGGATGAGATGGTCGCGTTCGTTCAAGATGCGCAACATCCCCAGCAAGCGCAATGGGCCTATGACAATATTCACGGATCCTTATCAACGTTTGGCGTGCAGTACGCTTGGGTCCTTGACCTCAGTCAGAACGTTATTTATCAATCTCGACAAGATGGTTATCCGGATATGCCATTACCGGTTTCCGCAAAAGATTTTTTCAAGCTTTTTCAAAATAGACCCTTAGAGCATTTTTTTGCTTGGTCAGGAGACGAGCTTTTAGAAATGCGCGCCGCGACGGTTCATCCCACATCGGACATTGAGCGGCAAACGCCTCGGCAAGGGTATTTCTTTGTCGGACGCCTTTGGGATCAAGATCTGTTAAGTGAGTTCTCGGGGTTGTTGCACGCGCAACTATCTTTGCAGAGACCAATTTCGCCTTCCTTGCAAAGATCAACAGCCGAAAGATTGCGCCAGCAGAATAAAATGTATTTTGCCAAAGATCTAAAAGGTGTCGATGGTCAGCCTGTTGCCTCGCTTTCCATTGAAAGGCCTTTTTTGCTCGGCGATTATATGGAGCAGTTTTCTCTGGGATACCGTAAACTTTTTCTGTTCGCAGCGCTTATTTTTATTGTCGTTTTCTTTCTTTTTGGTTTCTTTTGGATTTCTCGTCCGCTGTTGAGGATCGCGCAGGCGGTTTCCAAAGAGGACAGCGCGATGTTACAGCAAATGTCAGAAAATTCATCTGAGTTCGGCAGCCTTTCGCAGTTGATCATTCGCTTCTTTAAACAAAAAGAGAAGCTGCTCAAGGAGATCATTGAGCGGCGCAGAACGCAACGAAAGCTACGGGAGGCCCAATCTCAACTTTTGCAAAGCGAAAAGATGGCTGCTGTAGGCCAGCTGTCTTCAGGGATCGCCCATGAGATCAAGAATCCTTTGGCGAATATTCTGTTGGCTGTTGATTGCCTGAAGCAAGAGATCCCATCATCGAACATCGCGGTTACCCGTCAGGTTGAGATCATTCGTAAAGCTGCCGTGCGCACAAACAATATCATTATGGAACTTTTAAATTTTGCCAGGGAAAAAAGAATACAGATGGAGCCTCGGGCCTTGAACGAAACAGTTGAGGAGGCTATTCGCTTAGCGGACCATTATCTTCGCGTGAAAGATATTTCGATCCAACGGCAATATTACAGAGACAAAAAGATCGTTGTTTCCATCGATCCCTTGCTTATCGAACAAGCCCTGATCAACATCATTTCCAACGCTGTGGATGCCATTGAAGGCAAGGGTGTTATCACGTTTTCTACGTCTGTTAAGGAAGATGTTCAGAGAAAAAGAACATGCGCGGTCTTGGAGATCAAGGATACGGGCAAAGGCATGACACCGGAGGTTCAGCAGAAAATCTTCAACCCTTTCTTTACCACAAAAGAAATTGGTTTTGGAACAGGCTTAGGATTAAGCAATTCATATATGATCTTTAAGCGGCACGAATCGCAGGTCGAAGTAAAAAGCGCGCCAGGGCAAGGAACGACATTTGTGATCACATTTCCTTGTCTGCTGGAGCACATCTAAGACCGCAAGGAGGGATGATGAATAAATGGAAAGTTATTATCATTGATGACGAGGAAGATTTTTGCTTTTTGCTATCACAGCTTTTAGAAGCGACGGGAAGGTTTGAGGTTCTGTATGCTCATGATGGCGACCAGGGGCGCAACCTTGTCATTGAAAAAAAGCCCGACCTTGTCTTCTTGGATTATGTTATGCCGCGTGTGCGCGGCGATGAGGTGGTCGTATCGTTGAGGGCTGACGAAAGAACGAAAGACATTCCGATCATCGTGACAAGCGGTTTAGGCGAGGCTGTGTATATGCAGAAAGCCTTTCAAAAGGATCAGCATGTGGTGAAAGACGGTGAAGGGCGCTTACCTTTGCCGCAGGAATTGGACCAGGATGAAGAGCGTCATTTAAAAGGATTGCTTGGAGCTCAGGGATTCCTTGAGAAGCCTTTTTCAAGGGATGTGCTTTTTGAGATCGTCCGTCAAGTTCTCAATGACCCAACTATTTCATAAGGAAACTGATGAACGAACAGCCAAAAAGAATATTGCTAGTAGAAGATGAAGCAGATCTGCGCGGCTTGATCGCCGCAGAGCTTGTGAGCCTTGGCTATCACGTGGATCAAGCTGTTGATGGCCAGCAGGCCTTGAACATCGTCAGAGAAAGTCATCCGGATGTTATTATATCCGATGTGGTAATGCCGAATAAAAGCGGCAGTGATCTGCTGAAAGAGCTGCGAAAGACGGATTTTGGCAAAAAGATCCCTTTTATTGTCCTCACAGCGCATGGCAACATGAAGGATTATTTTGATATCGTTCATGTTGACGGATTTGTCGAAAAGCCTTTTAAGGTCCAGGAGTTGGTAGACGCTATAAGGTCGGTTCTCGGGAGAGCAGGCGTAGAGGCTCGATCCGTTGCGGGCTATGTTGCTATTCCGTCAGAAAAGAAGAATTTGGATAGCGTTCCCGCGCGCAATATTGATAGGTCAGAAACGATCACTTCGGTCGCTGAAGGATATCTGGATATCCAGATGTCGCATGCCATCGAAGGAGCCGTGTCGATTCCCGCTGAAAAAACAGCTAAAAGTTATAAAGTCCTGGTCGTAGAAGATGATTCTCGGATGGCCAACGCGCTGGAGCAGGTCCTTTTTAAGAGTGGATGTTTGGTAAGGATGACGACTACAGCGGCGCGCTGTATCGAAGAAAGTGTTAATTATGCGCCTGATGTTGTTTTCATGAAAAGCATCGTTTCGGGTTTAAGTGCCGATGCGATCGTCGGGTTGCTGCGAGGGATGTTCAGCTTGCGACATCTTCCCGTTGTTGTGTACGGAGGTAGCGAATTAGGCGTACTAAAGAAGAGCTTGTTAAAACATGAGAATTTATCGGTCATTATGGATAAGCAGACAGAGCGTTTGATTCCCTTGATCGAGAAATTCGTTTTAGGGATGTTCCGTAAATGAGCGAGAAGAGAAACTGCCAAAGGATCGAAGGAAGCTTGGCGGGGCAGTACAAGATCTCCAGCGTGTCAGGTGATTTTTATGAGACAACAGCTGTGAACCTGAGCCCTGAAGGAGTTTGTTTTTATTCGAACGTCAAGATCGAACAAGGCCAGGATATCGATCTTCGAATACAGCTGACCCAGGAAAAAAGCGTTCAGATCAAAGGGCATGTCGCGTGGTCAGATAAAAAGGATGAATCAGGTTTTTATCGTGTCGGACTGACAATGACAAAGGCAGGAACTGAAGATGAATCCATTTTGTTCGCTTTTTATCATGAACGTGTGGCTTCTGAACAAAGGCCCAAAAAGAAAGTTCTTGTTGTGGATGATGAAAAAGATCTCGCCCAATTATTGTCATTCCATCTTGTGAAGGCCGGATATGATGTTCTCATTGCCAATGACGGAGAAGAAGGATATCAAAGGTATGAACAAGAGCGGCCGGATCTGATCGTGCTTGATCTTAAAATGCCTAAGCTGAACGGTTTTGAGGTTTGCCGTAAGATCCGCCGAGAAAAGAAAGACACGCAGATCCCTATTATCATGCTGACGGCTTTGCAGGATGATGCGGACCGCTTGATCGGCAAGGTTGTTGGCGCGCAGCGCTATATGACAAAGCCTTTTAAGATGGAAGATCTCCTTCAGGAAGTTGAATGGCTGATGCCCAATGATGCTGTTTGGGGTAGTGAATAAAAATATTGCATTTCGCATCTTTTTACTTACAATAATTATCAATCATTAAGGAGAGTGGATATGATCGTTATCGCGTTATTTATTTTAGGTGTCGTTATGCGGTTGGCATGGCATCCGGCTAATTTTACGCCTGTCTTGGCCTTGGTTCTGTTTGGGGGAGTTTATTTTGATAAAAAATATGCCCTTACCTTGCCTGTGTTCTTGATGATGATCACGGATGTGATGCTTGGCTTGCATGATATGGTCTTGTTCACCTGGGGCAGCATAATCTTGATCAGCTTTTTGGGCCTTTGGCTGCGTGAACGTTTTAGTTGGGCACGTCTGGCGCTTACAGGTAGCTTGTCCGCTGTATTCTTTTATATCGTGACAAATTTTGGTGTCTGGCTTTCAGGCTACTATCCTATGAATTTTAAAGGTTTTGTTGATTGTTATGTTTTAGCTATTCCTTTTTTCAGGACGATGTTTGTCAGTACGTTGGTGTATAGTTTTGTTTTCTTCGGCCTTTATGAGCTGATCGCGTCACGGTTAAGAAAGACCGCGTACGCGCGCGTTCTTTAAAAACTTTAGGTGTCTTAGCTTTCATGCTAAGGCTTAAAAGGGAAATTCGGTGAAACGGGTTTTGTTCCCGATAGTCCGAAGCAGTCCCGCTGCTGTAGCTCTTGCTTTGATGCGTTTCGCATCGGAGCGCTTCAAGCATCAAGCGAGAAGATGCTTGAAGCGCAGTACAAGAGAAGCCAGAATGCCTGCCTAAAACTTACTGTTGGTATGTTGCGCACGACAACATAAAAACAAAAACTGTGGACGATAAAAACGGGTGCACTCCCAGCTAATTTTTCTGGCTGGGAGTTTTTTATTGTTCGAAAGGAGAGATGCATGAAGTATCAGTTGATAGCTGTTAGTATCGTTTGTGGATTTTTATCTGTATCAACGGTAAGGGCGCAAGATGTCTTGGATCTAGGGCAGATCAATGTTCTTGCCATGCGCGGCAACATCGCTCTTTCTGATATCAGCCAAGCCGTGAGCATTATTGATGAGGATGATATTCGCAGATCAACAGCCACTTCTTTACCCGAGCTGATCGGGTCGCAAAGCGGGATCTTTGTGTCGAACTATCTGGGTAACCCCAAGGGTGTGCTGGTCGATGTTCGCGGGTTGGGAGAAACAAGCGCATCTAACATGCTTGTCTTAGTAGATGGGCGTCGGACCAATCAGGTCGATCTATCTGGCGTTGATTGGGGGCAGATCAGTTTGGATGCTATTAAACGCATTGAGATCTTGAAAGGTAGCTCAACGGTTCTTTATGGGGATAATGCCTGCGCGGGTGTTATTAATATCGTTACAAAGCGGGGGTATCAAAAAGGCCAGGGATCGGTCAAGATTGAGACGGAATCCGGAAGCTATAAGTACAAGAAAGGTTCTGTTTCGGCTGGCGGAACGACTAAAGCCTTGGATTATTTTTTTAGTTTTTCCCATCAGGAAAGCAGCGGTTATCGGGTCAATAATGATTATTGGGCCAATGATTTTCTTGGCAACGCGTCTTTTACGGCAACAGATAAAGTTTCAGTGGACCTATCCACGGGGTATCATCGCGATCGCTACGGGATGCCGGGTGCGTTATTCGCTTCCGATATAGCGACCGTTGGGCGCCGGGGAAGCACGCACGACCAGGACAGAGGATGGACGTCAGATGTCTTTGTTAATTTTGAGCCAAAGGTTGATCTCGATCTCTGGGGAACGCAAACCGAGCTGTCGCTTTTCAATTCCTTTCGAGAACGCTACAACAAGTCGTTGAGTGTTTCTTCGTGGGGTCGTTATGAAACAGCTCATCATATTAATTCTTTCGAGATACGGCCTAAGCTAGACATTCAAAGCGATCTATCCGAAAGCATTGCCCAGCATGCTGTTGTAGGCCTTGATTATTTCTACGCCAAAGATAAGGTGCGCAGTGGCAATCAAGGCTCTGCAGAGGATTTTGTGGATATTACAAAGCAAACCGTTGGTTTTTATGGACTAGAACGATTCGAGGTGAATGAAAAATATCTTCTAAGCTTTGGCGGGCGGGCAGTCTGGGCTGATTATGATTTTGACCAGACACAAGCGGTTTCTAACAGGGAAAAGAAGAAAATAACCGATGGGGCGATGAACTGTGGCATAGGCTACAAATACAATAAGAATTCGCAGGTCTATTTTGACTACGCGCGAGCTTTTCGCTTACCAGCGACGGATGAGTATTATCAGAATAAGTATACGGGATTTTGGGGAAGCGGAGGAGGGCTGAATACAGACCTAAAGCACCAGATCTCGCATAATTACGAGATCGGTATTCGGGATGCGTCCTTGCCATGGCTTACGGCAGACATGAATGCGTTCTTGATGGATGTAAAGAACGAGATTTATTACGATCCGATCACTTACAAGAATTCTAATTACAATCCCACAACCCGCCATTTGGGTTTTGAGCTAGAAGGCAAAGCTCATGTGTTCAGGAAAATGCTGGAACCGTTTGTCAATTGGACATGGCAGGATGCTTTTTTAAAGGGAGGTAAGTTTGCCGGCAATAAGGTGCCTTTCATCCCGAAAAACAAGATCTCAGCGGGTGTAAGCGTTAATCTTTTGGATAACTTGCAGACGACATTTTCAATGAATTATATTGGAAAATGCTTTGCGATCAGCGACCAGGCGAATGATCAGGCAAAACTAGATTCTTATGTTACTTTCGATTTCCGTCTTGATTATCGGATAAAGGATCTTAAAATGTGGTTTGGCGTAAAGAATATGTTCGATCGTCAATATAGCGCCTATGGCGTTTATTCTTCGTCATCGAATGCGGTCGGTTTCTACCCGGCAGCTGAGCGTAATTATCTTGCCGGGATCAGCTACGCGTTCTAAGAGCAGGTATCCGCTATGCATTGTTAAGGCTGCCTAGAAACTAGGCAGCCTTTTTAGCACAACTACTTCATTGCAAAAGATAATGGATTTGTTATAATGTTTTAAATTTCATAGATTAATTCTTCTATATAGAAAGGTTCCCTTCCATGTCGTTCACCGATCTGTTTCGTTTTTATCAGAAAACTGATGAAAATCACAAAAAAGACCTGAATGCTGTTTTTAAGCCTGAAGGCATCGCGGTTGTTGGGGCTTCATCCAAGCCCGGAAAAATAGGATATCAGATATTAAAGAATATTATTGATTGCGGGTATCAGGGCAATATCTATCCTGTGAACCCCAACGACGCAGAAGTTTTGGGTAAGAAAGCTTATAAGACCGTTGAGGAGATCCCAGAAAAAGTTGATGTAGCCGTTATTTCTATTCCGGCGCCGCTTGTGATCCAGACCCTGGAAGGCTGTGCGCGCAAAGGGATCAAGGCTGTCGCGGTCATTACCTCCGGCTTTGCTGAGGTTGGCAACACTGATGCGGAAGTTCAGATCAAGAAGATCGCGGATAAAAACAATATCGCGCTTTTAGGCCCCAACATGTTTGGGTATGTGTATACGCCCTCTAAGCTCAACGCGAGCTTTGGGCCAAGCGATATCCGTCCAGGTAAGATCGCTTTCATTTCCCAGAGCGGAGCCTTGGCGATCTCTTTGATGGGATGGACCGCGATGGAAAAGATCGGCCTGGCATCCTTGGTCAATCTTGGCAACAAATCAGATATCGATGAGAAAGACCTGATCGAATATTTTAATCATGATGAGAATGTTGACGCGATCTTGATCTATATGGAAGGGATCAAAGAAGGTCGCAAATTCCTTGAGACGGAGATCAAAAAGCCCGTTGTTATCTTAAAGGTCGGCTCCTCAAAGCGTGGCGCAAAGGCAGCTGCCTCGCATACGGGGTCCTTGTCCGGATCAGACAAGATCTACGAGGGTGTTTTTAAGCAATTAGGCCTTTTGCGCGCAAGTACATTTACGCAGGCGTTTGACTGGGCGCGCGCGTTCTCACTACCTCTTCCCAAAGGTGATGAAACGGTTATTATTACTAATGGCGGCGGGATCGGTGTGGCGACCACGGACGAATGTGAGGCGGTCGGCTTAAGCCTTTTGGACGATCCCATTTGGCTGGAAGAGAAATTCAGAAAGACGATGCCTGATTTTGGCAGCACTAAGAATCCTGTTGATATTACTGGTCAAGGTGGAGTGGTCGGCTACCGAGAAGCAGTAAAGATCGCCTTGCATGAAGACAAAATAAAATCTGTGATCGTTTTATATTGTGAAACAGCGGTCACGGACCCAATGGATATCGCAAAGGCCATGAACGAAGAGTATCAGGCTGTGCATCGCAATAAACCTGTGGTTGTTGCCATGGTCGGAGGAGAGCGTACACAGGCCGCGCTTCACTATCTCAATGATCACCATATTCCAGCCTTTACAGAGGTGAGCGAAGCTGTTTCCGCCCTTAAAGCTCTTTATAAGTGGAAAGAGATCGCAAATCGTAAGAGTGAAGTTGTTAAGATCGATCCCGCGCCTCAAGAGGCGATCGATATGATCGAGAAGATCAAGTCGGTTGGTCGTACGGTTCTTTTGGAGCATGAAGCGCGTAAAGTTTTGGAGCTCTGCGGTGTTCCAACCCCTAAGTGGGGTTTTGCGCGTAATATTGAGGAAGCTGTTGTCAAAGCCAAGGACATGTATCCTCTGGCGATGAAGATCGCATCTCCTGAGATCATCCATAAGTCTGACGTTGGCGGTGTTGCCGTTAATATTCAGAATGAGGAGCAGCTGCGTACGCAATATGACAAAATGATGAATAAAGTTTCAGCGGCTATGCCTGACGCGAACATCCTTGGAGTGAATTTGATCCAGATGATGAAAGGGATCGAATGCATTGTGGGTTTAAGCAATGATCCTCAGTTCGGGCCGGTCGTCATGTTCGGCCTTGGAGGGGTCTTTGTTGAGGCCCTGAAGGACGTATCTTTTCGAATTGTTCCTTTCGGTAAGATGGAGGCAGGGCGTCTGATCAATGATATTAAAACGGCGAAGATCCTGGATGGATTTCGCGGCATCCAGGCGGATAAGGCGTCGATCGTACAGACGATCTATTCTATTCAGAAGCTGGCTCCGCTTGTTAAAGAGATCGATATCAATCCTTTGATCACGAATAAAGATGGTAGTTTTGCTGTTGACGCGAGGATCATTCTCTAAAAGGTTTTGTAAGAATCTTTATTGACAAAATTTATCGTGGGCGGTAATCTACTATTAGGTTAAGTTTGTAGGAGAAGAAAAGACGTATCGTTCTTTGATTCTCAAAATCCTTTTAAAAAGGTAGGAGTCAGATGGTTAAGGGTAAAGTAAAGTGGTTCAATGCAAAAAAGGGTTACGGGTTCATCGCAGCGGATAGCGGAGAGGATGTATTTGTCCACTTCAGTGAAATTCAGCAGGATTCTGGCTATAAGTCATTAGATGAGGGCCAGGCTGTTGAGTTTGAGATGGTCAACGACGATAAAGGCCTTAAAGCGAAAGGTGTCAAGAAAGCCTAACAGCTTTAAGCAAACATAGAGTAGCGTAACCAGAAAGGGCCTCGCAGAAATGCGAGGCCCTTTTTTTGGATATTAAGCGGCCTGCAGGGATCCCGCAGGCCACACGTTATTTGAGGTATGTTTTTCTCGCGATATAGCTTGTGTGAAGTAAGTGATGAGATTTCTCAGAAAGGGGTTTACCTAAGAATTCGTCATAAAGTTTCTGAATATACGGATTGTCGTGACAGCAGCGCACTTTTTGGTCGCGATCGTCCTCATACAAGCCTTGGGCGCGCTTGATCCGTAAGTCATCGGTAACGCCGTAAGGTTGACCTCCTCCGGCTACGCAGCCTCCGGGACACGCCATAACCTCGATAAAATGATAAGGGGGCTCTTGATTGTTCTTTTTGGCTTCAAGCACTTTGTTCATAAGATAACGGACATTGCCAAGCCCATGAGCCACGGCTACGCGCACCTTTGTTCCCTTGATATCAATGGTTCCTTCCTTGACCCTTTGTAGCCCGCGTACGATATCGATCTCGACATTCTTCAAGTTCTCACCCGTGATCATATTGTAAGCGGTTCTCAAGGCAGCCTCCATAACGCCTCCCGTGGTGCCAAAGATCGTTCCACCTCCCGCGTAATCCCCTAAGATATGATCAGGTTCTTCATCTGGAAGGTTCTTAAAATCAATACCAGCTTGGCGGATCATGCGGGCCAACTCTCGCGTTGTGAGCGACAGATCGACATCTTGCTGTCCGGAAGAGAACATCTCTTGTGAGCGGATGATCTCGAATTTCTTGGATGTGCATGGCATAATGGATACCACGCAGATGCGCTTGGGATCGATCTTATTTTTCTCGGCAAAATATGTTTTAGCTAAGGCTCCGACCATCTCATGGGGGGATTTACACGAGGAAAAAAGATCAATGGCGCCGTGGATATATTTTTCCATAAAATCCACCCAGGAGGGGCAGCAGCTTGTGATCAGGGGTAAAGGCCCTTTTTTGTGAGCGAAGCGCTGAACAAATTCTGTAGCTTCTTCCACAATCGTCACGTCAGCGCCAAAGTTGGTATCGAATACCGCCTTAAATCCTAAACGACGTAAGACCGCGTAAAGCTTTTTGGTCAGATTGGTCCCGATGGGGTATCCGAAGCTTTCACCGATAGCCACACGTACTGCGGGCGCGATCTGGGCGACACAATAATTGTTCTCATCGCGGAGTTTAGCCCATGTCGTTTCTGTCTGATCGTATTCAAAAATAGCACCGGTCGGGCAATGCGCTGAGCATTGTCCGCAGCGTACGCAAGGTGATTCTGCGAGGTTGATATTAGCAGTTTCCAGATCTCCGGCTGGAGCGATGCGCATGTTGATGCCACGGGACAAGAATCCTAAGGCCCAAACATCCTGGATCTGCTGGCAGACTTCAACGCATCGGCCGCAACGGATACACTTGGCAGGCTCCAGAACAATACTTTTAGTCGATGTATCTTTTGTCTTGTTTTTAACGATCTTCTCGAAAAGCTCTTCTTGGATCGCGAAATCTGCTGTCAGTTTCTGAAGCTCACAATAATAGCTTCGGCCGCACTGCAAGCAGTCATTAGGATGGTTAGAGAGGATGAGTTCAAGAACGGTTTTGCGCACTTCCACGATTTCAGGATCGTGGGTAATGATATCCATGCCTTCTTCAAGGGTTGTACAGCAAGACCGTAAAAGTTTTTTAGAGTCTTTGATCTTGACGATACATAGCCCACAGGCCGCTGTGGCAGGCAGGTCTGGGTGCTTGCAGAGAGTCGGGATCTTGATCTGTGCTTGCTTGGCAGCATCCAGGATGCTTAACCCCGCAGGCACGCGAATATTTTTACCGTTGATTTTTGCTCTAATTGTTTTTGGTTGCATGATTAACCTCGTGTGATAGCTTTGAATTTACACCGTTCAAGGCATTGGCCGCAGCGAATGCATTTGGCTTGATCGATCACATAGCCTTTTTCGCGGTCGCCAGAAATAGCGCCCACGGGACATACTTTAGCGCACAGGCCGCATTTGACGCATTTTTCTGGAAGGATCTCAAATTTTAATAGCTGGGCACATTTACGAGCCCGGCATTTGTTGTTTTGGATGTGTTCTTGGTATTCTTCACCAAAATATTTCATCGTCGACAAAACAGGATTACTGGCCGTTTGCCCGAGCCCGCATAACGACGCTTTTTGCATGGCTTGGGAGATCTTAAAAAGTTTGTTCAAATCAGCCATTTCTCCTCGACCACTTGTGATCTTCTCAAGCAGGTTCAGAAGCTGATAGCCACCGATACGGCAGGGAGCGCATTTTCCGCAAGATTCATCAACAGAGAACTGCAGATAGAACTTTGTAATATCAACGATACAATCATCTTCGTCCATGACGATCATGCCGCCGGAACCCATCATCGAACCGATCGCTGTTAAATTGTCGTAATCGATCGGCGTATCGAGGAATTCTGCAGGGATAACCCCACCCGATGGCCCTCCGGTTTGAGCGGCCTTAAATTGTTTGCCGTCCTTGATCCCGCCGCCGATATCAAAAATGATCTCGCGAAGGGTCGTTCCCATCGGCACTTCGATCAAGCCAGAATTATTGATCTTTCCGGTTAACGCAAAAACTTTTGTTCCTTTTGATCTTTCGGTCCCGATCTTGGCGAACCATGAAGCGCCTTTGAGAATGATAACGGGGATATTGGCCCAAGTCTCCACATTATTGATGACCGTTGGTTTACCCCAGAGCCCTTTGACGGCTGGAAAAGGTGGCCGAGGCCTTGGCATCCCGCGCTCACCCTCGACAGAAGCTAGAAGGGCTGTTTCTTCGCCGCAAACAAAAGCTCCTGCCCCTAAGCGTATCTCAATGTCAAAATCGAAATTACTACCGAGTATTTTTTCACCCAGTAGGCCGTAATCACGCGCTTGTCCGATCGCGATGTTAAGCCGTTCGATCGCTAGAGGATATTCGGCGCGGATATAGATATAACCTTTGTGGGCGCCAACCGCATATCCGGCGATGGTCATGGCTTCTAAAATAGAATGAGGGTCACCCTCAAGAGTGCTTCGATCCATGTAAGCTCCAGGATCTCCCTCATCCGCATTACAGACAATGTATTTCACATCGCTAGAAGTTTTTTGCGTGAAAGACCACTTCAGTCCTGTCGGAAAGCCTGCGCCTCCGCGGCCGCGAAGCCCCGACCGAGAAACTTCATCGATAACTTGAGTTGGGGACATTTCAAAGAGGACTTTTTCCAGCGCTTTGTAGCCATCTCGAGCGATATATTCATCGATCTTTTCCGGGTCAATGATGCCACAGTTCCTGAGGACAATGCGGAACTGTTTTTGATAAAAATCAATATTGGCGACATCGGTCATTTGATGACGGCCTTTATCTTCTTTAGGGCTATAGAGAAGGCGTTGCACGACGCGCCCTTTAATGATGTTCTCATCAACGATTTCTTTCACGTCTTCAGGCTTTAGTTTGACGTAAAACGCGTTGTCCGGGAGGATCTTGACGATCGGGCCCTGCTCACAAAACCCAAAGCAGCCTGTTTTAACGACTTGCACGTCGCTTTCCAGCTGACGGTCCTTGATCTCCTTGATAAAATTATCATGAATTTCCTGCGCGTGGCTTGACTCGCAAGCTGTTCCAGCGCAGATCAGGATATAATGTTTATAGGGCATAAAAAACCTCTTTAGTGTTTAACAATATCGATAGAAGGTTTGTCTTGAATGTGGTCGTTGAGCAGTGTCCTCTCAAGGATGTGTTTCTGGACGATCTTGCGGGCGACATCCGCGGAAACGTTTCCGTAAAGCGTTGCCGGCATCTCTGGCATGAAGACCTCGACCGTTGGTTCAACATTACAGTTGCCCATGCAACCAGTCTGTTTTACCGAAACGTTTTTTAAACTGCGCTTATCGAGGTCTTCGATAAAAGCTTCTAGGGTTTTTTTCGCTCCCGCGGCAATACCGCATGTGCCCATACCAACGACGATGCGGATATCCTTTTCGCCGTCACGCTTGTCCATTTCGTTCTTCAGTGATTCGCGCATCTTGCGCAGATCGTCGAGTGTCAGCTTACCCATAAATAACTCCTATGTTTTTTTGATGTCTTGCTCAAGGCTATCAATGTATCGTTTAGCTAACATTAGATTGCCAGCGCAAGACAAATCGCTTAAAGTTTTTATCAGATCACTGCGAAGGACAGAATATTTTCTGTCCTTGCGCGATCGATTGATCAACAGATCATGCTTTCCGTCAAAGGCGAGGAGCTGCAAGAGCGTTTGGGTCACATCACCCAGCGGGGGAGTGTCGATATGTGCCTTAAGAAAGGTGAACATGACCGACGTCCCAAGGTCTTTTTCAGACCGAATATCCCATGTCCCGCAACCATGGTCAGCCGCTTGCGCTAGAAACGACACGCCAAATCCTTGGGGCCGATGGTGTTTTTTGCCATCGGTCGTAAAAGGGCTGTGTACCTTTGACAGCGTTTCCGGGTCCATCCCTTTCCCGTTATCCGCGATCAGAAAGCGAAATTCTTCCTCGCTTTCAATCACATCCACGATGATCATTGTCGCGTCTGACGCGATCGCGTTCTCAACGATATCGCTTAAGAAATCACAAAGCGTTAAATGCATTGTTTAATACTTAGAAAGAATTTCTGGGAGCTGGTTTTTGGACAGCTTACCATAAACGGTCCCGTTAATCGATACGACCGGAGCCAAGCCGCAACAGCCTAAACAACGTACAGCCTCAACGGAAAATTTTCCATCGGGCGTGACCGTGTTCAGGCCAACACCCAAAATGATCTCAAGTTCTTTAATGATGTCTTCACCGCCTTTTAGATAACAGGCTGTACCCATACAGACATTAATGATATTCTTTCCTCGTTTTTCTAATTTAAAGAAATGATAGAAGGTAATAACGCCATAGATCTTTGCCAGAGGAACATCCAGAACTTCAGCAAGCTTGAAAGCGACATCGCGAGGGATAAACCCGTATTCTTCTTGGGCCTTATGCAAGATCATGATAAGGTTTCCTGGTTTATCTCTCCATTGAGCGATATAGTCAATAAGGGAAGGTTTTAGTTCAAGGTTTTTGATCGTTTCCATTTTATCCTCCTGATCACAACGCTTAAGAATAGGGGAAATTATAAGTGAAAGGGCGTAATTAATCAAGAAAAATGTTTTGTTATTACAATAACATTTAAATTGACAACATAATAGATTATGATACTATCATTACATAAAATATACGAAATAAGGAGGTTTATGTGACTGAGAGTAAGGAATTCATATCAAGATTGCTTAAGTATAAGAACGCGTTAACGAATTTTAAAAAACTTGGGCTTGTGAAGGTGTTTTCCGATAACCTTGGGGACGCCACAGGATTGGCATCATCACAAGTGCGCAAGGATTTCTCCGCTTTTAAGATCACCGGCAATAAGCGTGGAGGCTATAGCGTGGATGCGCTGATCGATAAGCTGGATCATATCCTTGTAGGCGACAAAAAGCAGCGCGTGATCGTTGTAGGTTGTGGCAATATTGGCCGCGCGCTCATTGAGTATAACGGTTTCCACGGAGAAAAATTAAAGATCATGGCGGGTTTTGATATCAACAAGGCTAAGTGGGACCCGGACGCGAAGGTCCCGATCTATCCGCTTGAAAGAATGGAAGATTTTGTCAAAAAGAATCAGATCAAGGTCGGTATTATCGCTGTCCCTGAGAACGACTGCGCGACGATCTATGAGAAGATGGCGGCAGCGGGCATTAAAGGTGTTCTGAATTTTGCCAGAGTTTACATTCGAGAAGCTGAAGGGACGGTTGTCGATACGGTTAATATTGAGCTTAAGATCGAGAATTTGTTTTATTTTGTAAATGCGCTCAGCAAGGACCACGATTATCATAAAGGAAAGAGGTTGCTTCATGAAGGGTGATACGCTTATCAAAGAGCTAGATTGTGAAATTTTGTACCGGCGCAAAGAAGGTGGGACAAAAGATTTAAGATCGTTTATCGCCTCAGATTTGATGAGCGATGTGTTATTGGTCGATAATGAGATCGATATCCTGATCACGTCTTTATCGACCGCCCAGGCGATCCGGACCGCGGATATCGTCAGCGCCATCGGCGTTGTGATCGTCAATGGAAAACCAGTCTCTGCGGATATGAAGGCTGCTGCAAAAGAATTCGATATTACGTTATTAAGGACCAAGCTTTCCACTTTTCAGACCTGCGGCATCATTCATCGCCTTAAGGAGCACGCGGCATGATCGATAAGAACATCCCGATCAAGGCCGAAGATTCTGCGTCATTGATCCTTGATCTGATCTATCAGCTGAAGATCAAGGATGTCATGAGCCGCGATCTGGTCGTTGCCTGCGCTCAAGACACGCTCCATCATATCAAAACATTGATGAAACAGAGGAATGTGACTGGCATTCCGATCGTCAAAAAAGACCGACTTTTAGGCATTTTAAGCATTGATGATATTTTTAAGGCGCTTGATAATGGCTATATGGATGAGTTAGCTGAGAAATATATGTCCAAGAAGTTGGTGATCTTAGAAGAAGATATGCCTTTGGCGTTCGCGATATCTTATTTTGATAAGTTTAAGTATGGGCGTTTTCCTGTTGTGGACAAGGATAATCTTTTGGTCGGCATGATCACAAGCCGCGACATCAATGTGGGGCTTCTCATGGCGATCAATAAAGAAGTTTCGCGCATGGAAGAAATGTTGGCTCAGAATGCGCCGGTGGATGCCAAGAATTTTCGTAAAGTGTTTCGCATCCGTAAGTATGATTTTGAGCATGCCGGGATCGCCTCTAACCGGATCAAAAAGCTTTTAACAGAACGCAAGCATGATCCTCGGGATATCCGTCGCGTCGCTGTCGCGATGTACGAAATGGAGATCAATATTACCGTCCATTCTGAAGGAGGGACGCTGACGGTCGCGATCGATCAAGATCGCGCGGAGATCGTCGCCAAGGACGCAGCCCCTGGGATTGAAAACCCAGAGCTTGCCCTTCAAGAAGGGTATTCAACCGCTAACGAATGGATCAAATCCTTAGGTTTTGGAGCGGGGATGGGGCTGGCGAATATCCGCCGGGTTTCGGATGAATTTGAGTTTCAATCCTCTTTAGGCAAAGGGACGACCGTTCGGGCTGTTATTTATTTTAAGAATAAAAAAGGAGAAGAGCATGACCATTAAAGACCTCACACGGTGCGCGCAGCTGAAGCTTGTCCAGGAAGATTTTGATGACGCGGTGATTACTGGAGGTTATACCTCAGATCTTTTGAGTGATGTGATGGCGCATGCCGCAGCAGATAACGTGCTCATCACTATCCAGGCCCATATCAATACGATCGCTGTCGCGAAATTAGTTGGTATTCGCGCGTTGATCATTGCCAACGATCGCGAGATCCTCGAAGATATGGCGCAGGCCGCTAAAAAAGAACGCATCGCGATTTTTTGCTCAACGCTTAATCAGTTCGACCTGTCCGTGTTGATCGGCCAATTGCTGGCAAAGGATCATGCGCGTTAAGGCGGATTTTCATATTCATTCAACCGTTTCGCCTTGCGCGAGCCTGGAGATGTCTCCTCAGAACATTGTTGCTGCCGCGCTTAAGAAGGGGATGTCGTTGATCGCTTTGACGGACCACAACTGTACTCGTAATTGTCCTGCCTTCTTTTCTTTGTGTCAGCGATCAAATCTATTTTGCCTGGGAGGCGCAGAAGTCACAACGCGCGAAGAATGTCATGTCCTTTGTCTTTTTCAAGATCTTGAAACGATCCAGGAGTTTGGTTCTTATGTGGAAGCGCATTTACCGGATGTTCGTAATCAGCCTGAGATCTTTGGGGATCAGGTTTATGTGAATGAGGAGGAAGAGGTGCTGGGTTTTGTTGAAAAATATCTTGGCAACGCGACGACGATCAGCTTTTATGATCTTTGCGCCAGCGTCAGGAAGCGCAACGGCCTGATCATTCCGGCGCATGTCGACCGGATGGTCTTTGGCCTTGTTTCCCAGCTTGGTTTTATTCCCGCGGAGCCGATCGTTGATGCCTTGGAGGTGTATCATGCGCAGTGCAGCGCAGTCGACCTAGGACAGCATCCCTACGCCCTTGTGTCAAGCTCGGATGCGCATTTACCGAAAGACATTGGCTGTGTCTATAACGAGATCGAGATGCCAACATTATCGTTGGCACATTTAAAACAAGCCTTGAATCAAAAGAAAGTCGTGATCCGTTTAACGTAAATGATCCTGCATGTATTTTCTTAAAAATGTGATCAATAAAAAATCTTTTTGCTTTATGGCATTTTATGTATAATGTTTCCTATACAAAAACGAAAAGATGAACACGTATTCAGAAACGGAGCATTGTTTGCGTAGAGCGTCCTTCGCGTATCGTCAGCAGTTATTTTTTCCGGTTTATCGGTAACGGTAAACCGGTTTTTCTTTTGATAGGCATTTATATAAAGGAGGTCCCGTGAAGCAAGCACATCAGAACCCGTCAGAGAATCCACCCACAGCTTCCTGCGGTTGCAGCGAGCTTTCAGAAAGCGAGATGCTCAAGCGATTAGACGTGATCATTGATACGTATCAATCTACGGATGGCGCGTTGATCCCCATCTTGCAGGCTGCTCAGAATTTGTTTGGATATCTTCCGAAAAATGTCCTACGCCGTATCGGTGAGCGACTACATATTCCTTATAGCCAGGTGGCTGGTGTTGTTTCTTTTTATTCTTTCTTTTCAACAAACCCTCGCGGAAAGAATTTGGTACGTGTTTGCCTAGGGACCGCGTGTTATGTTCGAGGAGGCAAGGAAGTTTTATCTGCCATGCAGAAAACCTTAGGGATTAATATTGGCGAAACGACCGAGGATAAGATGTTTTCTCTTGAGGTTGGGCGTTGTTTTGGGGCTTGCGGCTTAGCCCCCGTTGTCATGATCAACGATGATGTGCACCAACGCGTTAAGCCGGCGAAGATCAAAGAGCTTTTGGGCGCGTATCGTGACGCGAAACAACCGACACAGGAGGCTGCGGCATGTTAACTGAGAGGATCACATCACTAAAAGAGTTGGATCGCATCAAGGATGCCGCTGTTGCAGAAAAGGCAAGGCGAAGCATATACAAGGAAGTCCTCATTTGCACGGGAGGAGGATGTATTGCCAGCGGCGCGTTGGAGATCAAGAAGCGGCTTCAGGAGAAAATAGAAAAAAATGGTGTCGTGATCGATATTGTGGAAACCGGATGCTTAGGGCCTTGCGCGAAGGGGCCTGTGATGGTCGTTAACCCGGGACATGTTTTTTATGAGAATGTTTCCCTTCAGGATGTTGATCAGATCTTTGAAGAACATCTGTTCAAAGGAAAAGTTGTCGAGCGTCTTTTGCACCGGAATTACGAAACGAACCAAGCTGTTCAGGATATCAAGGATGTTGATTTTTTTAAGCGGCAGACAAAGGTTGTTTTGCGTCATTGCGGGACGATCGATCCTCAGAATATCGTTGACTATATCCGGGTTGACGGGTATCAGGCATTAGCAAAAGCGTTAACCTCGTTAACAGCTGATCAGATCATCGACGAAGTCAAGAGATCGGGCTTGCGCGGTCGCGGAGGGGCAGGTTTTTCTACCGGCATGAAGTGGGATTTCGCGCGTAAGGCTTTAGGGGATGTGAAATATGTCATTTGCAATGCGGATGAAGGTGACCCCGGAGCGTTCATGAACCGCAGCGTTCTTGAAGGAGATCCTCATAGCGTTATCGAAGGGATGATGATCGCTGCTTTAGCGATCGGTGCGAAACAAGGATTTGTTTATGTGCGCGCAGAATATCCGTTGGCTGTTTCACGATTAATGAAGGCGATCGAGCAGGCGCGTGCCTGTGGTCTTTTAGGGGATAAGATCCTTGGAACAGATTTTTCTTTTGATCTTGATATTCGTATGGGTTCCGGGGCTTTTGTGTGTGGGGAAGAGACCGCGCTTATGGCGTCCTTGGAAGGCAAACGCGGCGAACCACGTCCTCGGCCACCGTTTCCAGCGATCAAAGGGTTGTGGGGAAAGCCAAGTCTTTTGAATAATGTGGAAACATATGTCAATGTCCCTGTGATCCTTTTAAAGGGTGCGGATTGGTTTGCTTCAATGGGATCCGAGAAGAGCAAGGGAACAAAGGTCTTCGCTTTGGCAGGTGCTGTGAACAATACAGGGCTCGTTGAGGTTCCGATCGGAACATCTTTAGGGGAGCTGATCTATGATATCGGTGGCGGTATTAAAAATGGAAAAGAGTTCAAAGCTGCTCAGATCGGAGGGCCATCAGGAGGATGCATCCCTAAACAACATCTAAATGTTCCTTTGGATTACGATACGCTTGTTGAGCTTGGGGCCATCATGGGTTCTGGCGGCCTCATTGTTATGGATGATGATTCCTGTATCGTGGATGTCGCGAGATTTTTTCTTGAGTTCGTGCAAGATGAATCTTGCGGGAAATGTGTGCCGTGCCGGGTAGGGTCCAAGCGTATGCTTGAGATCCTTGAAAAAATATGCCGGGGAGAAGGGGAGCCAGCTGATCTGAAAAAACTCGTAGAACTGGGCGAAGGCATTAAAGATTCGGCCTTGTGCGGTTTAGGCTATACTTCCGCGAATCCTGTTCGTTCGACATTGCGTCATTTTCCTAAGGAATATGAAGAACATATTCGCGATAAGCATTGTGAGGCGGGGGTTTGTCCGGATCTTGTTCGCGCTCCTTGTCAAAGTGCTTGCCCTGCCGGCGTTGATGTTCCGGGATTTGTCGCGTTAACGGGTGAAGAGCGGTATGCGGAGGCCTTAAAGCTGCACCGTGAACGCAATCCGTTCGCCGCTGTTTGCGCTCGCGTCTGTTTTCACACGTGTGAAGACAAATGTCGTCGCGCAACACTCGATACTTCTGTTTCCATCCGCGGTGTTAAGCGTTTCATGGTTGACCAGGAGATCGTTGTCCAGATCCCTGAAATGCATCAGAATGAAAAGAATGCCACAAAAAAGATCGCTATTATTGGAGCGGGGCCCGCGGGGCTATCGTGCGCTTATTTTCTCGCACGGCTTGGTTATCGTCCTAAGGTTTTTGAAAAAGAGATGCGCCCCGGAGGGATGCTCGTGCAGACGATCCCGGCCTACCGCCTGCCAAGAGAAACATTAGCTAGGGAGATCCGCATGATCGAGCAGCTAGGCGTTGATATTGAGACAGGAAAGGCCTTAGGGCGTGATTTTACGATTGAATCCTTGAAGAAGCATGGTTATGAGGCGATCTTTGTCGCTGTGGGTGCTCCAGAGAGTGTGCGCTTAGGTCTCGATGGTGAGGACGCTCAGGGTGTTGTGGATGCCTTGGATTTCTTAAGGACTTATAATATCCGCGGGTCAGTTCCCGTTGGTAAAAAGGTCATTGTCGTTGGAGGTGGTAACGCGGCGATCGATGCGTCGCGAAGCGCCTTGCGCTTAGGAGCGCAAGAGGTCACGGTCATTTATCGACGCAGCCAGAATGAAATGCCGGCTTATGCTGAAGAAGTGGATGAGGCGGTTCATGAAGGCGTTAAGATATTACCTCTCACCCATCCGATCGAGATCAAAAAAGACAAGAACGGAAAGGTCTGTGGACTAAAGTGTATCCATATGAAGCTTGGGGATTTTGATCAGACAGGGCGCCGTCGGCCAACAGCTAACACAGAGGATGTTTTTGATATTGAAACAGATCAAGTGATCGTGGCGATAGGACAGAAGATGGATGCAAAAAAGATCCTTGACGGTTCTGTTGTTAAGCTTTCTGAAAAAAGTTTTATTATCGCGGATCCTGTATCGGGCAAGACGTCAGCAGAAGGGATTTTTGCCGGAGGGGATGTGGCTACAGGGCCGTCCTCTGTTGTCATGGCTATTGCCTCTGGAGAGCGTGCGGCCGTTGGCATCGATCAGTACCTGACAGGGGAAGCGCATGCCTTTTGGCGCAAGCAAAAAGAGACCAAGGTTGATTTTGATCCTGATGCGGATCCCGTGCCTTATCCGCGGGAGCCTTTGCGCTTGATCGACGTTGCACGGCGAAAGCATAATTTTGACGAGGTAGAACAATCTTGGAACGAAGGGGTAGCCCGACGCCAGGCAAAAAGATGTTTGCGCTGTGACTATGGGAAGTGCGTTGAGCAGAAAGGGGGTCAGGCATAATGATAAAGCTAACGATTGATCGCAACTGCGTAGAAGTTCCCCCTGAAACAACGATCCTACAGGCGGCAAAAAAGATAGGCATTATTATCCCAACTTTGTGTTATTTGCAGGGCAAAGACCCTATTGGCGCGTGCCGTGTCTGTGTTGTAGAAATTCAAGGAGGCCGCAATTTGGTCTCTTCGTGCTCAACACCAGTCAACGAAGGGATGGTTGTTTTTACCAATAGCCCGCGTGTCCGTAAGGCGCGCAAACTCGTCGTTGAACTTCTTTTGAGTGAGCATGAAGGGGATTGTCAGATTTGTGATCGGGCAGATGACTGTGAATTGAAAACTTTAGCTTATAGCTTGGGGATCCGGGAATCGCATTATGTTGGTGAGAAACCAAAAAGATCTTTAGACACGACAACGGCAGCATTAATGCGTGATTCAGGAAAATGCATTAAATGTCGACGGTGTGTGACCGTTTGCAATGAGATCCAAAGAGTGGGGGCGTTGTTCCCTCAAAATCGTGGATACAAAACGTTGATCGGGCCTGCTTTTGAGTTGGGGTTGGATGATGTGCCGTGCGTGCAGTGCGGCCAGTGCGCAGCTGTCTGCCCTGTGGGCGCGATCGTTGAGAAAAGTCATGTCGATATGGTTTGGGCCGCCTTAGAAGATAAAACAAAACATGTCATCGTGCAGACAGCTCCGGCGATCCGCGCAGCGCTGGGAGAGTGCTTTGATTATCCGCCGGGAACTTTGGTGACGGGCAAAATGATCACAGCTCTTCGCCGCATGGGTTTTCACGCGGTCTTTGATACGAATTTTACCGCAGACTTAACGATCATGGAAGAAGGGACAGAGCTTTTAATGAGATTAAAGAAAGCTTTGGTGGATAAGCAACCTGTTGCGTTGCCGCAATTTTCCAGTTGCTCCCCGGGATGGATCAAGTTTACTGAGTATTTTTATCCTGAGTTTTTGTCCAATCTTTCTTCTTGCAAATCTCCGCAGCAAATGTTCGGGGCTATCGCCAAAACATTTTACGCCCAGAAAAAAGGCGTGCGTCCGGAAGATATGGTGGTCGTTTCCGTGATGCCGTGCACAGCCAAGAAATTTGAATCAACTCGTCCAGAAATGAGCAGCAGCGGTGTTAAGGATGTTGATTATGTTTTGACAACCCGGGAACTGGGTCAGATGATCGAGGCTGCTGGTATTGACTTTCGCGCATTGGAAGACGGACAGATGGATTCACCCCTTGGGCTTTCATCCGGGGCCGCGGATATTTTTGCCAACAGCGGTGGCGTTATGGAAGCCGCGATCCGCACCGCTTACGAGATTGTCACGGGACGCGGGCTGCCAACAGAGAATTTGCATATTCAGCCCCTGGCAGGGCTTCAAGGGATCAAAGAAGCAGCGCTTAAGCTTGAAAAAGTCCTTCCCGCATGGTCTTTCTTAGAAGGGGTAGAGCTTAAGGTCGCTGTGGCTCATGGCTTATCGAACGCGGCAGCATTATTGGACCTGATCAAGGCTGGCAAGGCACAGTATCATTTTGTTGAGGTCATGACCTGTCCTGGGGGATGTATCGGTGGCGGTGGACAGCCACGATTCACAACGGATGAGGTGCGCCAGGCACGTATCCAAGCGATCTATAAAGAAGATGAGGGCAAGAGTCTTCGCAAGTCACATGAAAATCCAGATGTTAAAAAGTTATATGAAGAGTTTTTCAAGGACGGGCCCTGTGGGCATAAAAGCCATGAGCTTTTACATACACATTATGTTGACCGAAGTGATAAAATTTGATAGATTAACGCTTAAGAATTTTGTTGGCCAGTCATGATAACAGCAGAGGTGCGCGATGGTCTATGACCCAAAGGTGATCTTGAGCGATTTCAATGAACGCATGAGCGATATTCGCAAGACCGTTCCTGCCGAGTATGAGGCGTTCATTAAAGAAAAAGAAACAATTTTAAGATCAAATCGTCTTCCTGAAAAAACAAAATGGTTGCTGATGCTTGTCTCTAGCGTTAGCCAGAAATGTCCTGTTTGCCTTGCCCGCGCCGTCACGAACTGTTTAAAGCAGGGCTGGACCAAGGAAGAAATGCTGGAAGCGTGCATGGTCGCTGTCTTGGTGGGCGGCGCAAGCGCTATGACGTATGTTACAATGGTTGACCAGACCATTGATGAGTTGATGAAGAAGTAAAGCATATAAGGCTCTTTAAAATACCTTAAGATTTCCGTATTGCCTAAAGACGAGGGGTATTTTGCCCTGAGGACAAGGGAGTCCATATCAACAGATTTTTGCTGATAAGGTCTTTTTGTATTGATCCCGAGCTGCTGTCTTTAGGCGGTTCGGGATTTTTTATTGATCGACCTGTCCGGCAGGTTTGGTACATATCAAGGAAGGGAAGGCCATGAATAATCGTTTGGGTTTTATTGGGATCATTATCCATGACAGAGAACAAAGCGCAGAGGCGGTCAACCACATTCTGCACCAGCATGCCAAGATGTTCGTCGGGCGCATGGGGATCCCCTACAAAGAGAAAAATATCGGTGTGATCACCTTGATCGTGGATGCCACGACCGATGAAATCGGCGCTCTGACAGGACGCTTGGGCGAGATCAAGGGTGTTTCTGTTAAGTCCGCATTAGTCAAAGTAGCGTAAAAAGAAAAGATAATTATGGAAAAAACACCAAAATCATTACGTTTACAGATCGGTCTTTTTGGCCGAACGAATGTCGGAAAGTCAAGTTTTCTGAATATGGTGGCCGGTCAAGATGTCGCCATCACGTCACCTGTGCCAGGGACAACCACGGATGTTGTCGAAAAGGTTATGGAGCTTCTACCTTTAGGTCCGGTGGTTTTTTTAGATACGGCCGGACTAGATGACGTGTCGACGCTTTCAGATCTACGTATCAAGAAGACAAAAAAGATCTTTGATCGCTCAGATATCATTTTGCTGGTCACAGAGCCAAACATTTGGACTGATTTTGAGGATTATGTTTGCTCTGAGGCGCTAAAGCGCAACATCCCTTATGTCGTTGTTGTTAATAAGATCGATGTCGAGGCTCCTCAAAAGACACTTCTAGAAAGATTGCGAAAAAAGACAGAAAAAGTCGTTTGCGTGAGCAGTGTTCAGAAAGATAAACGTGATAGCTTTGTCAATGGCCTCAAGGAACAGCTTGTGACGTGTTGCCCGGAAGATTTTATCAAGCCTCCGGCTCTTGTGGGAGATCTCATGCCCAAAGGCGGAACAGCCTTGCTCATTATCCCTATTGACTTGGAAGCGCCAAAAGGGCGCATCATTTTGCCGCAGGTACAAGTTATCAGGGATACGCTCGATGCGAGCGGCGTGAGCATTATCGTGAAAGAAACTGAGTATTTGAAAGTTTTGGGCGATCTGAAAACCCCTCCAGATATCGTTGTTTGCGACTCGCAAGTAGTTGACCGCATGGTCAAGGAAACTCCTAAAAACGTATCTTGCACGACATTTTCGATCCTCTTCGCGCGTATGAAAGGGGATCTAAGCGAGATGTCGCGCGGAGTTGTTGCCATCGACAACCTTAAGAAGGGTGATCGTATTTTGATCGCAGAGTCTTGCAGTCATCATGCGGTTGAGGACGATATCGGCCGGGTGAAGATCCCGCGCTGGTTGAAAAAATACACAGGCTTAGACCTAAAAATTGATGTCTGCGCTGGCCGTGATTATCCCGAATATCTAAAAGGATACAAGCTGGCAATTCTTTGCGGTTCTTGTATGCTTACGCGTCGAGAAACGTTATCGCGCATGTATCATGCACAACAGGCTGGTGTTTCGGTTACCAATTATGGTGTATGCATTTCTTTTTTGCAGGGTGTTCTGGAAAGGGTTTTAACACCATTTCCTCAGGCGCTCAAGGCGTTTCAAGATGAAAAGGCAAAGAAACAGAGGTAGTAAAATGAGTGCAGCTGTCACAGCAAAGTTCAAGAATCCTATTAAGCAAGATGAGATAGATAAGTATCTCGATAACGGTAAAGATTTTATCAACGAAGACCAGATGACGTTCTTTTTGCAGAACAAGCGCAGCCCTGATCTTCGTGAGTTAAAAGATATCTTGGCGAAATCCTTATCTGTTCAAACACTCTCACCCCAAGAGACGGTTCTTTTAATGAATGTTCGCGATCCGGATCTGTTGGATGAGATGAAAAAGGCAGCGCTTGAGGTTAAGAAGAAAGTTTATGACAATCGCATCGTTACCTTTGCGCCTTTATATTTAGGGAATTTTTGCGTGAACAACTGCGCGTATTGCGGCCTGAAAGCTGACAATCAAGATGTTGCCCGTCGTGTCCTGTCTGCGGAAGAGATCAAGAAAGAAGTGGAGGCCCTGGCAGGCGGCATTGGGCATAAGCGGTTGGTTGTTGTGTACGGAGAACACCCCAAGAATGATATTAATTATATTTTAGAAACAATCAGAACGATCTACAGCGTTCAAAGCAAGACAAAACATGGTGTTGGCAATATCCGCCGTGTCAATGTGAATGCGCCACCATTTTCCATTGAAGATCTTGTTCGCCTAAAAGAAGTCGGGTTGGGGACGTATCAGGTTTTTCAAGAAACGTATCATCATGCAACGTACGCACGTGTTCATCCGGCTAATACGATCAAAGGGAACTATGCGTGGCGGCTGTATTGCATGCATCGAGCCCTAGAGGCCGGGATCGATGATGTCGGGATTGGTATTTTATTCGGGCTTTATGACTGGCGGTTTGAAGTCCTAGGGCTTCTGTATCACGCGATCGAACTTGAGAAAAAACTTGGCATTGGGCCGCATACGATATCATTTCCGCGGCTTGAGCCAGCGCATAAAGTCGAGCTTGATCACTTTTCCCGTTACCGTGTAAATGATGAGGATTTTAAAAAAATTGTTATGATCCTCCGTCTAAGTGTTCCGCACGCCGGCCTTATTGTTACCGCGCGCGAAAATGAGCAAATACGCCGAGATGTTCTGGAGCTTGGCATTACGCAAACCGACGCCTCAAGCCGTATTGGTGTGGGTGCCTATGACAGTCCAGAAGAAAAGCAGAAGAAAGAAAAGCAACAGTTCCTCCTTGGTGATACAAGGAGCTTGGATGAAGTGATCAAGGAGTTCGCGCAGAAAGGGTACATTACTTCTTTTTGTACGGCTGGTTATCGTTGCGGACGTACCGGAAAATGCATCATGGATCTTTTGCGTGACGGCACAGAAGGGAAGTTTTGCAAACTGAATGCGATCCTGACATTTCGTGAATGGCTGGATGACTTTGCCTCAGAAGAAACAAAAAGAATCGCCGAGCCGGTCTTGGCGCGGGAGATCGAGGAAGTTAGGCAAAAAATGCCAAAGCTTTTTCCAAAACTCATAGACTACTACACGCGCATCCAAAAAGGCGAAAGGGATCTTTATCTGTGATCGATCATGAATAAAGAACGAATTGTTGAACAGTTTCGATCAGTAGAAACTTCAGATCTTTTTGCGCGCGCTGACCAAGTCCGCAAACAATACTGTGGCGAAGCGGTCCATTTGCGCGGCATCATTGAGTTTTCAAATTATTGCGGCCAAAATTGTTTGTATTGCGGACTGCGCCAAGGCAACGAAAAGGTTGCGCGTTATCGTATGACGTTTGATGAGATCGTTTTAAACGCACGCAGGGCGGTTGAACTTGGGATCCCGACGATCGTTTTGCAGTCCGGAGAAGATCTTTTTTATCATGTGGATGATTTCTGTCGCATGATCCATGAGATCAAGAAATTCAATATCGCGATCACATTGTCCATTGGCGAGCGCCCCAAAGAGGATTATCGAAAGCTTAAAGAAGCGGGGGCCGACCGCTATCTTTTACGCTTTGAAACCTCAGATGAGAAGTTGTACGCTCGTTTAAGGCCTGGACATCTCTTTAGCGAACGTTTGCAATGCCTTCATTGGCTTAAAGAGTTAGGTTATCAGGTTGGTTCTGGGATCATGGTAGGCTTGCCAGGGCAGACACCTGAAAGTATTGCAGACGATATTTTGCTTTTTAGGTCCCTTGAGCTTGATATGATCGGCATCGGACCATTTTTGCCGCATCCAAATACGCCTTTGGCAGGAGATAAGGATGTCAAAATCGAGACAGTGCTCAAGGTTATCGCATTAACCCGCATCATCACCTGTGATGCCCACATTCCGGCGACGACCGCTGTCGGCACGCTTGACGCGCAGGGACGACAAAAAGCCCTTGCCTGCGGCGCTAATATTATCATGCCTAACATCACACCCATGCAATATCGTAAATTCTACGAGATCTATCCAGATAAAATATGCTTATCTGAAGATGCTTCCACTTGCCGCAAGTGCGTAGAAAAAATGATCCTCGCCGCTGGTCGCAAGATCGGCATAGGTTTCGGTCACACGCTTAAGAAATAAATTGAGTAGATTTGTGAATAGGTATTGACATCCGCATCATTATATCGTAATATTACGATATTATAATTTATAAAACTAGAATAGAGAAGGTGAAAATTCATGTTTGTCCAAAAGGCCTATAATTATTTTTTAGGTAAAGAAGGATATCAAAAGCTAAATTGTTGCCAGGCGGTCTTAAGCGCGTTTAACGTTCAGGGGCGTATTTCCATTAAAGAAATTTACGATGCGAAGAGTCATGGCGGTGGAAAAGCGCCTGAGGGTCGATGCGGGGCTCTACATGCTGCCTATGTTATTCTCAGAGAGCATCCAGAAAAGATCAAAGAATGTGAGGCGGCTCTGTCGTTGGAGGCCGGGGCTATTACATGCAGGGAAATCCGTCGTTTGCGTAAGCTAAGCTGTGCGGGATGCGTCGAAACAGTGGCCTTGTGCCTTCAAAAAACCTAAGAATGATGTTTTGTGATAAAATATCATTCTTTCAAGGAGGAATCATGGATTATCAGAAAGAGAGCGATATTCTCAAGGCCCTGGCCCATCCTATGCGCTTGCGGATGGTGGAAGGCCTGATCAAGGATCATTGCAATGTCACAAAGATCGTTGAAAAGACAGGGTTGCCGCAATCCACGATCTCACAGCATTTGGGCATCTTAAAAAAAGCAGGGATTCTGACGCCGGAAAAGAAAGGCGTTGAAACTTGTTATCACGTCACTCACGACAAAGTTAAGAAAATCATCCACATGTTGAACGCTTAAGACAGAGAGGAAAAACATGCTTAAGAGGATCGTAACGTTCGGTATTGATCGGCCAAAGGTTATTTTATGGATGACGCTTCTTGTCGTCGTCGCGTCTTTGCTGTCGTATCCGCGCATTCAAGTTGATACGGATCCGGAGAATATGTTGCCTGACACGGCCTCCGCGCGAGTCTTTCACCGGGAAGTAAAGCAAGAGTTCGCTGTCTACGATATGGTTGTTGTTGGAATTGTTAATAAAAAAGATCCGGAAGGAGTATTTAACGTTGAAACGCTGACGAAGATCTACCAGATCACAGAAGAGATAAAGGATGTTCCTGGCGTCATTTCTTCAGAGATCTATTCGCTATCAACAAAGGACAATATCGAGCAGGGCGGCATTGGGGAGGTGAAGTTTGACTGGCTGATGGCGCAACCGCCTGCGAGCCGTGAAGAAGCCTTAGCGATCCGCGCACAGGCCCAAGATCATCCTATGCTTTATGGTAGTGTTGTTTCTGAGGATGGGCAAGCGCTGTGCTTGTATATTCCTGTTGAGCGAAAAGACCTTAGCTATCGCGTAGTCCAGGATATTAAGAAGATCGTCGCTCGCTATCCAGGAGATGAAGAATTCCATTTTACGGGTTTGCCTGTCGCCAATGATCAGTTTGGCGTTGAGATGTTCAAGCAGATGGCGGTATCAGCTCCGTTGGCTGGCTTAGCAATATTCTTGCTGATGTGGTTCTTTTTTAAGTCTCTTGTCTTGATCGTCGCGCCTATGCTTGTGGCGATCGCGACCGTGGTTGTCACCATGGGATTGTTGATCGGCTTTGGTTTTCCGGTTCACATTATGAGTTCGATGATCCCTATTTTCTTGATGCCGATCGCGGTTTTGGATTGTGTTCATATTTTGAGCGATTTTTCTGAGAAATACCGTTTTTTTCATGATCAAAAGAAGACGATCACAGCTGTCATGGATGAATTATTTTCACCGATGTTGTATACGACGCTTACGACCTTCGCGGGATTCTTTTCTCTTTCGTTCTCGGCGATCCCGCCTGTTCAGGTCTTTGGGATCGCGGTCGCTGTGGGAGTCGCGATCGCGTGGGCCTTAACGATGACATTTATCCCAGCGTATATCATGCTGATGGACCCTAAGAAGTTTTCGGGATTTCGCAAGACAGGCGATGAGGAAAAAAGCCCTTATCTGGACAAGATATTAAGTGCCGTTCAGTTTTTAGTGTCCCGTCATGCGAAAAAGATCCTTGCGGCGACGACTATCCTTGTCGCTGTCGCCATTTATGGCATTGCGCGTATCCAGGTCAACGATAACCCCGTGCGCTGGTTCGCGCCAACGCACTCTTTGCGTATCGCGGATCGCGTCTTGAACGATCACTTTGCCGGGACATATGAAGCGTATCTGGTGCTGGAAGCTGCGGATAAGTCAGAGGAGATCTTTATTCAGCCGCAGGTCATGCGCTATGTGGAAAGCTTGCAAGAAGCTTTGTTGGCGACAGGGCTCGTCGGAAAAACGACATCATTGGTTGATGTTACCAAGAAGATCTATTATGAGCTTTTAGGAGGGGATAAGGTTAACAATGTCATTCCGCCGACCAAAGAGGCTGTGGCTCAATGCTTGATCTCTTTTGAGAATTCCCACAAGCCGGATGATCTTTGGCACATGACAACTCCTGATTATTCAAAAGTCAATATTTGGCTCCAGCTTAAAAGCGGGGATAATAAATATATGGCCAAGGTAGTTAAGTTTGTTGAGCAGTATATGCAAGATCATCCTGCGCCGCAAGCAATGACCGCGCGCTGGGCAGGGCTCACATATATTAATGTGGTCTGGCAGAATAACATGGTCGTTGGCATGCTCAACAATTTTCTAGGAAGTTTTATTATCGTGCTTTTTATGATGCTTTTCTTGTTCCGTTCACCGGTTAAGGCCTTGATCTCTATGATCCCTTTATCGGTGACGATCCTTTTTATTTACAGCCTTCTTGGTTTTTTTGGCAAAGATTACGATATGCCCGTGGCTGTTCTTTCAGCACTGACACTAGGGCTGTCTGTTGATTTCGCGATCCATTACATCCAGCGGATCAGCGAAGTGAACCATCACACAAAAGACTGGAAAAAAGCCGCAACTGAAATGTTCACAGGCCCTGGGCGAGCGATCATCCGCAATGCTCTGGTCGTTGCGATCGGTTTTTTACCGCTTTTAGCCGCGCCGCTAGTGCCTTACAAGACCGTAGGGTTTTTTATGTTCACGATCATGGCTTTTTCAAGCATCGCGACCCTTTTTATTTTGCCTGCGATCGTTTACTTTAAGCCTCAGTGGGTTCTGGATGAAAACAAAAAAACTGTTAGCTGTCATTGCGGAAGCTGCATGCTAGTCGCGCTGTTCGTCGCTTTAGCGGTTGCTTACGTGCTGTTAGGCTATACGCCGTTGGGATGGAAAGCAACGACATGGATCAGTATTTTGGTGATCGTGGGGTTGGCAGCGCTTTGCCATATCGCGTCAAAACGTAATATATGTTTTAATGAAAGAGGTGAAAAATGAAAAGATATGGACTGCTTCTTTTTCTATTTTTTGTAGGGACCACTCCTGCCTGGGCTCAGACAGTGGAGGAGATCGTTAACAAAGCCAATCTTGCCTCGTATTACGCGGGGAAAAGCGGTCAATCAGATGTCGTAATGACGATCACGGATGCGCAAGGCCGACAGAGGACAAGGGAGTTTCGCATCTTGCGTCTGAACGTTAAAGAGGGTGGAGAACAGAAGTTTTATGTGTATTTTCGCCGCCCGACAGATGTTGCCCGAATGGTTTACATGGTCTGGAAGAATATTGGCAAAGATGACGACCGCTGGCTTTACTTGCCGGCCTTGGACCTTGTCAAGCGAGTTGCCGCAACGGATAAGCGTTCAAGTTTTGCGGGTTCCCATTTTGTTTATGAGGATGTGTCCGGCCGCGGGGTTGACGCGGATATCCATGAGCTAATCGGCGATGAGGGAGGCCTTTTTAAGATAAAGAATACGCCTAAGGAAGCAAAAGGTGTTGAATTTGCTTATTATTTTGTTTGGATCGACAAAACAAACTTTTTACCGATGAAAGCGGAATATTATAATGCTTCTGGCAAGCTTTTGCGCACTGTGGAAGCATTGGAGATCAAAGATGTTCAAGGCTATCCTACGGCGGTTAAGTCCCAGGCGACGGATGTCGAACGCAAAGGCAGCACGATCATTGATTTTACGAATGTTGTTTATGACGTAGGCATCGAGGATGGTATCTTTACTGAGCGGTATCTTCGCCAACCACCGACACAATGGGTCCAGTGATATGAAGAAAATATTGTTCTTTTTGTTTTTTTTGTTTTTCTGCCCATCGGTTGCTTTGGCATCATTTTCCGGATTGCATGGTTTTGTGGAAAATGATATCGGTATTAAGTTGAGCAACGATACCACTAAGCGTGATAATTACAACATGCTGGAACAGAGATTCCAGCTAAAAACAACGTATTACGCTCAAGGTGCGAATTATTGGGCTGAAAAAGGTGCTGTCGTTAATTTTCGTGGGGATTTTACCGTTGATGAATATTACAGCGGAAAGACGGATTTTGATCTTCGCGAGATGAGTCTTTCCATGAGCCCATTCTCAAAGATGGATATCAAGCTTGGGCGACAGGTCCTGACATGGGGAACAGGAGATTATCTTTTTATCAATGACCAATTCCCAAAAGACTACGAGTCTTTTTTTATTGGACGCGACGATGAGTATTTGAAGAAGCCATCGGATGCCATTAAGACATCTTTTTATCCAAAGCTTGCTAATATTGATCTTGTTATCATTCCTTATTTTACCCCCAACACGATCGCCACAGGCGACCGTCTGTCTTTTTTTGACAGCTTCCAGGGCGGTATCGCGGGAACGAATTCGGATCGGCATATTGTGAGCCCGCCTTTTCAAATGTCGAACAATGAATACGCCTTAAGGATGTACCGCAGCTTTGGCAGTAATGAAGCCGCGTTCTATTATTTTCACGGGTTCGACAAGAATCCCCGCAGCTATAAGGATGAGGCAAATAGAGAGCTTTATTATTCACCCGTGGATGTTTATGGCGCAAGCTTGCAAGGACCTTTTGCCAGGGGTATCGGCAACCTGGAGTTTGGCTATATTCGCTCCCGCGAAGATACCAATGGTTCAAATCGTACAGTTGAGAATTCCTGGCTTAAGCTGATGGCAGGATATAGTCGAGATTTGGGCAATGATCTTAAAATAGGTTTTCAGTATTTAGTGGAAGAACGGCTTAATCAGGGAGCTTATGACGATAACTTAATGCCTTCAGATTACCGCTGGGATGAATTCCGGCACCTTCTAACCAACCGCATCACTAAGCTATTTAAGGGTCAAACGGTGAATGTCACCCTTTTCACTTTTTATTCTCCATCGGATAAGGATGGATATGTGCGGCCCTCGGTCAGCTACGATATCACAGACCAATGGAAGGTCACAGCGGGGATGAATTTGCCTTGGGGAGAGGATGATCGAACGGAATTCGGGCAGATGAAGCGCAATAAAAATATTTACTTGAGGGTTAAATATAGTTTTTAAAAGGAGGGTCTATGGTCGAGCGATATTTACGCGGTATCGCGGGAGCAGTTGTTCTGATCAGCGTCGCTTTAGCGGTCTTTGTTGATAGCCGATGGTTATGGTTCACGGCTTTTGTAGGTGCTAATCTTTTGCAATCCGCGTTCACGAATTGGTGTCTGATGATGACGATCCTGCGCCGATGTGGCGTTAAGGGTTGATGACTCTCGGCGGTATTCAAAAGGAGCTTCAGCGGTACGCCTCTCCGGCCAAGGCGAAGATTCTGCGGGGATTTTTTAAAGCAGAACCCGGTGAATACGGGGAAGGCGATATTTTTATTGGTGTCCAAGTTCCTGCGGTCCGAGAAGTTGCAAATGAATTTCAAGACCTGCCGATGGCCAAGATCGTTCGGCTTCTAAAATCGAAGATCCATGAAGAACGCCTGACGGCACTCTTGATCCTTGTCATAAGATTTGCGAAAGGTAATGAGGCTGAACGCGCACGCGTCTTTAAGCTCTACCTTCAGCATGCACGTCACATTAACAATTGGGATCTTGTGGACCTAAGCGCGGCTAAGATCGTTGGAACTTTCCTCGCAGATAGGCCTAAGGATGTTCTTTATCGTTTAGCCAATTCAAGCTCGTTATGGGAAAGGCGGATCGCGATCGTTTCCACGTTCCATTTTATCAGACAAAACAAGTTTGCAGACACGCTAAAGATCGCTAAAATCTTGCTTTATGATAAAGAAGACCTTATCCACAAAGCCGTAGGATGGATGTTGCGCGAGGTTGGCAAACGCGATCAAATCTGCGAGGAGCGATTCCTTGCAAAGCATTATAAAGGGATGCCGCGCACGATGTTGCGTTACGCGATCGAGCGGTTTTCTGAATCGAAGCGTCAGGCGTATTTACAGGGAAAGGCCTAAGGATAAATTTACGCTGGCTGCTTGATGTTCTTTAAGAGGCGTATAAGTTTAGGGGCTTAATTGATTTTAAAAAGATTTTGTGTATAATAAAATTTATGAAAAGAATTTATCGTGTCATGGAAGAGAAGAAGATCGGTGGTGTTTGCGCAGGCCTGGGAGAATATTTTGGGCTTGATCCGGTATTTTTTCGTGTCGGCTTTGTTTTGATCACGCTTTTTCCTCCTGGATGTGGGATCCTTGTCTACTTGATCATGTGGTTCATTGTGCCTAAAAAACCTGTATAAAAAATATATAGACTAAGTATTTGTAATGGATTGGGGCGGCTTGAGAATGTTCTCAAGCCGCCCTTTTACTATCTAAGGTAGCGCTTTCCCAAAACGACAGACATCCTCTTTTATCAATAAAATTATATATTATACTTATTATGTCTTGGATGGACAGGGGATAGAGCGCGTATTTTATGAAAACGATAAATAGCCGAATAAAAAAGCGTATATTAAAGAGCCTGTCTTGGCTTGTCGCAGGCGTGTTCTTGCTAACAACGGTCTTTCCTCCTCAGGCCTTAGCCCAAGGGCTTTTAGGCTTGCCAGCGCCTGGAACACCTGTTTTGTTAAGCAACAGCTTTATGCCTGCGATGCTTCGCGGGATCAGGGCCTATCCCGACAACCCTTTTCAATTCGATTTTATCGTGGATGTGGGAGATTCGGGCCTGGAAGGCGAGGCCTTTAATATTGAGGCCCAGAAGCTTGTTCGGTATTTTTTGGCGTCTTTGACCGTTCCTGAGAAGAATTTATGGGTTAATCTCAGCCCTTACGAAAAAGAACGCATTATTGCTGGTGATTTTGGCGAAACTGAAATGGGGCGAGACCTTTTAGCTCAGGACTATCTTTTAAAGCAGATAACGGCATCATTAACGCATCCTGAGAGCAAGACAGGAAAGGTATTTTGGGATAAGGTTTATAAAAGATCCTACGAGCTTTTTGGGACGACTAATATTCCGGCGAATACGTTCAATAAGGTATGGATCGTTCCTGCCAAGGCGAAGGTCTACGAGAATCATGATAAAGCTTTTATTATCGAATCGAAGCTGAAGGTCATGCTGGAGGAGGATTATGTTGCTTTACAGGCAAAGCAACAAGTCGATAGCCTATCTAGTGCAAAGCCTTTACAAAATACTAACGACCAAATACTAACGGCTAAAAACTCCCTTTCTTCTCAGATCGCTCGGGAAGTGTTGTTGCCGGAGCTTGAGAAAGAGGTCAATGAGGGTAAGAATTTTGCTGTGTTGCGCCAAGTTTACAGCTCTTTTATTCTGGCGGCGTGGTTTAAGCAGGCGCTCAAGGATTCGATCATCAATAAAAAGTACAGTGATCAAAGCAAGGTCAAGGGTGTTGATGTTGACGACAAGGATGTTCACCAGAAGATCTACGCACAGTATCTGGCTGCCTATAAAAAAGGTGTTTGCGATATCATGAAGGTTGAATTCGACCCTTATATTCGCAAGGCGATCCCGAGAAAATATTTTTCCGGCGGCATTGAAATGAAAACGCATTTTGACGGTAGCGGCATCATTGAAAAAACAGATGGCCTTGGCAGTCTCGGCTCATCATCTTTGCGAGTTGTCACAAGTGGGCTTCAGAGCTCCTCCGCATCGCCATTACAAAAAACTTCCCAATTGTCCGATGAGAGCAACCACACTAATTACCGTGATTATTATCGCTACGATGGTATTCTTAATCTTTTTGGGGTGGAGATCCAGAATGTTCAAGGAGAAAATCCCTTAGGAAAGATCGTTGAGAACCTAGCCGCAAAGGCTAGCAGAACAAAAGTCCCGGCGAAGATCCTAGATGCCGGATGCGGGCTGGGGATGTCGTTGATCAATATTAAGTATTCGTATGGCAGCTTGATCGATGCTTATGGGATCGACAAAAAAGAATCTCAAATTAAGGATATGGGTCCTCAAGCGCTCGAAGGGTTCTTGAATGAATATGGGCCAGATGGCAAAGAGATGTATGAATTGATGGCCCCCAAGGTTAATTTTTTTAAAGGCCCTGAAAACGACATAACGACAAAAAGAATATATGACAAAGACGGAAAGCCCGTCAAGATGGACCTGATCACTTCTTTTTTTGTTTTGCAGTATCTTTCTGATCCGCTTGCCGCGTGGCTCAATCTTTTTCATCAGCTAAACGATGGAGGAACCTTTGTCAGCCAGCTCTTGTTTTTTAATGACGCACAGGGGTTGCGCAATGAGACAGATTATATTGTGATCCTTGAACAGATGCGGAAAGCAGGGATCGATATTAATCTGAGAGTAAAGAATCTTATCGTTAATGGTGCTGAAACTGGAGAGCGTCTCTTATTCGTTTCTGCAGTGCGTCGCGGCAATCAAGAGATCACCTTGAACATGAAACCGGGTAGCGAAAGATCGATCACCTTGCCAATTGATAATGGGCGAAGAAGTTATACCTTTAAGTCTGTCAGTTACGTTCCAACAGACGAGAAGATGGTTTCCGTTAGGAATATACCAAGCCTATCAATTTCTCCAAGCGGACAACGTTCGGGAGCTGAAGATCAGGCTTTACTTGACATGCGTTCAGCTTTGCAATGGTCAAGTTCGAATGAGGGGTGGGGTCCGACATATCAAGAAGTTAAAAGTGCTCAGGGTGCTTATGTTGGCACGGGGCAGGATTTTTCTTGGATTGCCAACGGTGATTTTAGTGATGGTGTTTTGGTTGATTTTAATCCTTTTGTAACAGAGGCATTTTTGCCCATCAAAGCCGCTCTCATTTCTATTTCAGGAAATCGACAAGAGTATTTAAATCTCTTACAGGGATATTTGCCACAAGAAGATGTTTCCTTGGGTCTTTCGGGCGTCGCAAACAGCTATGCGCGTAAAAACGAGATCTGGCAGAAAATGATCGAGGTAAGACCGGACCTCGAGAGCAATGAGCGCGCGAAGAACTTTTGGGATGGGGTCTTTCAAAATAAAAGTGGAATGTTGAATTGGTCGGTTGTCGTTAGAAAAGCCATAGAAGAATCCCAAGATATTTTTAGCTGGTTGGGAAGCGAGGAAAATTTCTTAAAAATAAAAAATATGGTCCAAACAGGCAAGATCCATTTCTTAACACTCGATTGGTTTGGCGAGTCAAGCGAAGAAATGATAAGAGAATTCTTACAAAAAGCGCAAATTTCAGGACAAGCTTCTGTGGTCCATGTCTCCAACATCCTCGAGTGGGTTGCTTATAGCCGCATGACACAAGAAGAGCGGCAAAACAAATTTAATCTTTTTATGAAAAATATTAAAGCGTTTTATCCCGAAGAAGATTACATGCTGATCAACGCGACTTTCGACTCTCTACTTCCTATCCGACCTGCAGATGGAACGAGAATGGTCGTCCTGTCCCAGGATGGAAAGAAACGTTACGCTGATAGCGATGTCTCTTCAGCTATTTCATCAGAAATCAGGAATTTTGAACAATATCTTGTCAGGCAAGGGAATTCTCAGGAGGCGGTCGCAAAGGCTGTTTCGATCCTGCAGAAGCATGGCCAGATCTATGTAGATGCTGGAACAGGCCAAGGACGATTTCCTTTGGCTGTGGCTGGTCAAAATAGGGATATAGGTGTTATTGGTTTTGATTCATTTGCAGAGTCGGGGTATTATTACCGAGAACTATGGGACCAAAAAAAATTAGATGGTCTTAAAGAAGAAAAAGAGAATCTTGTGATCCTTAAAGGGGAGTTTGCCGATCTTCTTTACCATATTCCTGATGGCGCGATCGACTATTTGTCCGTGATCAACCCTTCGCCGCAGGTGGCGAACTTTTTTGAGAAATGGCACAATAGTGGAAATCTAAGAAAAAAGATGAGATCAGATGGCAAGATTTATTATGCTCCAGCCAAGGTCGATCAGGCGTATTTTGAAGGATTGAGCGGTTTTAAGAAAGTCAGCCAACGAGATATTTTAGGCATTTCTATTGATGGTGGGGTTGTTGATTATGGTGTCGGAGATCTGTATGTTTCGGCTTCTTCCTCGAGCATCCCAGCCGAATTAAAGAATTTGGCGGAGTCGATCATCAAGAAGTACGATCCGAAGCATTCTAATCAGTGCGCCTTAGCCACCAACGAGATCATGGGCATCTGGGAAAACAGCAGCCATTTGCGCCTCAACTATGGTTTTGAGCCAAAAACGATATACATTCCACCCAATGCAGACAGGATTCGCGAAGAAGAGTTAGGCATTACTCATGAAATTATTGAGATCGATGGGGCTTATGTTATTGACACACAGCTTTTGCAGTTTAAGAGCAGGAGCAAGCTGGATTTGCCAGAAGATTTTTTCTGGAAGGGCATCTTTACGATTGAAGAATATTATGAGAATGTTCCAGCTTTCCGAAATTTTATCATCACAGAAGGTGGACGCATCAGGGTTTCCCGTCCAACAGCGGAAAATATTATCTTAGCGCTTGATCGTCAATATCCTGAAAAGAATAAGGCTAGGATATATCAGGAAGTCCAAAAGGTTATTCAGGAAAAGAAGCAGTTTATACCAACGCTGCATGCGCTTTATTTCAATGATCGCATTTCTCGTTCAACGCGCGATCTCACAGAGGATGTCTTGCTTGAAAATGGAAGGGCGTTAGAGCTAAATGACAAGACGATCGAAAAGATAGCCACACTGGACAAGGACGGCATCTGGAAATTCAAGGCTGTTGTTGACACAACAAACAATAGCAACATCGTTGTCTTCTTTAGCGAGCGCTATCAAGAGCCCAACGGCAATATTATGGAGCATTTTAAAGCAGCTCAGGGGATCAACGAAAATATTACAAGAACCTTGGGTCTTAAATATCAAGCGCGCAAGGCCTCTGATGGAAAATTTGTTATCACGACTGCGGATTTCTTTTCGAGTAGTCTTGAGATGTGGGTGTTTCCCGAGAATACACTGACCAACGATATCGTTCAAGGGGCGTATCGTGCCCTTCAGCAGAGCATCAAAGTAAAGATGCAGCTTGCTGGCGATGGCGTTTATACGGTCTCACAGCCGCTTTTAAATAAGCTCGCGGCTGGAGAAAAAGTATTCTTCAGGAAGGCAGGCGAACAGCTAGAGCTTTTTAATCCTGACGGGAGTCCGGTATCGTCAGCTGTATCTCAAGGCGAAATAAAGGAGCAGTGGGATGCGATTTCTCAAAAGATTCAAAACGGGCTTATTTCTGGTATGGGTGCAAGGGAAGCCTTGGCTTTTATCCAAAAAACAAAGGAATGGCTTGAAAAATATCGTGATTTTATACCAGTTAATGATGCGGCTGATAAGCTGAGAATTACATCGAGTGTTGAACGAATGGATCGTCTTAGACCAGGAATTGAAGTAGATGTTGCGTTGCAGGCTATCGCACAAGAACATGGTCGATCATTTTTTGATGTTGAAGGCTGGCTTGCAAAAAATTATTCAGCCATAAAAGAGGCTTACGGCACAGTAACCACTTTAGAGAATTTGTATAAGATGATTTTTGAGAGCGACGGGAAAATGATCGGTTCTCAGGCACAAAGAATATTCGTGAATCCCGGCGGAGAGGGGCAGATGACGCGTGTTCGTCTTTTGAATGGTTTTGGTGGTATTAATTTGATTTTTGCAAAAAAGACATTCGAAGACAGCGGAATCGTGATCGATCGATCAGCAGGTGAAGCGACGATCACACAAGATGTCCAACTTCGGTACTTAACCATTGAGTCTAAGAAAGCTGTTTGGGATGTGATCCAGAATTACTTAGAATTTAAAAATGAGGAATTCTCAAGCAGCAAGAAACAGGCTTTGGCTTGGGCTTTAGGGTATGATTCTTATTCTGATCTTATTGATTCTCTTAAGGATGTTAGGACTGGATACGAACAAGCTCAAGTGAAGCCAAACGAAGTCGGCGGTATCGATCTTAATCCTGCTCATTTCGACCTTGAACGTCAGGGAGGCGCAAGCCCTATACAATTTGACCTTGAGAATTTTGAGAATATTGAGATTGATGGGCTCTATCCTGTTATTATCAATATCGCGCCGGTTACAAATCTTCCGCTTTTGCTCGGTGTTCGCCAAGAAAGCCAACCACGGCTGAGCCTTGCTCGATAACTTTCTTGACATCTAAGGATATTCCTATATAATAACTATTCCTGATTAGAAAATATTGATATTTGTATAACGTTCTGTGGTAATATTAAAATCTATTTAATGTTTCCCGATTCAGCTGCTAGGTCGCAGCTTCACCGGGATAAATTCGCACGGACAACTTGACGCTCCTTTCAGTCGCGTAAGTTGTGTGCTCACGCAAAGGAGGCTGTTTATGAAAAAATATAAATGCACTGTTTGCGGCTACATCTATGACCCGGAAAAAGGGGATCCAGACGGCAATATTGCACCCGGCACAGCATTTGAAGCTATTCCTGATTCTTGGGTGTGCCCAGAGTGCGGGGTGTCAAAGGCGGATTTTGAGGCAGTAGAAGGATAAAAAAGTATTTAGCCGATAGTATTTAGTATATAGTGAAAAAAGTTAAGAAATAAAGCGTAAAACGACAAGCATAAAAGAATTGCGAATTGAGAAAATCTTTAGAAGAGTAGAATAAATCTTTTTCGTTTCAGATTCTTTATTTTTGTTTTTACTAAATACTATCGACTAAATACTCTTAACTCTTTAACCCTTTCATTTAATTATGCACTCTATCTCTCCTGATATTTATTGGACCGGATACATTGATTGGGACCTGCGTAATTTTCACGGCTATGACACGCCCTCAGGCTCTACATACAACTCTTATTTGATCCTTGATGAAAAGCCGACGTTGATCGATACGGTCAAGTATTACGGCTTTGATGAGATGATCTCTCGCATCAAGGAAGTGATCGACCCTGATAAGATTCAATACATCATTTCTAATCATACCGAAATGGACCATTCTGGGTCCATCGACAGCTTGCTGAAGTTTTGCCCTCAAGCGCAAGTTGTTTGCTCGCCCAAAGGATGCGAGGGGCTAAGGAAACATTTCCTGCCTAGTGGTACGCGAAGCGAAAAAGACTGGAATTTTAAAGTTGTCAACACCGGTGATGAGCTCAACATTGGTAAGCGAACGTTGAAATTCTTCCTTATGCCGATGGTCCATTGGCCGGATTCTATGGCAACGTATTCGCCGCAGGACAAGATCCTTTTTCCTAATGACGCCTTTGGCCAGCATCGCGCATCGGTCGAGCGTTATGCGGATGAGGCTGGCGCGGATGTCATTTTTGAGGATGCGGCCAAGTATTACGCTAATATCGTGATGCCATATGGAAACCAAGTGCTCAAGGCTTTAGAAGCGCTCAAGCCGATGGTGATCGACATGATCTGCCCTTCGCACGGATTGATCTGGAGGCGGAAAGAAGATATCGCTAAGATCGTCCATTTGTACGAGAAATGGGCTAATTACCAGGCGGATAAAAAAGTGTTGATCGTTTATGACACGATGTGGAATTCGACCAAGCAAATGGCAGAGAAGCTTCAAGAAATTTTTGATAGAGAAGGGATCTTTGTTAAGCTTGTCAGCCTGCAAGCGGGGCATATGTCGGATATCGTGACAGATATTTTAACATCAAAGCTTGTTATTTTTGGAACGCCGATCTTGAATAATCGCATGCTTCCAACAATGGCTGGGCTGTTGATGTACTTAAAAGGCCTGAAATGCAGAAATAAATATGCGATGACTTTTGGTTCTTATGGGTGGTCGATGGTTGGTTTTAAAGAATTGGAAACATCTATTCAGGATGCTGGCTTTGAGCTTGTCGGCCAAGGAAAATATGTTCAGTTTATTCCAAGCGCAAGTGATCTAGAGGGCCTCGCTTACGCAGTAACTACTGCCAAGACATTGATCGGACAATAGAGACATGCGGATCGATAAAGAAATTATCAATTTCTTTGAAAGCCAAGACAGTGTTATCGTCTCAACCCTGGATGAAAAAGGGTGTATCCATTGTTCGATCAAGGGGATCATCAGCGCTGAGAGCCCAGATAATCTTTTCTTGATCGACCTCTATCTTTATCGGACATTTCGCAATCTTAAGCGCAACCCCATGATCAGCATTACGGCATTTGACGATCATTTGTTCAAAGGGTACACGCTTCAAGGGCAAGCCGAGATCATCACCCGCGACCAGTTGCATGAAAAGATCTTTGAAGAGTGGGAGAAAAGGGTCGTTCATCGTATTTCTAAGCGTATCGCACGCAGTGTTCAGGCAGGGTTTAAATCCAGAAAACACCACGAAGCCCATCTTCCTTTACATCCAAAATATTTAATCAAGGTCAATGTTGAGAACGTCGTTGATCTTGCGCCGCCTCACGTGGATCCTGTGAAAGAAAAATAATGAAGCGATCTGAGCAAATTTTACGTCAGCACAAAGTTAAGGTCACGCCGCAACGGCTGGCGGTATATGGTGTTTTCAATAATGGCAAGTGCCATTTGAGCGCTGAAGAGATCTTCCAGAAAGTGAAGGCGCAGGTTCCTGCGATCTCTTTGGGAACGGTTTACGCGATCTTGGAGAATTTCACAAGCAAGCATCTGCTCAATGAGATCAAGATCGATTTTAGCCGATCGCTGTACGAGAGGACAGACGAAGATCATCATCACTTTTTATGCCGTCTATGTCGAAAGGTTTTAGATGTTGAGATGCCGCGATGCCCAGTGCTCGATCGTAAAAGCGTGCAAGGCCATGCCATTGAGAATTTTCAAGGGTATTTTTACGGGGTCTGCAAGGATTGTTCGTCAAAAAAAAGATAAATCGCAATGAATGAGTATCGGCTAAAATTTCTTGAGCGTATCCAGCGCACGGACACTGTGTACAGTTTTCGTTTTTGTCCTTGTGAAAAGATCGATTTTGTCCCAGGACAGTTCGCGCAGGTCGTTTTTGATGAGCAGGATCGAAATAATAAAAAGTTGAACAAATATCTATCATTTTCTTGTCGCCCAGGAAAAGAGTATGTGGAGCTGACCAAGCGTTTTTCAGGAAGTGATTTCTCGCGGAGGCTTTGGAGCCTTGCTAAGGGCGAAGACGTTTTGCTAAAAGGCCCTATGGGAAGTTGCACGTTAGACGATCAACACCATAAGGTGGCTTTTTTGATCGGAGGCATTGGCATTACACCCGCGATATCTATATTAGAGCATGTTGTCTTCAGCCGTCTTCCATGTGACGTAATCATGCTTTATTCTAATTTGTTGGAAAGCGATATACCATTTCGCTCGGATCTGGACGCGTGGACGAACCATGATCCGAGTATCCATGTTGTTCACACGATCGTTGATGAAAAGCCGCATAATAACAGTTATCGGCAGGGGATGATCACGTCAGAAATGATTTCTTGCGAGATCCCTGATCTGAAGGAACGAATTTTTCTTATTTCAGGGCCGCCGGCCATGGTCAGCGCGATGAACCAGGCTTGTCGAGCGCTTGGCTGCTTGCCGGAAAATATAAAATCAGAGAATTTTGTAGGGTATTAAAAAGGTTTGTAGGGTTCCTTGGGTTTATTGAGGTTGTTGGGTTATGGATCTATGCAATAGCCTTAAGCTTAAACAACTCAAAGGACTCAATCAACACAACTAACACAATCAACTTAAATACGGAGGAGAAATGGCTGAGTTAAAAGGATCAAAAACGGAAAAAAATCTCATGGCGGCTTTTGCCGGTGAGTCCCAAGCAAGAAATAAGTATACGTACTTTGCTAAGGCCGCGGAAAAAGAAGGGTATTTGTATATCGGAAAACTTTTCCGTGAAACAGCTGATAACGAGATGCAGCATGCCAAGGATGAGTTTAAGTTCTTAGGTGGCATCGGAGATACGGTCGCTAACCTGAAGGAAGCGATGGGCGGCGAGCACTATGAGACAACGGAAATGTATCCGAATTTTGCCAAGGATGCCCGCGCGGAAGGATTTGAAGATGTCGCTCGGCTTTTTGATCAGGTCGCGAAAGTGGAAAAGCATCATGAAGAGCGTTATAAAAAATTGTTGGCCATGGTTGAGAGCGGAACGGTCTACAAAAGAGAAAAGCCCATCCAGTGGAAATGCAGTAAATGCGGCTTCATCCATGAGGGCAAGGAACCGCCGACCGCGTGTCCGTCCTGCAAGCATCCTAAGGAATATTTTGAGCCGTCGGATCTTAGCTTTCAGGAGTAACGGGTAGTCGGGCAGCCTGATGCCAGGCTGCCCGATCAAAACAGAAAAAATATCTTCAAACATGTAAAACGTAGTATACTCAAAAAGTCAGACATGGACGTTAATTTTATAAAGGAGTTTTGTTATGGATAAAAAAATGGAAAAAGAGATGAACGCGCAGATCAACCGTGAAATGTTTTCATCCTATTTATATTTGGCCATGGCGGCATATTTTGACGCGGAAAGTTTGGGTGGTTTTGCTCAATGGATGAAAGCCCAGGCGATCGAAGAGATGGCCCATGCCATGAAGTTCTATTCTTATATCTTTGATCGAGGCGGGGTGGTTACGCTCGATGCGATTGAAAAACCTGAGGGGTCTTTTAAGTCTGTTCAGGAAGTTTTTGAGAAGACCCTGGATCACGAGAAGTTTGTCACCAAAAATATTAACAATCTCTATTCTTTAGCTCAGAAACAAAACGATAATGCCTCGTTGATCTTTTTGGAATGGTTTGTCACCGAGCAGGTCGAAGAAGAAAAGAACGCTTTAGACATTTTGGCAAAGCTAAAATATGTAGGAGATAAAGGCCAGGGCATTTTGATGCTTGATAAAGAGCTTGGCGCCAGGCCGATGCCTACATTAGCCTCTTTGTTGGGGCAGGTGACTGACGAGGCGGGAGCTTAGTTTTTAAAAGGGAAAATCAACATGCTTAAGATTGCTCTCAAGGATGTCATGTGCGATCATCCGATCAAGGTAAAGGAAAGCGTATCGGTCGGCAATGTCGCGCACTTGCTGTTCCGTTATCAAATTAACGGTATTTTGGTCGTTAGCGATAAAAACCCTAATAAACTTATTGGAATATTTACGACAACAGATCTTTTGCGGTTAATGGCGGAATCGATCTCTAAGGGGATCCATCGCATCGATGAGCTTCAAAAAGTTTCCCAGCGTCCCGTAGGAGAGCTGGCCAGCAAAAAGGTCTTTAGCTTGCAGCAGGATGATAAGGTCGTAAAGGCGATCGCGATCATGCACCGCAAGAATGTCCACACGATCCCTGTTTACAATGGGGACAAGCTTGTTGGCGTTCTTGGCCGGCATGATGTGATCAACATCGCGTTGTCATAGCTCAAGGAGTGGTATGAAAAAGATTCTCGTTGTGGATGATGAGCCAGATGTTCTTAAGGTTCTTGCCAAAGAGCTTACCGTTGCCGGTTATCATGTGACAACGGCTGTCAACGCCAGAGAAGCCCTTCAGAAAGTCAAGGATATCTTGCCCGACCTTATCTTGATGGATTTGATCTTGCCGGATATTGGTGGAGCGGAGGCGGTCAAAGTGCTCAAAGGATATCCCCAGCTGCGCCTGACGCCGGTGATCTTCTTAACGGCGATGATCAAGCCTGAGGAAGAGATCGGATCACCCTTAAAGATCAACATTGATGATTGCTGGTACGAAACGATCGCCAAGCCCTATGATCGAAATGATCTGCTGTTAAAGGTTCAGAATATTTTAAAATAATATCTTCATAGTCCCGCATTTCGAGCGCTTCATGAAAAGAACATCCTTTCGTTATATTTTTGGCCCTGTATATTCTTGGCGGCTTGGCATGTCGCTTGGCGTTGACCCTATCTCGCAGAGCAAAAAGATCTGCAACTTTAATTGTATTTATTGTCAGCTAGGCGAGACAGATGTTTTGCAGACAGTGCGTGAAGTTTTTGTCCCGACTCGCAGAATTATTGCGGAGATCCGATCCCTTGGCCCCGGAGGTATTGACTACATCACTTTTTCTGGGCGAGGAGAGCCCACGCTTGCAAAGAATCTTGGAGAAATGATCCGAGAGGTCCGCAAGATCCGTCCAGAAAAGATCGCTGTCATCACTAATTCGACTCTGATAGCGCGCGCGGATGTTCAAAAAGATCTGATGTTGGCAGATTTTGTTCTTGCAAAGCTCGACGCGCATAACGCTAAAGATTTTGCGGCCGTGAATCGCGGGATCGCAGATGTTGTTTTTGCTGATGTTGTTAAAGGATTGCGCGCCTTTCGCAAGAAATTTAAAGGTAAGCTCGGGCTTCAGATCATGTTCGTGAAACATAACATGGTGCACGCAAAAGATATCGCCGAGATAGCTCAAAAAATACATCCTGACGAAGTCCAGCTGAACACACCTTTGCGTCCTTGCGCAACAAAGCCATTGACAAAGAAAGAAATGAATGATATTAAAAGATATTATTCATCGTTTCACGCGCTCTGTGTCTATGATGTCCCTTCCAAGCCGTACCATCCTTTCGATGAGACAGCAACGGCATCCCGCCATGGGAGTTTTCAGAAATAGCTATCTTTCAGATTCCACTATATATTGTGAAACAAAATTCTTGACATACCATATCTTGTGGTATAAGATATTTTACAGATTTGGTTGTCGTCGGCATAATTTCCTCATTTTAATTTATTCATAGAAGGGGGTGTAGATGCAAACCACGGAGGTCTTGACCAAGATCGTTAAACGTAATGGTGTTGAAGAAACGTTTAACACCGAGAAGATCATAAAGGCCATCGAAAAGGCCGGAGAAGCGACAGGTGAATTTGGTCGAGATGTTGCGCAGAAGTTAACACTTCGTGTGATTAACATTGCTCAGCAGCTCATGAGTCCGGACACGGCGCCAACAGTTGAAGATATTCAAGATATTGTCGAAGAAGTTTTGATATCCTCCCCGTACCGCAAAACCGCAAAAGCTTACATTATTTATCGTGATCAACATGCCAAGATCCGCGAGATCACATCCGCCAGTAACGTCAGCCTTGTTGAACAATACCTCACGCAGGCGGACTGGAAAGTCAACGAAAATAGCAATATGGCTTTTTCTTTGCAGGGATTGAATAATTATGTTTCCTCTGAGATCAGCAAGGTGTACTGGTTAAACAAAATTTATCCCTTAGAGGTTAAGGACGCCCACAACGCCGGAGACTTTCATGTTCATGACCTAGGGCTTTTAAGCGTTTATTGCGTCGGTTGGGACCTACAGGACCTGCTCACGGTTGGTTTTAAGGGTGCCTCAGGAAAAATGGAATCAAAACCTGCTAAGCACATGCGCAGCGCCTTAGGGCAGCTCGTGAACTTCTTTTACACACTTCAAGGCGAAGCATCCGGGGCCCAGGCTTTTTCTAACTTCGACACGTTATTAGCGCCTTTTATCCGCTATGATGGATTAGCCTATAAAGATGTCAAGCAAGTACTGCAAGAGTTTGTCTTTAATGTCAATGTGCCAACAAGAGTTGGTTTCCAAACACCTTTTACCAATGTCACCTGCGACCTTCATCCGCCGTCACATTTTAAGGACCAAAACGTTATCATCGGCGGGGAAATGAAGAAAGAGACCTATAAAGAATTCCAGGTTGAGATGGATATGTTCAACAAGGCTTTTCTTGAGGTCTTGATCGAAGGAGACGCCAAAGGAAGGGTCTTTACGTTCCCGATCCCGACCTATAATATCTCTAAGGACTTTGATTGGGATAATCCAAATTTAAAACCTCTTTGGGAAGTGACTGCCAAATACGGTATCCCATATTTTGCCAACTTTATTAATTCGGATATGAGCCCTGATGACGCGCGCAGTATGTGTTGTCGCTTGCGTCTGGATAATCGCGAGCTACGTAAGCGTGGGGGAGGACTGTTTGGTTCTTCACCTCTAACGGGATCGATCGGCGTTGTGACCATCAACATGCCGCGTTTGGCCTATACGTCCAAAGATGAAAAAACATTTTTTAAAGGGCTTGATGAATTGATGCTGTTGTCTAAAGAGAGCCTTGAGATCAAACGAAAAGTCTTGGAGAGCTTTACAGAAAACAATCTTTACCCTTATATTAAATTCTATTTGCGTGGTGTTAAGCAACGCTTGGGTGAATATTGGAAGAATCATTTCTCAACGATCGGTTTAGTTGGGATGAATGAAGCTTGCCTTAATCTTTTCCAGGAAAACATTGCCTCTGAAAAAGGCCGTGCTTTTGCCGCTAAGGTTTTGGATTATATGCGCGCACGCATGACAGAATTCCAGGAAGAAACCGGCAATAACTATAATTTGGAAGCCACGCCCGCTGAAGGTGTTTCATACCGCCTGGCGCGAGTTGATAAGGATAATTTCCCGGATATCATTTGCGCTAACGAAGAAGAATACCAAAAAGGCAAGGAACCTTTTTATACCAACTCGACACACCTTCCTGTCGGCTATTCGGATGATATCTTCGAGGTTCTTGATCAGCAAGATGATCTACAGAGCCGCTACACGGGCGGCACGGTCTTGCACGGGTTTGTCGGCGAGAAGATAGACGACACGGAAAGTCTCAAAGCCCTTATTAAAACAGTTTGTCATAAGTATAAGTTGCCATACTTCACGATCACGCCAACCTTTAGCGTGTGCCCTAGCTGTGGCTATGTCGCCGGTGAGCATCAGCATTGCCCAAAGTGCCAAGCTGAATGTGAGATCTATTCACGCGTTGTTGGATATTTGCGGCCGGTTCAGCAATGGAATAAAGGTAAGAAGCAAGAATTTGCACAGAGAAAAACATATCGCATTTGTTCATCCTGTTAGAGAAAAGTGCCAGCAAAAGCGATATTCAATTGAAAACGTGATCAGCACCAGACCCCTTTCAGCAAAGAAGACAGAGAGCTGTTCTCTAACAGGACAAGCATGCGAATAGGTGGATTTCAAAAGTTTTCTCTGATCGACTATCCTCAAAAAGTGGCAGCGGTCATCTTCACCCAAGGGTGCGATTTCCGCTGCCCTTTTTGTCATAATCCCGACTTGGTTCTCCCCGAAAGATTCCTCCCTCCCGTAGACCAAGAAGAAATCTTAAAATTCCTGCGAAAACGACAAGATCAGCTTACGGGCGTTGTCGTGACAGGAGGTGAGCCGACTATCCACGCTGATCTGCCAGAGTTCCTCGCAAAGATCAAAGAGCTCGGTTTCGCGGTAAAACTTGATACCAATGGCAATAATCCTAAAGCTTTAAAGAGGTTGATCAATAATAGGCTTGTTGATTACATTGCGATGGACATCAAAACGTCCTTGGGCCGTTATCGCGAGGCAGCTGGTATTGATGTGGATGTAAGTCATATTCAAGAAAGCATCAGAATGATCATTAACTCAGGATTAGATTATCATTTTCGCACAACACTTGTGTGTAAATTTATATCTAACAATGATTTACAAGATATCATAAATAGCCTTAAAGGCGCGAAGAAATATTTCCTCCAGACTTTTTCAACCAAAACTCCAATTCTTGATAGCCTCTTGAAAGACGCTAGGCCTTACACAGAAGAAGAGTTTCAAGCCCTTCAGGAACGCTGGGAAAAAAATGTGTAACTTTTTGTCCTCTGGCGCGTTTAATACGTAGGAGAGGGAAGATAAGGACAAGATGGAAAGCCGTGATGAAGACTTAATCTTGGCGTATCAAGATGGCGACAAGGAGGCGCTTGAGGTGATCTTTCATCGCTACAAAAAGCCGATATTCAACTACGCCCTGCGGATCTTAAGCGATAGAGCCGAGGCGGAAGATATCGTCAGTGATATTTTTATCACGCTTTTTGTCAAGAAAGATAGCTACAAGCCGCAGGCAAAGTTTTCGACTTGGCTGTATACGGTTGCCCGTCATATGTGTTTTACGCGTTTACGTCAGAAGCGCAGGTTCTTTGCGTTCTGGGTAAAGGACAAAAAAGAGGATGAATATCATCAGATGGATATTCCAGACATTAGCCTGAATCCGGAAAAAGTGACGGCTGAAGAAGAACTGTCATCTGCCGTCCAAAAGGCGCTCAACAAGCTTCCTGCACTACAGAAGGAAGTGATCGTTCTGCGTGAATATCAAAACCTAAGCTACCAGGAGATCAGCCTGGTCTTGGATTGTTCTTTGGAAAAAGTTAAGATCCTTATTTTCCGCGCCCGGGAAAACTTAAAAAAGCATTTGGCATTTTTAATCACAGAGGAACGCTATGAGGCATCATGAATGTAAACAATTAATTTCGCTTATGATGGACAATGAAGCGACCGAACCGCAAAAGCTTCTTGTCGCCGAGCACCTCAAGAGTTGTCCTTCGTGCCGCGCGTACGCAGATAAGCTGCGAAAAATTTCTTCCCTTTTGCGAACATGGAAAGATGAACTTCCCTCTCCCGATCTGGAAAAACAGTTTCAGAATAAGTTCGACATTCGTCGACAAACGGGAGGTTCTTCGATGAAAAACAAAAAATATTTAGAGGCAGTATTAACTGTTGTTGTTTTGGTGGTTTTGGTTGGCGGTCTACAGCTCTATGCGCAAAAAGGATTACGTGCTCAGCTGCGGGACGCGGCAACTTTTGTATCTGCACCGGTCCAGCTTGCCAAGACCGTTGCCTCAGCTGTTTCTCCGCGTACGATTACAGGCGCGCTACGGTCAAGCGCAGACGATATCAGCGCCCAGCAGTACGAACCGTATTATCAAGCTTCGAGCGTGAGGACCGGCCGTAGCGAAGGGGTAGCCCTGCAAACATCAGCTCATTTTGGGTTGGCGGCAGACAAGAGAACACTATCGATGGCTGCTGGCCTCACAAGAGAAGAGAGCGTGATCGGCTGTCCGCTCCCTTATCCTCAGACGCCTGCAGAATTCAGCCGTGAAGGATACAATCGCATCTATGACAATAAATTCTTGGAAGTCGCCCAGAATCCGCTGTCAACTTTCTCGATCGATGTTGACACTGCTTCCTATAGTAATATTCGTAGGTTCCTGAATAACAACCAGATGCCGCCTCAGGATGCAGCCCGCATTGAGGAGATGATCAATTATTTTTCCTATGATTATCCACAGCCAAAAGGTGATGATCCTTTTTCCGTAACGCTTGAAGGAAGCACTTGTCCGTGGAATGCTGAACACCAGCTTGTTTTAGTCGGGATTCAGGGAAAGAAGCTTGATGCGCAAAAGCTGCCTGCGAGTAATTTGGTCTTTTTGATCGATACTTCAGGGTCCATGCAGTCCGTAAACAAGCTTGAGCTTCTTAAGCAGTCATTCCGTCTTTTAGTTCAACAGCTGACAGCCAACGAACGCGTGGCTATTGTGACGTATGCCGGAAGCGCCGGCTTGGTTTTAGATTCAACACCAGGAAATCAGAAAGAAATGATCCTTGGCGCGATCAATAATTTGTATGCCGGAGGGTCCACCGCGGGAGGAGCAGGAATCAAGCTTGCGTACGAGATCGCCAAAAAGAATTTTATATCTAATGGCAATAATCGGATCGTCTTGGCGACTGACGGTGATTTCAATGTCGGTGTCTCTTCAGATGCCGAGCTTGTGCGTTTGATCGAGGAAAAACGTAAAGAAGGAGTTTTCTTGACCGTCTTGGGTTTTGGTGCGGGTAATTATCAAGACGCTAAGATGGAGCAGTTGGCAAACAAAGGAAACGGTAATTTTTATTATATTGACAACCTGAATGAAGGGAAAAAGGTTTTGGTCAGCGAGTTGGGTTCAACATTGTTCACGATCGCTAAGGACGTAAAGATCCAGATCGAATTCAATCCGGCCCATGTTAAAGCGTATCGGTTGATTGGATATGAAAACCGTATCCTTGCCAAAGAGGATTTTAATGATGATACCAAGGATGCTGGCGAGCTCGGAGCGGGACATACGGTGACCGCGCTATACGAGGTTATTCCCGCGGGGTCCAGCGAAGCAGTGTCCAACGTTGATGCCTTGAAATATCAGAAACAAACCGTAAGCCCAAGCGACGACCTTTTGACGATCAAGCTTCGCTATAAAGCGCCGGATGCGGATGTGAGCCAGCTGATCGAGCAGTCGCTTAAGAAAGGTGACATTTTTGATAAGCCATTATCAAATAATTTTCAGTTCGCCTCAGCTGTTGCAGAGTTCGGTCTTTTGCTTAGAAAATCAGAATACAAGGGCAAAGCTTCTTATGAGCATGTCATAAGCGCGGCAACGGCGGCCAAGGGAAACGATACGTGGGGTTATCGCGCGGAACTCATTGATCTGGTCAAGAAAGCTCAATTGCTAGATGCCAGCTTTGGGGCTGTTGGTATTCAGTTTAAAGGAGGGTCGACAGAGTAGGCTTTAATATAGGTAGAGGTGTTTGAGGAAGGGGCCTTTTGCGAAGCAAAAAGGCCCCTATTCTTTTAATTTTATGCTTTTCATTTGGCCAAATCGTGCTATAATTTCAGAATTCTTTAACAGACCTGCATTTGCAAAGACAATCACCAGGATTAAATCATAGAACCAATGCCCGCAAAATCACTTTGCCAGGGCAGATATTTAAGAAAGGGTAGGAAAGCAATGGCACGAAAACAAATTATGATGGACGGTAATGAGGCCGCGGCGCATGTCGCTTTTAAGGTAAGCGAAGTGATCGCGATCTATCCGATCACCCCGTCTTCCAATATGGGAGAGTGGGCGGATGCATGGGCAGCTAAGAATTTAAAGAATATTTGGGGCACAACGCCTTTAGTCCAAGAGATGCAAAGCGAAGGTGGCGCGGCAGGCGCGATCCATGGCGCATTGCAGCGAGGCGCTTTAGCGACAACTTTTACGGCTTCCCAAGGACTTCTTTTGATGATCCCTAATATGTTTAAGATCTCCGGTGAGTTGACCCCAACCGTTTTTCATATCGCTGCACGTACGATCGCCACGCACGCTTTGTCTATTTTTGGTGATCATGCGGATGTGATGGCGGCCCGTTCGACAGGGTTCGCGCTGTTATCGTCTAATTCAGTTCAGGAAGTCATGGATCTTGCCTTGATCGCGCATGCCGCAACGCTCGAATCACGGGTTCCTTTTGTGCATTTCTTTGATGGTTTTCGCACCTCCCATGAACTTGCTAAGATCGAATTGTTAACGGATGAAGATATCAAGTCGATGATCAACGATGAGCAGGTTTTTGCGCATCGCGCTCGTGCTCTCTCTCCGGACAATCCTGTTATTCGCGGAACTGCGCAGAATCCAGATGTGTTTTTCCAGGCTCGCGAGATCGTCAATGCGTATTATGATAAGTGTCCAGCGATCGTTCAAAGCGCTATGGACAAATTTGCCAAGCTGACAGGCCGTCAATATAAGCTTTTTGAGTATGTCGGCGCTTTAGATGCTGAGCGCGTGATCGTTATGATGGGTTCCGGGACAGAAGTCTGCAGAGAAACAGTGGACCACTTAACGAAAAAAGGTGAGAAGGTCGGTGTTCTGAATGTACGCCTATATCGTCCGTTTGCTGTTGAAGCGTTTATTGACGCCCTGCCAAAGACAACACGAACGATCGCAGTCTTGGATCGCTGCAAAGAGCCTGGTGCTGGCGGAGAGCCGATGTATCTTGATGTCACGAACGCTTTATTTGAGAAAGGCGCTTCAAATTTTGCCAGCCTTCCTAAGGTGATCGGGGGTCGCTACGGCCTTTCATCCAAAGAATTCACCCCTGCGATGGTCAAGGGTGTCTTTGATGAGATGGCAAAGAAAGAACCGAAAAATCATTTTACAGTAGGCATCACAGAAGATGTTACTAAGACATCTCTTTCATTTGACCCATCATTTTCAACCGAAAACCCAAAAAGTGTACGCGCGGTTTTTTACGGGCTTGGCTCAGATGGAACCGTCGGCGCTAATCATCAGTCCATTAAGATCATTGGGGAAAACACGCCTAATTACGCGCAAGGGTATTTTGTTTATGATTCTAAGAAATCCGGAAGCATGACGGTATCCCATTTGCGTTTTGGGCCTGATCCTATTCGCGCGCCGTATTTGATCACCCGCGCGAATTTTCTCGCTTGTCACCAATTTGTGTTCCTTGAGAAATATGATATCTTGCGCCATGTTGATGATAATGGGGTATTTTTGTTGAATAGCTATTATGGAAAAGATGAGGTTTGGGACCATTTACCAAAACAAGTCCAGCAGCAGATCATTAATAAGAAGTTGCAGTTTTATGTCATTGATGGTTACAAGGTGGCCGAAGCCAGCGGTATGGGTGGACGTGTGAACACGATCATGCAGACATGCTTTTTCGCGATATCCGGCGTTCTCCCTCGAGAACAAGCGATCGCGGAGATTAAAAAATCGATCGAGCATGCCTATGGCAAGAAAGGCGCGGATGTTGTTAAAATGAATTTCGCTGCCGTTGATAAGACCCTTGAGAATCTACATAAGGTTGAATATCCCAATAAGGTCACAAGCATGATCGATATGCCGCCGGTTGTTTCAGAGGAAGCTCCGGAATTCGTTAGAAAAGTTCTCGCGAAGATCATGGCGAATTGCGGTGATGAGCTTCCTACAAGCGCTTTTCCTTGCGATGGAACTTTTCCAACAGGAACAACGCAATGGGAAAAAAGAAACATCGCGCTACAGGTTCCTGTCTGGGAAAAAGATATCTGTATTCAGTGCGGAAAGTGCAGTACCGTATGCCCTCACGCGGTCATTCGCGCGAAGGCCTATGATCCAAAGGTGCTTTCCGGCGCTCCTGCGGCCTTTAAGCATGTTCCAGCTAAAGATAAAGATCTCAGCGGGATGGAGTTTACTTTGCAAGTCGCTGTCGAGGATTGTACGGGATGCGGCTTGTGCGTGACGACATGTCCTGTGAAAGACAAGGCAGATCCGAACAAAAAAGCGATTAATATGCATCCTCAGCCCCCGTTAAGGGAGGAAGAGGCTAAGAATTGGAAGTTTTTCTCATCGATCCCTGTTTTAGATCGTACTAAGGTTAAGCCAACGGTGCGCAGCTCTCAATTTTTACAACCGTTGTTTGAGTTTTCAGGAGCGTGCGGTGGTTGCGGAGAAACACCATATATTCGTCTTGTGTCACAGCTTTTCGGTGACCGCATGGTCGTTGCTAACGCTACAGGTTGTACCTCGATCTACGGCGGCAATCTACCAACAACGCCATGGGCGCAGAATGCACAAGGTCGAGGCCCGGCATGGTCGAATTCGCTCTTTGAGGATAATGCTGAGTTTGGCCTTGGTTTTCGTTTGGCGCTTAATAAGCAGCAAGAGTACGCCTGTGAGCTGGTCAAAAGATTGGAAAGCAAGATCGGCACAGAGCTTGCGCAGGCGATCGTTGAAGCCAAGCAGGTGGAAGAATCTGATATTTTTGAACAGCGTCAACGCGTTGAGACCTTAAAGGAAAAGATCAAAAATGACGCATCGAGCGACGCGAAGCAGCTTTTGAGCATCGTAGATACGTTGGTCAAGAAAAGCGTTTGGATCATGGGTGGTGATGGATGGGCTTATGACATCGGCTTTGGCGGCCTTGATCATGTTCTGGCCTCAGGTTTTGACGTCAATGTTTTGGTCCTGGACACTGAGGTTTATTCTAATACCGGCGGACAGATGTCCAAAGCAACTCCTCGCGGGGCTGTCGCGAAATTCGCGGCTTCTGGAAAACCTGCTCCTAAAAAAGACCTTGCTCGTATGATCATGAGCTATGGTAATGTTTACGTGGCCAATGTCGCGCTCGGCGCGCGGGATGAGCATACTGTTAAATCATTTTTAGAGGCTGAACATTATCCAGGTCCATCGCTGATCATTGCGTATTCCCATTGTATCGCGCACGGGATCAACATGGGGCGAGGGTTGGATTATCAAAAAGACGCGGTCGCGTGCGGTTATTGGCCATTGTTCAGATATAATCCATTGTTTAAAGATGAAGGTAAGAATCCTTTAGTTCTGGATTCTCAGGCACCAAAGATGGGATTTGCTGAATACGCGCTTAAGGAAACACGTTTCAAGACCTTGGCGGCTAGCAACCCTGAGAAGTCTAAAGTTTTGTTAGAGCAAGCGCAAAATGATGTGAACGAGCGCTGGGCTATTTATGAGGCCTTGGCTTCAGAAGCGTTTGCGCCAAAGAAAAAGGCGTAAGCAGGAGAATGTGACGAGGGCGCCTTTTGATCATCAAAAGGCGCCCTTTTTGCTAAGACCTGCTCAGGATCCTATCAAAGGACATGATGGTCGCACAGTATATCAATGATTATTTTGCCGCTTTTGCCGCTGGCGTTGCTGTTAGCTTTACGCCATGCGTTTATCCGCTTATTCCTATCGTCGCCTCTATAGTCGGACGCGCCAATATTCACGGAACAAAATTAGCTGGATTTTCTTTGTCCTGCGTTTATGTCTTTGGGACTGCTGTGTCGTATAGCGCCTTGGGAGCCCTTGCGGTTCTCACAGGGCGATTATTCGGACATCTTCACAGCAATCCATATGTTTTCTTCGCGGTTTCGCTCCTTCTTCTTTTTTTCAGCCTTGTTATGGCGGATATCCTTCCATTGCCCATCCTGCATTTAGGAGCTAAGGGATCTTTGCGTCCAAGAAATATCGTAGGGATCTTTTTTGCAGGCCTTGTTTCTGGCTTTGCGATCGGTCCTTGCACAGCGCCTCTGTTGGGCTCTATCCTTTTGTATGTTGGTTCAAAAAAGAATTTATTTCACGGGCTAAGTTTATTGTTCGTTTTTGCCTATGGCGTTGGATTTTCATTGATCCTGATCGGAACATTTACCGGCTTGCTAGCGCGCTTGCCCAAGCCTGGACCCTGGCTTGTTAGGATCCGACAAGCCTTTGCCGGCATTTTATTTCTAACCAGCGCTTTCTTTTTTGTTAAAGCAGTTATTCTTTTAAAGAATTTTTCGGCGTGATAGCAATCGTTCAACATTTAATCTTAACAAGGAGAGAGAAATGAGATCAAAAATTATTGTTACTGTTGCTGTTTTAGCAAGCTTTGCTTTGATAGGCTGCGAATCTATGGGCTCTAATACCAAAAAAGGTATCGGTATCGGCGGTGTTCTAGGGGCTGTCGCAGGTGGTGTTGTTGGGCATCAGACAGGCCATGGCGTTGAGGGCGCGCTGATCGGCGGGGCGGTCGGTGCTGGCGCTGGAGGACTGATCGGCAGCGGCATGGATGACCAATCAAACCCTGAGACACCGTCAACAGAGTCCGCTTCTCATCAGCTTACGATCTTAAAGGTTGTTGACATGAGCAGGGAAGGCACGCCGGATGATGTCATCATTGATCAGATCCAGAAAACAGGTTCTGTTTTTGTTATGGATGAACAGACCGTTCAATATTTAAAAGACAATAAAGTCAGCGAAAAAGTTATCGGCTACATGCTTTCGACGAAAAGATAGTTTACACGATCATTTGTGTTGTTGTCGGCTTAATTCTCAACGAAATTGAAGATTTTTTATTCATAGAGGCATAACTTATTGAAAAATAATAATTTATGCCTTCTTTGTAAAGAATTCACACCCTTGTCACACGTCCTTTCAAATGCTATCCTTTTACAAAGTCAAGCGCAGAAAACGTTTCCATAAAGTCAAAACATAAAGCCTTATTTTTATTTTCTCACGCCACGGAGAAACGGAGAGTTACCCCATGCTCACCTTCAAAAAGAATGCCACAACGGCATCCTCTCGAGTTGTTCGTTGTTTTGTTTCGATCTGTTTTTTGATCAATCTTATTGTCCCTTCACCTGGATTTGCCCAAGCTTTAGGATTGCCGCAGCCCGGCGCCATTCTTTCGACAACGCCGGTATTTTATCCTGCGATGATGGTAGGCCTCGAAGTTTATCCCGACAATCCTTTTAAGTTCGATTTTATCATCAATGATGGCGATGAGGATCTTGCAGGTGATGCGTTAAAGCAGGAATCAGAGAAGCTGATCAAGTATTTCTTGGCATCGCTAACGATCCCCGAGAAAGATCTGTGGGTCAACCTTTCTCCCTTCGAACAGGACCGCATCATTCCTGATGCCTTAGCGCAGACCGATCTGGGGCGAGACTTGCTAGCGCAAGATTACATTTTAAAACAACTGACCGCCTCCTTGATCCACCCGCAGACCGATCTTGGAAAGAAATTCTGGGACAAGGTTTACCAAAAGGCTTACGCAATATACCAGACCACTGAGATCCCGGTAGACACTTTTAATAAGGTATGGATCATGCCGGATAAAGTTGTTGTTTATCGTCATGGCAATATGGCATTTGTTGCTGAGGCATCGTTAAAGGTCATGTTGGAAGAAGATTACCTCGCGCTGTCGCGTTCGAACGGTTCATCGAGTTTATTGAGTTCATCGGGTTCTTTGAGTTCGTCCAACCCAACAAACGCAACAAGCTCAACAAGCTCAATCGCTTCTTCCATTATCCGCGACATCGTTATCCCAGAGCTTGAAAAAGAGGTCAATACGGGAAAGAATTTTGCGTCTTTGCGTCAAGCCTACAACGCTCTTGTCTTAGGCATGTGGTTTAAGAAGAACTTGAAAGAGAGTCTTTTAGGAAAGATCTACGTCGATCGATCCAAGGTCGCCGGTATTGATCTTGAGGATAAAGAGATCAAACAAAAGATCTACGAGTCCTATCTTTTAGCCTATAAACAGGGCGTCTACAATTTTATTCGCGCGGAATATGATGATCACACCAAAAGACATATTCCAAGAAAATATTTCTCCGGCGGCATTGATGTCTTGACGAAGATCGCAGAGAATCTTGAGGAGATCACATCCACAAGCCCGCAGCAGCAGAACAATATTGTCCGCGGTGGGGATAATACGCGCATTACGGCAGCCCTATCTACAGATAAAAAAAGCAATAGCTCGCCTCTTGAGAGGTCTTCTGGGCAGTGGGAGCGCAAGAGTTGGCATTTCATTCTTGAGGACGGTGCCAACATATGGAATCAAGAGCAAGTTAAGAATTACCTTGTTGAAAAGTATGCTCACAAGAGTGTTGATGTTGATACCGGTGACGCACCTAAAAGTCCTGTCATCATGATCGCAGGTGATCAACGCTATGTTGCGATCGCCCCTCGAGGGTACTACAAGGCTTTAAAGAATCCCACAGACCGTTGGATCGTCTATGTTTACCAGCGAAAAACACGCACATCATCATCGCTGAGCTCAGCGATTAAGATCCCGTATTTAGACGCAAAAAGATCTTTGGAGAGCAATCTTGACCTTATCCATCAGGCCATCGGGCAAAAACCTAAAGAAGTTTTGGCCATGCTTGGCCATGCTCCAGGGACAGATTACGGATGGCATCCTTATCAAAGACTTGATCAGAACCTGAAAAAATACATTTCAGAAGTAAAGATCTCTTACGACGGTTTGCTTGTCAGCACTTCCAAGGGCATACATGATGTCAGTTGGAAGCTGAGTATCGTTGATGATGCTGATCTGGCGGTTGATTTCATCCAGCTTCCGAAGGATGAGGGCTTTGTGTCGGCTCCTATGTCCTCAGCGATCGCTCTTTCCAAAAAAGAAAAATTTCCAGGCCATCGTGATCTTGAGCCTGGACAAATGTTTTTTGGCAAATACGACAAACTGTACCCTTTGACCAAGAACTTTTTTTCTTTTTATGGCGGAGAAAAACAAGAATACAAAATATTGCGTTTGTTAGCCAGCTATATGGACCAAGTCCAATTCTTTGTTGGACAAACAAAAGGTGAGTATGCGGATGTTGATGTTGCCAATAATAAGGTCACGATCAATACCCAGTTTTTAGACTATCTTTTTCAGACCGGAAGCAAGAAGATCACGATGTCCTTTATCGCTGGCTTGCTTGCTCAGATCATGCAGCAAGATGTTTTGCGTGATATCAGCATCAAGGACCTGGAGATCCTTATCGGAGCCAACAAGAAAAGTCTTTTGATCCCGCAAGGCTCGCGATTGGACGATGTGAAGGCAATGTATCAGATCAAGAACAAGGTCATTCGTAATGATACGCTTGAAGGCGCTTTTGATCCTTACTTCTTGAACGATTCAGATATTATTCTTTTTGTTTCGGATATGCTGCATCGAGGAAAGATACTTGATAAGCGTGTTCTTGTGGAAAAGCTCACCGATGAGTTTTTGATATACGGCAAGATCTCTGAACAAAAGGCCCAAGAACTTCTGGATAGGTTTTACCGGCAGCACTCTAATATTGTTAGGGTTTCTGAGGAGTCTATCGAGGATCCCATCGCGAATATCAAGGCGAAGCTTGATCCGAATACAAAACTGATCGTTGGAGCAGATGAAGCTCAGAAAGCAAGCGATCAGAAGAACCTTGTTTATAGCTTGCACAAAGAATATACCAAGGATCCCGCTTTTAAGGACCGTATTACGGTGTGGGATATCGAAGCTGAGCGTCAGGATGAGGTTGGCTTTGGAGGCAAGACAGCACATACAGGAGAAATGGGGTTCATCCCTGATATCGTGACGCTTCCTAATTTTGCTTCTGCCGGGGAAACATTTCAAAATCTTTTTGTCAGTAATTCAACGAAGGCGTACGTGGCCCACCTTGATCGCTTGATCAAGCAGATCATACGCTATCGCGATGATCATCCGAAGCTTGCGCTTGGCCAAAGCCTTTCAGAAGAAGAGGTCGATCAGCTCACAAAAGATCTTTCTCTTTTGCGGGTCGCTGTTGAAACAAAAAAAGGAGAGGGCGTTTTTTCTCAGATCCAGGATACTTTGTCGGTCATGAGGTCTATTTTGGATGATCTACAGAGCGGATCATATGAAAACTTGAGAGATTATTTTAAAGCCCAGGGTGATCATCTTGATCGAGAAGTTCGGCTGATCAAGGAAAAGAAAACAGAGTTGGCTCAAGAGATCGCCGAGCTGGAGATCCAGAAAAAAGGGCAAGAAGATCAGGTAGATATCAACAAAAAGATCTCCCAGCTTGAGGAGCAGCTGCAGGGAAAACAGCTTGAATACGAAAAGATCACAGCAATGATCTCTGGTAAGTTGTTGATTGGCGGGCGAGCCATGATCGTTCCCCGAGCTGTCGAAGAAGAGATGAAAAGTAATCTTCGAAAGCTTGCCCAGAGGATCGGTATCCCGCTTCATAAGCTTGTTTTGGCGATCCGTTCTTCAGCTGTCGGTGAAGACAGCGAGGCCGCGTCGTTCGCTGGCCGTCAGGACACATATATCTTTGTGACGCCATTTGCAACCAAAAAGGATCCTGAAGGGCTTGATTTTATCATTACTAATTGGATCTTCAATCAAGCGTCATTGTTCAATAAGCGCGCTGTTGATTATCGTTTTGATTTTGGTTTACCTACTTTTGATGAGCATGTGGAGATCAGCACGTTATTCCAGGAAATGTTTTTATCTGGGATAAGTTTTATTGGTTTTTCGGTCGATCGCGAAACAGGTTTCCCTGTAATGACGCTATCGGCTACAGAAGGGCAAGGAGAGATGCTCGTTTCTGGACGCGAGACCGGAAGTCAGTTCTTCATGATGTATGATGGCGAGCCACTCAACAGAAAAAGAGGTTTACGATCACACATGATCGTTGAAACACCTGATGGGTTGGGTAAGATCGAAGTCGAGATCCCTGATGACGTCAAGCAAGAATTTTCGATCACGGACAAAGAGGTTATAAGGAAGATCGCAGATTATTTTAGGTCTTTGCATGAATTTTACGGTGGTTACGTTGATCTCGAGGGGGCTTTGCGTATCAAAAGGGATGCTCAGGGGAACATGATCACGCTAAAGGATGAGAATGGTAAAGCCCTTTTAGATGAGCGCGGTTTTCCGCGATATGATTGGATGATCGTCAGCACTCAAGCCAGACCCGAAACGGTTTGGTCGCGCCGTGATCCGCATAAGATCTTCATGAAACAGATCCTTGTTACGGATAAATCGTTCCAGCAAGCACAAGCCCAGGGAAAGGTTTTGCCTTTTAATTTTATCGCCAAGACAGGCGGGGTCGCGCAAGGCCAGGTCTTTTGGGTCTTAGACAAGAGACCGGACACGCTGGCACAGACGATCGGAAAGATCATGTTCGCTGAACAAAGCGATCCTGACATGAATTCGGCGATGATCGCGGCAAAGGGCATTTTGGCTCTTAAGGGTGGGCCTAATTCGCACACGATGATCGTTGCCTCAGAATATGGGTTGGTCGCGATCACTGGTGTTTCTAACGCGACATTTGAAGAGTTGCAGGACGCTTTGCCTAATGGAGTAAAGGTGACCATTGACGCCAACCGCGGAAAAATATTATTAGGCACTGATTATGTTTTGCAGGTTGAAGGCAAGGATTTTCGTCCGATCGACCTTCCGCGCACCAAAGCAAGAGTGGGTGTTTTCGCGGCCACACCGCCATCTGCCCTGAAAGTAGCACCTCTGCGCTTAATGATCGATTTTTACGGCATAGGACTTGATCGTCAAGAGCTGACGCTGACAAACGATATCGGCATCTATCCTGATCTTCTTCTGGCGTATGATAATATGGTCAAGAAAGAAAAACGGCAACCGCATGAAGGTCCGGTCCTCGATCGCGTTAGTGATTCTGAAAAGATCTCCTTTCTTGAGAAGGCGATCGAAGGGTATAATTCTGCTGAAGATTTTTATATTTCTGTCCTTTCAGAATCTATATTGACAAAATCCATTACAACAGTCCCACCTTTAAAGCGGGTTTTGATACATGCTCAGACCATTGTGGACGCCGAGCTTCGCGTTAAGGTGTTAGATATTGTTAAAAATTATTATCGGCAGGGCATCGGTGAAATTTTTCCATTGCGAGAGCTTGAGAGCATTTTCAGCGAGTTGGCACAAGCCGCCGAAGGTGGCATAAGGGATGGATCTGACGCCCAGATCGTTTCAGATATCGTTAAGCTTTTGGATAAACGTCACTATATTCGACTCGATGACCGCAAAAGCGATGAATATCAGAATGTTTATGGCGCGGAAGAGTACATTAATCGTGAAGCAAATCCCATGAAAGGTTTTCGAGGGTTGGATCTAATGTTCAAGAATCCTCAGACGTTGCGCTGGCAGCTTGAAGCGATCAAAAAGGCCATTGACACAAAAAAAGCAAAGTTTGGGATTTTCGCGCCTGTTGTCAGAAGGCCCATAGATGTTGTCAAATTTTTGGAGATCCTTGATGAAGAAGGCTTGATCGATGACAATATTAAGGTAGGTATCATGACAGAGCTTCCTACCAATTCGATTAACATTGAGGATTTTTTGGCGGCAGTCACGATCTTTGAGCAGCGCTCAGGGAAAAAGGCTGGGAGCGTTGACTTTTTTACCTCGACTGGCGGCAATGACGGTTTGCAAACATTGGCCAGAGTGGATCGAAATACGAGCAATGCGTCCTTAAAAGAAGTAGTTACGGATTATAGTCTTTCTATTTTGCGCTGGAATGGTCGCATGCCAAAGATCACGAAAAAATTTAACGCGATCTTCCGCAATTCGGTTAACAAAATTAAGAATGCTTTTTGCGGTAATGCGCCATCTGTTAAGGGGCAGGAAAATTATGGAGTGATTCTTGCGCAAGAAGGTTACGAAGCTGTTTCCATGACGCCAGAATCGATCAAGCTTGGCGTGGAAAACCTTGCCCGTCAGGACGTTGAGATCCCTGCGGAAGCCCAGCAAGCGATCGGATTTGATTTTGAGATCGATCCACAGGCCGTTGCGGATGTGAAGCTTTTTGAGGATTCTCAATTCAAGATAGGGACGGATTTTGGTCTAACTTTAGGATTTCATTATAAGGCCTTGAAGTCCTACGATGAAATCCTTCTTCCCAGGGTTCTCAAAAACCAGCCATTATCTGCCGAGGAGAGGAAAGTGTATACGGAGATCCGTCGTTCTATGCGTGATCAAGGATATGTTGAGCGCCTTGATGAACCTGGGATCGGAATGAAGTTTTACGAGCGTGGACTTCTGGAGGCGCTTGGAAAATCTTTCTCTCAGGCAAAGACGGAAGGAAAGCGGCTTATCATTACAACGGACGCTCTTTTCTCGAATGAATATCGAGAATTGCTTTTTGGTGAGCTATATGAACCAAGTGAAGCCAACCCGGAATATGGGGTCCATGGCCTTGTTAAATCTTTAAGCAATGATCGAGATTTTTTAAGGGCACAACTTTCTGCTATCAAGCGCTTGGTCGATGATGTAAATGGCCAGAAAGGCATTGTGTTGCAGCTAAGGGTTGTGAGAAGTTTTAAAGAGATCGATCAGGTAAAAAGCCTTATGAGCGAGATCGGGCTTAATATTCCTCTTTCTGTGGATGTTGAAGTTGCTGCTAATCTTTATGAGATTAATGAAATCCTAAACGCGCAAGCCAATATTTCTGAGATATCTCTTTTGAATCCGTTGCGATTTACCTCCGATTTGATGGCGCTTGAGAGAAATAATATTAATGGCAATGATATCACTGAAAAAGATCAAAAATATCAACTGATACGTCCTGTCATGATCTTGGCTACAGCCGCGAAAAAGGCAGGTATTCCTTTTTATGTTGACACTTCTTTGGAAAGTTATATTGGCGATCTTGCTCATCAGGCAAGAGGTCTGCCTCCACAGAATAAAGATACTGAGCTTGTTTTCTATGTTCATCCTTTAACAGGAAAAATTGTTCCTGTTGCTGGAAATTTGATACCTGATCAAGGCGGAGTCGCTTCCTCTACTGTGAAAGAGCAAATTGTTGAAAGCTTAGTGGCTTTGATGGGTTCATCTAGTTTTGCGGGAAGCCGCTTAGGGTTGTATAGTGCTGGTTTTAAAGCGGGTGAAGATGGAAGGCAGCGAGTAGTTTTAGATGCTGTGATGGCACGGCAGTACAAAGGTGAAGATGCCACGCAGATCATCGAGTCTGTTTTTGGCTTTTCGGTAACGTTAGCTGATCTTTATGAAACAGCTCAGACCCTTTTCGCGAATGGTTATGCTGAGGCTTATGCTGAGGCAGAAAAGCAATTCCAGAAAAAAAGAGCGGATAATCTATCGCCTACTGGTGGTATTGATTTCGCGACCCTGTACCAAGACCTGAACATCAAAACTGATGATCAGGGCCTTCCTTTGGCAGTTCAATTCCAGGATATGGAAAGGATCCATTTTGACAGCCTTGCGCCAATCATTATCCAGATGGTCCCAGCGCATAACCTTCCCTTGATCTTAGGATTTGAAACGCCACAGATAGATAGCGCGCAGGTCGTGAGAGCATCTGGATAGATTACAGTAAGATATAATCCATGAAGCAGCAAAAGCCCCTTTGACGTTTGACAGAGGGGCTTTTTAGTGGTATTGATAAAAGGAATCCAAAAGCTGTCATGAAAGGAGTTGAAGGTCATGGAGGATAGAAGATCCTACCGGCGTTTCAATATAGAGCTTCCCGTCCAGTATAAATTTGCCGCTTTTCAAGAGGGTATGACCAAATCTTCAACTCTAGATGTGAGCGCCAATGGTTTGCGTTTTCGCGTGAAAGATAGGCCCGGAGTTGATGAAGAAGTCCATCTTGTGATCTCTTTGCCTGGAGGAAGGCCTGTGATGCTGGCGGCAAAAGTCGTTTGGTGCCAGGAGGCAGACCGTGGTGACTATGAAATAGGTTTACGGCTTTCTGATACCAGATCAGAAGATGGCAAGGCGTTCATGGATTTTTATTCTCAGCAGCTTTTAGGCTTTACTGAAACCCACAAAGATCAAAGCCGTATTGTCCGATAAGACCCGCATCGCTGTGAGAAAAATACAATTCTTTTATCCTTTAGTTCTTATTTTCTTTTGGGTGTCTATGGCTTATGCTGATCAATTAGTTAAAAAACCTAATGTCAGCGGACAGTTCTATTCCGCGGACCCAAAAGCGTTATCACACCAGATTGATGAATTCTTGAAAAAAGTGGACATTCAGCCTTCTGAAAAAAGAGTTGAGGTGGTGATCGTCCCTCATGCTGGTTATGTGTATTCCGGGGCTGTGGCCGCTTACGCGTATAAAGCAGCCAGTAAGACCCCTTATCGAACGATTGTCGTGATCGCGCCTAGCCATCATGTTGGATTTGCTGGGGCATCGGTATGGCCTCAAGGATCTTTTGAAACCCCTTTGGGATCGATACCTGTTGATCAAGATTTTGCTACTGATCTTATTGCGCGATCTAAGGAATTTGAGTTTGTCCCTACCGCTTTCGCGAAAGAACATTCTCTGGAAGTTCAACTGCCGTTTCTGCAGAAAGTTTTTGCGGATTTTAAGATCGTGCCGATCGTGATGGGGCAGCCTGGTATCGAAGGGTGCGCGCTTTTAGCCAAGGCTTTACGTCAGACTATCGGCGACAGACAAGACGTCCTGATCGTGATCAGCACGGACATGTCCCATTATCACAGCGCGCATCAAGCAAAGAATATGGACCAGAAGGCTATTCGCTTGGTTCAAGAGCTGAATGTGCAGGAGTTTTGGGAAGGTTGCGCTACTAAAGCGATCGAATTATGTGGATTCCTTCCTGTCGCTACAGCCATGCTGTACGCGAAAGATAAAGGATTGCAGGTCGATATTCTGCGCTACGCGGATTCCGGCGATGTGAGCGGGGATAAGCAGGCGGTTGTGGGATATTTTTCTGCTGTGTTCGTTGCCTCAGTTCAGGATAAAGGTTCTCAGCGGGGCATAAAGGATGAACTAACGAAGGAGCAGAAGCAGAAACTTTTAGAAGTTGCTCGCAAGACGATCTTTGCGCATATTCAAGATGGAAAAGTGTTTGATGTTAAAGAAAAAGATCCGCGCCTTCTTCAGGAAGAAGGCGCCTTTGTCACGCTACATAAACATGGGCGCTTAAGAGGATGTATCGGTAATATTTTTGGACGAGGCCCGTTGATCGAAACCGTGCGCGATATGGCTATTGCGTCGGCGACCCAAGATCCACGTTTTCGGCCTGTCTCTAAAGATGAGCTTAGGGAATTGGAGGTCGAGATCTCTGTTCTTTCCAAGCCTTGGCGCATCAAGGATCCTGAAGAGATCACGTTGGGCGTCCACGGGGTGATCGTTAGTCGTGGGCCTTTCAATAAAGGATTATTTTTGCCTCAAGTCGCGACAGAACAGGGCTGGACGAAAGAGCAGTTTTTGTCATATCTTTGTTCAGAGAAAGCAGGCCTTCCTGCTAACGCCTGGAAAGATCCTTCTGTGACCCTCGAAATTTTTAGCGCACAAGTCTTTTCCGAAAAGGATTTTCCGTAAAATTTAATGCCAGCAAAACACTTCTCAAGAAGAACTCTTTTTTCTGCCGTTTTTGTGGCGACAGCATATTTTGTAATCGCTGTCGATACTTCCTCAGCCCAAGTTTATAGCAAAGAAAAGATCTATCGCTATCTGAAAGCGCAGCAGAACCCTCAGACAGGACTTGTCAATAGTTTTACAGACACAGCTGACGAGATGTTGCTTCATCAGGCGTCAACGTACGATCAATCTTTGGCAGCTATGACGTTTTTGTTGAACAATGATCTTGAAGCAGCGGCGAGTATTCTAAATTTTTTTCATGCAAAATGGACTGGAGTTGGGTTTGCGAATTTTTATCATACAAAGACCGGAGATGTAGGATTAGAAACAACGACCCATTTGGGTCCTAATGCGTGGATCGCGATTGCGGCCTTGCAGTATGACGCGATCACAGGGAGACGACGATTTTATGAGTTGGCATGCAAGATCGCTTTGTGGATCGCGCAGCTGCCGCAGGATTCTGCGGGTGGATTGGCTATGGGTCCGTGGGCAGATTGGGGCGCTAACTGGAGGGAAATTTTTTCTTCTGAGAACAATATCAGTGCCTTTGGTGTCTTTGCGGGTATCCAGCCAGTAACATTTGATAGTGGTCAGAAAGCTGTTTTTGATCGTAAAGCCGCGGGGATCAAGGCTTTTTTAAAGCAAAAGATCTTTGCGCGCAAGCCCAGGATCCCTGTCGGGCCGGATAATGCTGTGATGGCTTCTGATGTTTTTGCGTTCGCGCTGCTCGCGTTTTCTCCGGGAGACCTTGAAAGCGTCTTAGGCGTGAGCGCGCAGGAGATGTTCACGATCTTAGAGGAGAATTTTTTTGTTGATACTGATGATATTGTCGGTTATGATTTTACAGATAAAGTTTCTCGACAATCGTTTGAACGACAGCCGATGATCTCGATCGAGTGGTCAGCCATGATCGCTTTGGCTTACCTAAGGGTAGGAAACTATTTTGCCCAACTTGCAGATCTCATGAACGACCAAGCTGTTAGCCAAGAGGCCGTGACGATGTCCAACAAGGCGGCGATTATCGTTCAGAATTTGGATCAAAAAGCGATCATGCGGGGTCATCAGCAAATGGTCTATCCGTATGCCACGAAGGCCTGGGAGCAAGTTTTTCCATTCGCTCCATGGTGGCGGACACCTCAGCGAGGAGAGCGGGGACGGCTTGCGGGCTCTTTGTCTGGGACCTGCTGGCGGGTTTTTATTGAGGAACAATTTAATCCATTTCAGTTTACAAGGAGCAGATAATGAAGAAAATCTTGAAAGTCGTTGTTGTTATTTTAGCCATTGTTCTGTTGCTATCCTTAGCAGCAGGCGTGACAGCATTTTTTGTCCTGAAGAATTTTGACCCTAACGCATTTAAGCCTCAGATCATCAGTCAGGCGCAGCAGGCCTTGGGGCGTCAAGTGCAGGTCGGTGATATGAAAGTGAAGATCTCGTTATCGCAAGGATTATCTGTGAACGTGGATGGATTCGTGATCGCCGATGATCCACAGTTTTCTAAGAAGCCTTTTGCTTCTTTAGGAAAGGTGAGCCTAGGCCTTGATCTTTTAGGGGTCGTGACCAAGCGGCAAATTAACGTTTCCACGGTAGAGATCCTGGAGCCTAGGATCTCTTTGGTGCGTAATGCTGAAGGTATGTTTAATTTTCAGACATTGGCGATCCTTAAGGAAAGCAATGATCGATCTTCTGCCGCGTCTTCCGCGGCCCCGGCCGGCGCGTTAGCGGCCATTCTTATTCAGAACATTTTTATTTCAAACGGCGTTTTAGATTTTGAGGATCATTGGGAAGAAGACAAAAGTCTGCAGCTGGCGCAGATCGATTTTAAGATCTCTGATTTTTCGCTCACAAGACCTTTTAAAGTCTTTTTAAAGGCGGCTTGTTTAAGCGCGCAACAGAACGTGACGGCAACGAGCATGGCAGAGGTGGACGTATTGCATGCCGCCGGTATTCTAAAAGATTTGCGGGCACAGGTTGATATCGGCACTCTCGATGCCAGGCTCATCGAGAAGATCGTTCCGGCTATGGCGGCAGCTAAGCTGCAGAATCCTTTTAAAGGGCGCTTTCAATGTGTTGCGGATGAAATAAGGCTGAGCGCCAAGGGTGCCCAGATCAAAAAAATGCAGGGGAGCTTAAGCGGTGGCGAAGCAAAAACACTTTTTTTAAAAGTCCCTGTACAGAACTTAGAAGCGAACATGGAGATCATCGGTGAAAACCTCAGTATCCCTCAGGCTTCTTGCGCCTTAGGAAAAGGCCGCGTTCAAATGAATGCCACGATCGACCGTTATCTATCGAGCCAAGAGTATGCTTTTCAGATCGACGCCAGCGATATCGATGTTGGCCAGGTCGTTAACCAGGGAGGTCAAGAAGTTTTGCTAGAAGGGGTTGTGTCTGGGAAAGCTACTATGCAAGGTAAGGCTTTTGAGAGTTTGGCGGCTATGAAGCCTGCGAGCGGGAGCGTTACTGTGCAGTTAAAAGATGGAAAGCTGATCAACATAAATATTTTAAAGGTCGTACTTGATAAAATGAGCATGTTGCCTGGCTTGAGCGAGAAATTAAAGCAGAGTTTGCCTGAACAATACCGATCAAAGCTTGAGCAAAACAATACGAACATCCATTCCGTTGATCTTGATGTGGGTATCCGATCGGGCCAGATGGATATTCGCTCGGCAAAAGCTCAGGCAGATATATTCCTGCTCTCTGGCCAAGGCATGGTCGATCTTGATCTTCAGATGAATCTTGCGGCGCGTCTTATTATTCCCAAGGACCTTTCCGAGAGCATGGCGACGGCCGTTAAAGAACTTGTTTTCTTGACAGATACGCAAGGACAGATCACCATCCCTGTGACGATCTCAGGACGGGCGCCGGACCGCTTGAGCTATATGCCTGATCTGGAATATTTGGGGCGGCAGCTTTTTGAGGCAAGGGGCCGGGAAGAATTGGGCAGGCTTTTAGATAAGGCTCTAGATCGGGGAAAGACCGCTGAAGATGGCTCAAGCTCGACGCAAGCGATCCCTGGCAAGGAGATCATCGGCAACGTTTTGGATGCTATCTTTAAGAAATGAAAAACAATACATCATTCGCACGCAAAAAAAATCTTTTTGATCCGCAAGCAAAAACGCCTTTTAAGCTGAGCCGTTCAAAGTTGGAAAATTTTATGAAGTGCCCGCGTTGTTTTTATCTGGATAGGCGATTGGGCGTGTCCCAACCGAGCATTCCGGCTTTCACGCTCAACAGTGCGGTCGATGAACTTCTAAAAAAAGAGTTTGATATTTATCGTGGGCAGAAGAAAGCCCATCCCCTCATGGTGCAGTACGGTATTGATGCCGTTCCCTTTGCCCATCCTATGCTTTCCCAATGGCAGGAAAACTTTAAAGGTGTACAGCACCATCATCTTGATACAAATCTTATTGTCACAGGAGCTGTGGATGATCTTTGGCAGGCCTCTTCAGGAGAGATATTTGTTGTTGATTACAAGTCGACAAGTACGCGGGATCCTATTGACCTAGACTCTGAATACAAGCAAGCGTATAAGAGGCAAATAGAGATCTACCAATGGCTTTTGCGCAAGCAAAATCTGCGCGTTGCCTCAACCGGTTATTTTTTGTTCGCCAACGCGAATAAGGATAAGCGTGCGTTCGATGGAAAGCTTGTTTTTGATCTTCAGATCATCGCGTACGCTGGGGATGACAGCTGGGTCGAGGATGTGATTTGCAAGGCGTACCAGTGTTTAAAGAGCGAAACGATCCCAGATTATTCTTCCGATTGCGAATACTGCCAATATTATCAAGGAATTGAGAGTGCGCAAGAAAATCGCTTGATGACATTTGAGCAACAAAAGGAATTCTTATTTTAATGAAGAAATGTAAGGCACACATTTTTATATTAGTTACGGCTTTTTTGGCCGGCTGCGCGTTCACCCAAAGAGATTATGATCTTCAGGAGAAGAAATATGAGCGTGAACGAAAGATACAAGAGCAGCAATCCCAAGGCTCGATGGGGTGGAAGTGGTGAAAAAAAAGGAAAAATTCTTGCCCTGTTATCGTAAAATGATAAAATTATTATAGAACATTTTATCATTATAATGATCATATACCCACATAATAGACCATAGATTAAGGCAGCCGCTAACGGCTGCCTTTTGTCTTTATTAAGGAGGAGTGTATGACAAGGAATTTATTCGGATTTCCTAAGAGATTGTATCAGGATTCTCGCCGAAGTTTTCGCGTGAGCGAAAAGACCTCCGTGAAGTGGAGCGTTGGTGGTATTGGAAGCGGGTTTGGCTGTGTCTGTGACTTAAGCGCGACGGGTGCTTTGATCAAGGCGCAACATCCTTTGGCGGAAGGAACGGTGATCTCCTTTGATCAGGGCACAGGGGTTTTGCCGCCTCAGGGACGCGTTGTTTGGTCTAAGCCAAGAGGCATGTTCCGCCGAGGATCACTATGCGGAGTAGAATTCATTGACGCGCCATCACAGGTCGTGGACCGTCTTAAGAAACGCATTGAGAGCCGTATTGCATCCATGGACCGCAAAGAAACAGTGCTTGCCGTGGTCACGATATTTTTAGTTGTGGTTATGCTTTCACTTGGTGGCTTGGTTTTGGCTCAGCGCGCATCCATCGCGCGGACCGTTGAGCAATCAAACACCCTGATCCTTAGCGCGTCAGGCCAGCAGGCGATACTTTATCAAGGTTTGATAGCTCAGCATAAAGCCCTGGAAGGTTTGTACTCAGAATTACAGCTTGAATATGCCTCAGCGAGAATATTGCTTGCCCAAACAGAGAATTTATTGGCAGAAACCCAGAGACAATATACGCAGGCACAGCAAGAGGTTGTAACCCTAAAGACCGCCTTGGCTCAGGCGAAAGCGGATGCTTTGGGAGAAAATGTGAAGATGCTGATGGTGCAACGTGAGGGCTTGCGCAGCGATCTGCAAGCATTGCAAGATGAGATCAACGCTCTAGCAGCTCAAGACTATGTCGCATGGCAAAATCAGGCCCCAGGTTACAGCAGTCAACTTGATAGTCTCGACGCTCGTATCAAAGATCTTAAATATGAAACTTTGCTTGCAAGGATAGGTGATCATCACAAGCAGATCCGAGCAGCGAAGGGTAGGATGTCGCAACTGAAGCAGCAAGCCGCTCTCGCTCGACGGGAGGCGCAACGTAAGCATGATGAGATTGCGTTGACCCAAGGAAATCGTGGATTTATTGTTAAAGACGGAAAAGCTTTTACTCCGCCAGAAGCGAAGACTGTAGGGTCACCGGCAAAAAAAGTCAATATTGACGTTTCTTTCTTCTAACTAATCAATCGTTAATTTTTATTGCGATACCCCAAAATACAAGCCTGTCAGCTGGTGACAGCGGACAGGCATTTAAATTATTTTCTAGTTCGCTCTACTAGGCGCAAGACGATGGCCATCTATATTGAAGATGGTCAGCGCGTAAAAGTCTTTGTTCCCCGGAACATATCAGAAGATACGGTTAAAGATTTTTTGAGCAAGAAAACAGCGTGGATCAACCGTCATATTATTTGTGATAAGTCTTCTGAGAAAGGATCGGGAGGCCTTGTGTATAGCGATGGGGCCATGTTTCTGTTCTTAGGAAAAACATATCCTTTACGTTATTATCCTTACGAAGGTAAGAAAGCCACGGTTCGCTTATGGCAGGATTCTTTGCAGATATCTGTTCCTTGGGCCATGCCCTGCGATGATATTGAGCCTTCTATCGCGCATGCGCTCAAGGCTTGGTATCGAAAACAGGCCAAGACGATGATCGCGCAGCGTGTTTTAGATCTTGGCAGGCCTTTTCACATCAGCCCTGAACAAGTTATGGTCAAAACCCAGAAGCATCTCTGGGGCAGCTGTTATCCAAGGAAGAGAATGATCTATATTAACTGGAAAATTATCATGGCGCCGCCACAGGTCGTGGACTATGTACTTATCCACGAATTTTGTCATTTGCTGGAACCCAATCATTCTTCAAGATTCTGGCAGCGCGTGCGATCCTGCTGCGCTGCATATCAGGAATGTGTGGGCTGGCTTAAAGATAATGCGCCGCGCATGCGTTTTTCTTCGTGAGGATTATTATGAGACTTGAGATCAAAGTTGTTGCTGGCGCCAGAAAGAACATGATCAAGGCCGATGCTTCACCCTTGCGTGTTTATCTGACAGCGCCCGCTGTAGATGGAAAGGCGAACAAAGCACTAGTTGATTTTTTATCAGAATATTATAAAATTACTAAAACTAATATTACTATTATAAGCGGATTGAAATCCAGACGCAAAACGATTATGATAGAAGGAATTTAAATAGGAGCCTAACATGTTAGAACAAAGAATATCTGCTGATTATATCCAGGCCATGAAAGATAAAGATTCGGTCAAGAGCGCTACACTAAGTTTTTTGCGCGCTCAGATCAAGAATGTCCGCATCGATAAGCGTGTTGAAAAAGTTGACGATCTGGATATCATTGCGGTCATTAAAAAGCAAATCAAACAGCGTCAGGAGTCGATCGCCCAGTTTGAACAAGGCGGGCGTGTGGATCTCGCCGATAAAGAGAAAGCAGAAATGGTTATTTTGCAGAACTATTTACCTCAGCAGGCCTCTGCACAGGAGATCGCGGATGCCGTTGGTCAGGCTGTTCATGAGACCGGCGCGAAAAGCATGAAAGACATGGGGTCGGTCATGAAGGCCGTTGTTGCTAAATTTGAAGGACGTGCTGACAATAAGATCATTAGCGATCTTGTTCGACAGGCCCTCTCATCGTTGTAAAATAAAAAATATTACTTATGAAAAGATTTCAGCGCGTTGTTATCATTTTGATTTTTATCGGAGTTATTGCCGCGACCTACGGTGTGGAATTCTACGGCAAGTACACCGTCCCCATCATCATGTACCACAATGCGGAACCATCGGAGCGAAAAGGCGCCTTGAACAGCGTCAGCAACAAGAATTTTGAATATCAAATGGCTTTCTTAAAGCGGCATAAATTCAACGTCATTAGCCTTACAGATCTTGCCCGCGCGATCCGCGAAAAAAGTTCTTTACCTCACAACAGTGTTGTCATCACCTTTGATGATGGCTACGCGGACAACTATCACCACGCGTTTCCTATCTTGAAGAAATATGGTTTTCCAGCGACGATCTTTATCGTTGCGTCTTTGATCGAACATGAGAATTATTTGACTTGGGATCAGATCAAGGAGATGGAGTTCTCAGGTATCGATTTTGGTAGCCATACATTGACACATCCTTATTTGCCGGATCTGACGAGGGATCAGCAACGAAAAGAGATCATCGGCAGTAAAGAATTTATTGAAAGCCGCTTAGGCCATACGATCCACCACTTTTCCTATCCTATCGGTGGTTTTAATGAAGACAGCAAGGCGTTGGCCGAAGAAGCTGGATATCTGTCAGCGTGCACAACGAACCGAGGATACACCCGGTTCAATGAGGATCTCTATGAGCTTAAGCGTATACGCTTTGGCAATAAAGATAATGTGTATTGGAACGTTTTTGTTAAGCTGTTCGGGTATTATAATCTTTTCCGTAAGCCCGTAAATCCATATTAATCTTACTTGACTTTACGAAAGGAAGATCATGACGCAAGCTGCACGGTATTATTTGGATGACAAGAACCGTTTTGTAATTGAGGACTACAATAACGCCAAGATCTTCACTAATTTTTTTCCTGGTGTTGCAGGCGCGTGGGGGATCCCGATGTGGGTGTTTTATGTCAACCGCGGCCAATGCATCTCAAGCTTTGGTATTGAAAGTAAGGACAAGGCGATCATGGAATTTCAACCGGCCAACAAGGCCTATCGCTATACGTCGCTGCATGGATTCCGAACTTTCATTAAAATAAAGAAAGGCGCTAAGACATTCTTTTATGAGCCTTTTCAGGATAATCTTTGTAACACCCGTTTTAAGGTCTCTCAGCGTATGGCTATTTCGGGGCATGACCTGACGATCGAAGAGATCAATCATACATTAGGGCTTGCCGTTGAGGTAAACTATACGACGCTACCGGAAGAGCAGTATGCCGCGCTGATCCGTAAGGTTACGATCAAGAATATGACAAAGACAGCTTACCCCATGGAAGTGGTCGATGGTATGCCGGCGATCATCCCTTATGGGTTTAATGACAGGCTTTTAAAGGATATCTCCCGGACCGTAGAAGCCTGGATCAAGGTTTCTAATTGTGAGAATAAGGCTCCTTATTATAATTTAGAAGTCATTGTTTCGGATAAACCTTATGTCGAGAACATCAACGAGGGGAATTTTTATTTTGCTTTTGAAAAGGATGGGGGTAAGCCAAAGTTATTGGACCCTATCGTTCAGCCATCATGCGTTTTTGGAGCGACAACTGATTTTTGCTATCCGAAGTTATTCTTGAAAGATGATTTTAAGGTCCCGAAAGATCAAAAAACCCGCAACCAAACACCCTCGGCCATGGCGCATGCAAAGTTTACGTCTTTGTCTGGAGAGTCGCACACGATCACCTCATTGATCGGCCATATTCACAGTAAGTCACAGTTGAACCGTATCGTCAAGCGTAGTGTGCAAGGGGAATATTTAAAGGTCAAACGTGAACGCAGCCAAGAGATCCTGTCGGAGATCCAGAACTACATGTTCACCCATAGTGCTTGCCGTGAATTTAATCTTTATGCCGGACAGACATTTGTTGACAATGTTTTGCGCGGAGGGCTCCCGCTATCTTTCAAGACAGAAAAAGGAAAAGCTGTTTTTAATGTTTTTAGCCGAAAGCACGGCGATCCGGAGCGGGATTACAACTATTTTATTTTGAACCCAACATTCCTCTCTCAAGGGAACGGTAATTATCGGGATGTGAACCAAAATCGGCGTAATGATATTTGGTTCAATCGCGACTTGAATGAGGGAAGCGTGATCAATTTTTTTAATCTGATCCAGGCGGATGGATACAATCCTTTGATCGTGCAAGGGACCGCCTTTCGTTTTTCTGATCCCAAAAAGATTGATGATCTTGTACGCGCGTATGTTGATAAAGATGACAGGGCAACCGTTAAAGAGCTGCTCTCAAAAGAGTTTTTCCCAGGGCTTATTCTAAAAGCCATTTTTGAAAAAGACATCCGTCTTTTGATAACGCCAAAAGATTTTCTACTGAAAGTATTGGCCTGCTGTACAGCTTTTGAATTAGCTGAGCATGGCGAGGGTTTTTGGACGGATCATTGGACGTATAATCTGGATCTTGTTCAGAGCTTTTTGGGGGTTTACCCAGAGCGCCTAAAGGAGATCCTTTTCGAGAAAAAGATCTTCACGTTTTACCATAATACTTATTCTGTTTTGCCTCGCGATAAGCGGTATATCTTAACGACCCGTGGGCCGCGACAGTATCGTTCTGTCGTCAAAATTTCTACTGACGCCTTAAAGGCGAGAAAGGATAACAAGCTTCGCGTTCAGGAGGGCCAAGGCGATGTGTACACGACACATCTGCTCACAAAGTTTTTGTGTCTGATCGCTAATAAAGCTGCCTCTCTGGATCCTTCAGGCGTTGGCATTGAAATGGAGGCGGATAAGCCTAATTGGTATGATGCCCTTAATGGCTTGCCGGGGCTTCTCGGTTCTTCTATCAATGAGGCGATCGAATTGAAGCGTTCTTGCCTTTTCCTTTTGGAATCATTCAGCGCGTTGGGGCTGAGCGACGCAACGACTGTCGAGATCTTTGAAGAGCTTCATTTTTTTGTTTCTGCTTTAATTAATATCCTGCAAACTGAGCGGTCATTGCTTGGTTATTGGGAGAAGTCCAATCAGGCTAAAGAAACATACCGTTCCTTGGTCACAAAAGGTATTAATGGGGCTGAGTTCAAGATGTCCGTTCAGGATATCAGGAAATTCTTGCGCCTTATTATTGAAAAGGTAGACGCAGGTATCAAGCTTGCTACGGATAGCAAGGGATGCGTGGCGACCTATTTTTATCATAAGATCGTTGATTATCGAGAAACGGGCGTTAATAATGATCAGGGTTTGCCGTTCTTGATGCCAAAAAAGTTTGAACGCCATGACTTGCCTCTTTTCTTGGAAGGCTTTGTTCATGCGTTACGCGTAGAAAAAGATCCTTCGAAAGCAAGGGCTCTCTATCAGGCGGTTCGCCGTAGTGAGCTTTTTGATAAAAAGCTTAAGATGTATCGAGTGAATACAGACCTTTCGAATGAAAGTTCAGAGATCGGTCGAGCGCGTATATTTCCAGCGGGATGGCTTGAAAATCAGTCCATTTGGATCCATATGGAATATAAGTTTCTTCTGGAGCTCTTGCGGTGCGGTCTTTATGATGAGTTTTACGAGAATTTGCCTCATACGCTTGTTCCTTTCTTGGATCCTGAAACATACGGCAGGAGTATCCTGGAAAATTCGTCTTTTGTTGTGAGTAGTGCTCATGAAAACCCTGAAATTCATGGCCGCGGTTATGTGGCTCGCCTTAGCGGATCAACAGCGGAATTTGTTCATATTTGGTTGACTATGAACATGGGCCTGAGCCCTTTCTCATTGGATGGCGATGGGAAACTTCAATTGGCATTTAAGCCGATCTTATCAAAGGACTTGTTTTCACGGAAAGAAACTAGTGTTCGTATCTTAGGAAGGAATGGCCGCTGGGAAGATGTTAGGCTGCCGGCCCAAACATACGCATTCAACTTTATGAATTCCACGTTGGTCGTCTATCATAATCCTAGAAAGGTTAATACTTTTGATTCCAAGGCTGTCATCAAGACGATCGTATGCACAAACGTTGCAGGCAAGAAGACAGAGATCAAGGGGTCTATTTTAGGTGAAGATCTTGCGCAAAAGGCTCGCGCTGGAATGATGAAAAGAATGGATATTTTCTTTTAACCCATCGCAAGGGAGAGGTCTATGAGAATAGTGCGTATTATTTTTGTCGCTATCTTGGTTTTGGCAAGCGTTCTATCCGTTCGATCTTTGGCCCAAGAAGGAAATAAAGAATGGAAGCTTGTGTGGTCGGATGAGTTTGATTACACCGGGGCTCCTGATTCAAAGAAATGGGATTACGATGAAGGGTGCACGGGTTGGGGGAATAATGAAGCGCAGTGCTATACAAATGCTCGGCCAGAGAACGCGCGTGTCGAGAATGGCAATCTGATCATTGAAGCGCGACGTGATGGTTCCGGCAGAAGACAATATACTTCCGCGCGCCTTAAGACAAAAGGACGTGCGCAGTGGCTTTATGGCCGCTTTGAAGTGCGCGCCAAGCTTCCTTCAGGGCGCGGCATTTGGCCCGCGATCTGGATGCTTCCAGACAAGTGGAATTATGGAAAGAATTATTGGCCTGATAGCGGTGAGATCGACATCATGGAATATGTGGGGTACGCTCCGGGAGAAGTGACCGGATCGGTGCACACATTTCAGCATAATTTTCGTAATGGTAAACCGGAAACACGGACGATCACTGTTGCTGACGCAGAGCAGGAGTTTCATGTCTACGCGATCGAATGGTATCCTAAAAGGATCGATTTCTTTATTGATGGAAAGAAGTATTTTACTGTGGCCCAGCGCAAAAATAGCTGGCGTTACTGGCCTTTTAATAAGGAATTTTATTTGTTGATGAATGTTGCTGTCGGAGGGTCTTGGGGTGGGCGGCGAGGGATCGACGATAGCATTTTTCCGCAGCGGATGGAAATCGATTACGTTCGTGTTTATCAATAAAAACGGGAGGAAGTTATGACGGAGCATAACGATATTACTCTTCTCAATGAGAAAGCTAAAAAAGAAGGCGCGTTCATTGAAGGCATTTTGTTTGAAATGCAAAAAGTGATCGTTGGCCAGAGGTATTTGCTCGACCGATTGCTGGTCGGTCTGTTAGCGAATGGACATATTTTGATCGAAGGTGTTCCTGGTCTGGCCAAGACAACAGCGATCAAGGTCCTTGCCCAGATCATTCAGGCTAAATTTCACCGTGTTCAGTTCACTCCAGATATGTTACCGGCCGACCTTACCGGCACGGTTATTTATGAACCAAAAACTTCTACTTTTTCGATCAAGAAAGGCCCTGTGTTCGCGAACATCATTCTTGCTGATGAGATCAATCGAGCCCCTGCTAAGGCCCAAAGCGCGCTGCTGGAAGCCATGCAGGAGCGTCAGGTGACTATCGGAGAGGAAACGTTGAAGCTCGATGATCCTTTTTTGGTCCTCGCGACGCAAAATCCGATCGAGCAGGAAGGGACGTATCCTTTGCCGGAAGCTCAGGTGGACCGTTTCATGTTGAAGGTCAAGATACAGTATCCGTCCAAGGATGAAGAATTAAAGATCCTTAAGCGCATGTCTTTTACAGAAAAATCATTTGATATCAAGAAGATGATCACTCCGCAAGACATTATACGTTTGCGTCATGTTGTTGACGAGACCTACATGGATGAAAAGATCGAGCATTATATTGTTGATCTTGTTGAGGCAACCCGTAAGCCTGCGGATTATCAGTTGGCAGACCTCAAAGGCCTGATCCAATATGGAGCATCACCGCGCGCGACGATCTATCTAGCGGTGGCCTCTAAAGCCTATGCTTTTCTACAAGGCCGTGGATATGTTACGCCGCAAGACGTGAAATCCATCGGCATGGACGTCCTACGGCACAGGGTTATCCCGACCTATGAGGCCGAGGCGGAAGAAAAAACACCAGAGGATATCATTAAGCGTATCTTTGAAGCTGTTGAAGTTCCTTAATTTTCCGCTCACGAGTGTCTTATGATCCCAAAAGACATTTTTACAAAGATCCGGCGAATTGAAATTACGACCAAACGGCTGGCCACAGATGTTTTTGCGGGCGCCTACCACAGTGTTTTTAAGGGCCAAGGCGTGGAGTTTGATGAGGTGCGCGAGTATCAGCCCGGTGACGATATCCGTATGATCGACTGGAATGTGACCGCGCGCACAGGACGTCCCCATATCAAAAAATTCATTGAAGAGCGCGAGATGACGGTCATGCTCGTCGTTGACGCTTCTCGCTCATGCCATTTTGCGACAACTCAAGAACTAAAAAGCAAGCTAGCTGCTGAGATCGCCGCGGTTTTGGCGTTCTCGGCAGTAAAAAATAATGATAAGGTTGGCCTTCTTATCTTTACTGAGAAAATAGAGAAATTTATTCCTCCCCGCAAAGGGCTTCAGCATGTTCTGCGCGTCATCAGAGAAGTTTTATATTTTAAGCCTCAGGGTCGAGGAACGAACATCAATCAGGCGTTGGAATTTTTGAGCAAGGTAGCGCGTCGTCGAAGCGTCGCCTTTATGATCTCGGATTTTTTTGATCAGGATATCGCAGACACTTTGAGACAGGGCCTGACGATCGCCAATAAGAGACATGATGTCATTGCGATCACCCTGAACGATCCTAAAGAATTCGACCTGCCGGACTGCGGCTTGCTTGAGCTTCAAGATGCTGAAACCGGCAAGCGCTTTAGTGTTGATTCGGGTGACCGCCTTGTGCGCCAGCGCTATCGAGAGAACGCCCTTAAGCGTGCTCAATTGCGAGAGGATCTTTTTCGCAGCGTAGGAGTGGACGCCGTTCATATTTTTACGGATAAGCCTTTTGCTCCAGAGTTGGTAAAATTTTTTGTAAAACGCAAAAAACGTTTTCGATGACCATATGCTATTTTTAAAGGAAAGCTTTGCTCAAGAGCTTGAAGGATTGCGCGCGGTCAAACCGCCAATAGCCTTGCCGTCCCACCTTGCTTTGCTGTGGATCCTCGCGGGCTTCTTGATCGCAGGCGTTCTCGTTTATTTTCTTTTTAGATCCTTCCGCTCTCGAGGGCCAAGATCTTGCGCTGCTGTCGTGTTACCAGCCTATGCGATCGCCTTACAAAGATTGGGGGATCTGCGCGCGCAAAATCTACCAACAGCAGGCAGGGTCAAAGAGTATTATTCCATTCTTTCTGACATTGTCCGCCATTATTTAGAGGATTCTTTAGCGTTACGGGCTCCGGAGATGACAACCGAAGAATTCCTATATTCATTGCGATTTTCCGCTAATCTTACAACCGCGCAGAAAGACAGCTTGAAAGATTTTTTAGGATCGTGTGATCTGGTGAAGTTCGCTAAATACCGCTCTGATATTAATGAGATGGAGCATAGCTTTGATTTAGCGCAGAAATTAGTACAGGAGACGATGCCCCGTGAGCCTCACGTTTAAGAGCCCTTGGATTTTGTTGCTGATCCCTTTTGTTGTTGGATCCTTGATCTGGTGGCATGGTCGCAAGAAAGAAACTGCGTTGCAATTTTCCTCATCACTATTGCTTGCTCCTGTTTCGGGAGGATTCAAGGCGTGGTTATCAGCGCATCTTTATTGGGGAAGGATTTTTGCACTTGCTCTTTTTGTGATCGCCTTAGCTGGCCCTCAGCAAATCCTTGATGAGGCGCGGTACAAGACTGATGGTATCGACATCGTTTTAGCGATCGACGCTTCGGGCAGCATGGCGGCGGAAGATTTTAAGATTGATGGTCAGCGCGTGAATCGCTTGACGGCCGTTAAGCATATTGTACGTGATTTTATCCGTAAACGGAATAACGACCGGATCGGTCTTGTGGTCTTTTCTCAGTTTGCCTATACCGTATGCCCTTTGACTTTTGATCAAGAATGGCTTTTGGATAATCTAGATCGTATTCAGCTGGGCATGATGGAAGACGGGACAGCGATCGGTTCAGCTTTGGCATCTTCCACGGCTCGATTGAAGGCAAGCAGCGCCAAAAGCAGGATCGTGATCCTTTTAACGGATGGTATTAATAATGCCGGAAAGATAGCTCCCATAGCCGCAGCAAATATCGCTCAGGCGATGGGTATCCGTGTTTATACGATCGGTGCCGGATCCAAAGGTCCTGTGCCATTTCCGATCCAGGATTTCTGGGGGCGGCGTGCCTATCAGAACGTGGAGATCAACATCGATGATGCAACGCTTCAAGAGATCGCTATGCTGACAGGCGGAAAGTACTTTTGGGCTAAAGATACGGAAACTTTAAAGGCGATCTATGCAGAGATCGATCAAATGGAAAAAAGCGAAATGCAGCAAACCGGATACCGTGAATATCGGCAGTTATTTCCAGCCGTGCTTATCGTAGCGCTGTTGATGCTTTTTGCTGATCTTATTTTATCGAACACATGGTTGGTTAAAATTCCTTAATATGATTCAATGGGTTGATATACATTTGTTAAATCTTTTGTGGCTTGTGTTGCCTTTAGTGGTCTTTTTTTGGTGGGCTGCGGAACGCAAAAAAGATCTTCAAGGGAGATTTGCCGAAAAGCATTTGCTCAAGGAGATCACCCCCGCTGCGCGATTTCCAAAAGATGTTACACGACGCTTGTTGCTCATGACTATCTTTGTTCTTTCGTGTGTTGCTTTGGCGCGGCCTCAATGGGGATTCCGATGGGTGGAAGTTAAGCGCCAGGGAATCGACATCATTGTAGCGCTTGATGTTTCAAAAAGCATGCTTGCCAAAGATGTAAAACCCAATCGTCTTCAGAGAGCAAAGCTCGCCGTTAAGGACCTTATTAAAAAATTGAAAGGAGACCGGATCGGTCTTGTGGCGTTTTCGAGTACGGCCTTTTTAGCTTGTCCTTTGACCAACGATTACGGCGGATTTCTCTTAGCGCTTGAGGATGTCGGGCCGCACACGATCTCGCAGGGAGGAACGGCGCTTGCCAAAGCCATAGAAGAGTCTGTCAAGGGATATGTAAATGTTCCCAGCCAGTATAAGAATGTGATCCTTATCACTGATGGCGAGAATTTGCAGGGAGATCCTGTGCAGGCAGCCCAACAGGCGCGTCAGAAAAATATCAGGATCTTTTGCATAGGCATAGGAACGCAAGAAGGAGAGTTGATCCGCGTTACCAACGAGAAAGGTGAAAAAGAGTTTTTGAAAGACAAGTCTGGCAATTTCGTTAAAACACGCTTAGATGAATCCACGCTTCAACAGATCGCACTTGAGACCGATGGCGCGTATGTTCGGGCGAGCGGAGCGGATTTTGGTTTAGAATATATTTATCAGTCACGTTTAGCCGTTATGGAAAAACGTGATATTGATGACAAAATGAAAAAACATTATGTTGATCGCTTTCAAATTCCTTTGGCCTTGGCAACATTCTTGCTGTGGTTTGAAATGATCATCTCGAGGATGGAATGAAAAAGTTCTGGACCTTCCTTTTTTTGTTGTGCTTTCTGGGTGCGGTATGGCCGGATTCAGTCTTTGCGGGACAATCCAGTTTCGTGCGCACAGGCAACAGGCAGTATCGCAAGGGGGATTATGCGGCAGCGCTTGAGAGTTACCAGAAAGCATTTGAAAAAGATCCGGACTCTGATATTATCAATTTTAATATTGGTACAACGCTGTATCAACAGCAGGATTATCAGGGAGCGATCGCGCATTTACAGCAGGCTTTGTTGACCGAAGATACCAACTTGCAGCAAAAGACAGCATATAATTTAGGAAATGCTTTTTACCAGAAGGGAAAGAACCGCGAGCAGGCAGATATCGATGGCGCGATCGCTGATCTTGAAAGAAGCCTTTCGCATTTTCAAAGATCCATTGATCTTGACAGCAAAGATGAAGACGCGCAACATAACTACACGTTTGTTCAGAAGGAGCTCGAACAGCTAAGGCAGAAGAAAGAACAACAAAGCAGCAATTGTCCCTTGCCAAAGAAAGAAAGTTCTTCGCAAGACAAGCAACGAGAGGATGAACAGCAAGGCCAGCCGCAAGACAACAAGGCGGATGGCCAGCAACAAGGGCAGCCGCAGTCCCGCGATCAGGATCAGAAGAAAGAACAAGAAGGTCCTTCGGCTTCATCGTCAAGCGAGGATCAGCAGCGATCAGGCGATCCATCGCAAGACGATCAAGGTGCTCAGTCTTCTGCGAAGGACGGCCCTGAAAGTCGTGTCAGTCAAGGCGCGCAAGGTTCTTCTGAAGGGGCAGGGCCCATGACGAGAAAGCAAGCAGAAGCCGCGATCGCTAACTATCAGCAAAATGAAGAACCGCAGGGGATGTTTTATCTTTTGAGAAAACCGTCACAGGATAATACAGTAGAGAAAGATTGGTAGGCCTTATGAAGTCGCGATGGACGATCTTTTCTTTGATCTTTATTTCCGTGCTTTTTTTTGATGTGCATGTTTTTGGGCAGGATATTAGTTTTCGGGCTAGCGTAGATAGAAAGAAAGCTGGGCTTGACTCAACGATCATTTTGGACCTGACGGTGACCGGCGTGCAGAACGCCTCTGCAGTCCAGCTGCCTGATATTGATGGTTTTAGATCGCGCTATGTAGGGCCATCCACTAGCATTTCCATTATTAATGGGCAGCAGTCTTCTTCTGTTTCTCAGAAATATATCTTATACCCTCAGAAGACTGGTTTGCTAACGATCCCAGCATTCAGCATGACGATCAACGGAACACAATATGAAACGCAGCCTATCGAGGTAGAGATCTTAGAGTCTGCTCCTTTAGAGGGCCATACGAGCGCTGTTTATGATATTGGAAGATCCGCAGACATTAAAGAAAAAGCCTTCTTGGCTCTGGAGTTTTCCAAGGAAAAGGTTTATGTCGCAGAGCCATTGCCTATCACGATCAAGCTTTACGCAAATAATATTTCCTTAGCGGATATCCAATTTCCTGTATTAAAACAGGATAATTTTGAGATCGAAGATTTCGAAAGGCCAACGCAGTACCAGGATGTTCGCGAGGGCGTTTCGTATGATGTTGTGGAATTCAAGACTGTCGCGTATCCTGCGCAAAGCGGGGTGTTCACCTTCGAGCCGGCGCGTTTGGACTGTAACGTTGTTCATCGCAGGGCATCTCGCGGTTCGTCCTTATTTGGTGGATTTTCAGATGATCTGTTCGAGAGTTTTTTCGGGAATTATGAAAAATATCCCGTCAGCTTACGCTCACAGGAGCAGGTGGTCGAAGTTTTGCCACTTCCAAATGGCGCTCCAGAAGGCTTTGGTTCGGCGGTTGGCCGATTTGATCTTCAGATGTCCGCAAGCCCTCTGGATGTTTACGTTGGCGATCCCGTGACGATCAAGATAACAATTTCTGGGAATGGCGATCTGAAGAACATTGACATGCCGATGTATCGGGATTCTGATGACTTTAAGGTTTACGACCCCCAGATCAAACAGCAGGGCAATGCAAAAACGCTTGAGCAGGTTTTGATCCCTAAGTCGGAGAAAGCCGTGAGTATCCCGGTTATTCGATTTGTTTATTTCGACCCGTACAAGGAAACATATGTGGCCCTAGAAAAAGGCCCTTTTGGCCTCGTTGTCCATCCGGCACCTTTTGGCAAGAAAGCGGCGATCGTCGAAACGTTACAGGAAAGATCGAATATGTCTGAAGTGATCGGCCGTGACATTGTTTTTATCAAAGAAAGACCGGGGGTTCTTTATTCATCTTATGCACCGACGAAAGATCTGCATGGATTCTGGATCTTTATTGCGTTGTATGCGGCAGGGGTCAGTATTGGGATCATGGTATTCAAGCGAAATATCAGGATCAAGACCGATATTCGTTATGCTAAGCGCTTGCGCGCCCCCCGCAAGGCTCGGGAAGGGCTTCGGGCGGCAGAGCATTGTTTGCGCTCCCAGAAGACCAAAGAATTTTATGATATCGTATACAAGGTTTTGCAAAAGTATTTTGCGGAAAAGTTCTCTATTCCTGAGGGCGTTGTGACGGCTCATGAGATCCAAGGCATCCTGTTACCTTATAATGTTTCGTTGACCATAATGGGGCAGATCCAGGGATTGTTGTCTACTTGTGAAATGGTCCGCTATGGCGCGACAACGGCACAGGCCGTTTCATTGCAAAAAGATTATCAACTATTAAAAGAGATCCTTGATAGTTTCGAAAGAATGTAATATGAAGAAAACTTTTACTATTTTGGTTTTTTGCGTTACGCTCTGTATGCTTTCTTGTGCACAAGGGGCTTTTGAGGACCCTTCCGTCAAGTTTTACGAGGCGAATCTATCATACAAGCAAGGCGATTATCATCAAGCTGCTATTTTTTATGAAGAAATATTGGGCCAAGGAATTGTTGGCGGAGCACTTTATTATAATTTGGGTAATAGCTATTTTAAATTGCAGCAACTAGGAAAATCTATCTTGAACTATGAGAGAGCCAAGCTTTTTATCCCACGCGATTCTGACCTGCAGGCCAACCTTGATTATGCGTTATCTTTATCGCCCCAGAAGCCTGTAGCGCAAGAAGTTCCTTTCGTCGAAAGGATCATCCGATCATATCAGGATATGTTCACGGCAAGAGAGATGATGTGGATCTCAGTTCTTTTTTGTGTGGTCCTTGGGATCGTTGTCATCTTCGCCGAAGCCTTTCGCCTTTCTTTTAATAAGCGGTGGGTTGTCGTTACTTTTGTCGCTGTGCTGGTCTTTGGACAGGTGTCGATATGGATAAACAAATCCCATGATCTGGTAAGGACAGCCGTGATCTTAGGCGATACGCAGGCGCGATTTGAGCCCAAGGATCAGGCAACCGAACATTTTAGGCTTATAGCCGGGGAGAAAGTTTTTGTTATTCGCATTGAAGGCGATTGGGCCAAGGTAAAGCGTTTTGATGGCAAGATAGGATGGATAAACGTTTCAGCATTCGAGAAGTTGTTAAGCCGAAGCATTTCACGGAAAGGGATGTCATGAAAACCATAAAATTTCTATCGGTTGTGATCATCATATGTTCATTATGTTCTTTGGCTGATGCCCAAGAACAGAAAAGGCCCTCTACCGTTTCTCTTTTGAAGCCAAGGCTTTCTTCGTCCGCGACCCTTATGGCAGCCCTTTCTCAAAGAAGATCAATCCGGGAGTTTAAGAAAGATGATCTTTCGCTTCAGGTCATTTCCGACCTGTTGTGGGCAGCCAGTGGCGTCAACCGTCCTGATTCCGGCAAACGCACGGCGCCTACAGCAAAAAATGCCCAAGAAATAGACGTGTACGTGGCAGTGCGAGATGGCCTTTATCTTTATAATGCCAAGGCGCATCAGTTAGACCCTGTGTTCGATCAGGATATCCGTGCTGTGGTCGGTATACAAGGCTTTGTTAAAGATGCGCCATTAAGCCTTATTTTTGTCGCAGATCTTAGCCGTCTAAGTGGATCGGAAAGCGAGAAGATGTCATATGCCTGGATCGATACTGGATATATCAGCCAGAATGTTTATTTATTCTGCGCTGCCGAGAATTTAGCTACAGTTGCGATAGGATGGGTAGATAAAGAAGCCCTGAAGAGTACCATGAGGCTTAAGCCTTCTCAGCATATTATTTTGGTGCAACCAGTTGGCCTTCCGCGATAATTTTCAAAACAGTTTTTTGTTTTGATCAAAAAAGAGTTATAATCAAGACAACATAAGCGTTCGCGAGGGAAAGACATGTGGAAAGTTCTGGTTGCCGAAGACGATATAGAGAACCGCAGGATCGTGTTGGACGCCCTTAAGAACATTGCGGAATGTGTTACGGCTACTACAGGAAAAGAAGCGCTCGAGCTTTATCAGAAATCCCGCAAAACAAAAACCCCTTTTGATTTTGCCCTCCTTGATGTCACCATGCCTGAGATGGACGGTTTCGAGGTCTTAAAAGCTATCCGCCAAGAGGAAGAAAAGTCGTTTCATCGCAAGCGAGAGACCATGGTCATCATGATCACAGCCTACCGAGATTCGCTAATGGAGAAATATAATATGGGCTGGGACGACTTTATCACGAAACCCGTCGAATCTTCTTTATTGATCAACCACATGAAAAATTTGCTTCTTTCCAGGTCTTCGTAGTAGGGGCGGGAAGAGCCAACGCAAGTGATGGATCATTGCTTGTAGGGTACGCTATAAGCAAGACAGAATGATCTGTGCCGCGCGAGTGCTTGCGCCAGGAGAGCCCAAGCTGTCTTTGATGCGCTGAAGATCATTATGGGTCTTTGCCATTTTTGTCTTGTCGCTTAAAAGACGGATGGCGTGCCTTGCCAGGCGATCAGGTGTTGCGCCAAACTGAATGCATTCAGGCACGATCTTTTTGCCGGCCACGACATTGACCAAGCCGATGTAAGGGATCTTGATAAGACATTTAGCCAGCGCCCATGTCAAGAAAGATGTTTTATAAACAACGACCATAGGTTTCAACAATAGGGCCGTCTCAAGCGTTGCTGTGCCGGATGCCACAAAGCAAAGGTCGCAGGCGTTAATGCTGTCATAATTTTGTCCTTTGACGATCTTTATGGGAAGCTTGGAAATTTCATGATGATCGTTTAAGATATCCGTTTGGATCGTGGGAGCCTGCACCACCAGGAATTGCAGTGAAGGATTTCGCGCGTAAAGATAGCGCGCGGCCTGAAGCATAACCGGAAATATTTTCTGCACTTCTTTGACGCGAGACCCCGGAAGAAGACCAATCGTTGTTGTTTGCGATAAGCCGACCTCTGCCAAAAGCTCATGAGGTGACTTTTGGATCTTTATTTCATCTACCAGAGGATGTCCCACGCAATCCACGGCATATCCATGTTGAGCATAAAGATCTTTCTCGAATCCGAAGAAAACGATCATTTTGTCTACCACGCGCTTGATCAGGTCAATGCGCTGACTATGCCACGCCCAGACTTGAGGGCTTATGTAGTAGATGACCTTGATGCCGCGTTTTTTTAGTTCAGTCGCTAAACGTAGATTGAACCCTGGATAATCAACGAGGATCACCGCCGAAGGGCGTTCTTCTTCAGCTTTTTTGATAATGAGATGAAATAGCGTTCGGATCTCAGACAAATGCTTAATGATCTCGGTGAAACCAACGACCGCAATCTTTGTAAGGTCGGCATAAAGCGAAACACCCGCCCTTGCCATTTGATCGCCTCCTAGGCCAGCGAAAGTAGCAGTGGGCTCAAGCTTTCTGATCTGCGCCACTAATTCTGCCGCCCTGGCATCTCCCGAAGCTTCACCAGCGACTATAATCAGATGTTTTGCTGTTTCCATATTTTTTGGGTAATATCAAGCGCGACCTTGAGGGCGTTACGGGCTTCCAAGCCAGAGACGATAGGCTTTTGACCATGACGAACGCATTCGATGAAAGATAAAAGTTCTTTTTTTAAGGGTTCTTCTTTTTCGATAGGCAGCGCATGCTTGCTGATAAGCGTGCCATGCTTTTTGTAGATAAAGGCCTCCTGCTTGACGTAATCAAGGGAGATATAGGCATCATCAAGAAAAATACGGATCTTACGCGTGACTTCGTCCGAGACACGGCTGGCCGTAAGGTTGCAGACACAGCCATTGCCAAAACGGATACGCGCATTCGCGATATCCTCTAGAGGCGTTAACACTTTGACGCCTACCGCGTCAATAGCTTTGATCTTAGCATCGGTTAACCCTAGGACAATGTCGATATCATGGATCATCAGATCCATGACAACGCCGATATCGAGTGAACGATTGGGGAAATGGTTCAGACGGTGACATTCCACAAATCGGGGATTTCGCGCGAAATGGCGGATCCCTTCAAAAGCAGAATTAAAGCGTTCAATATGGCCTACTTGCAGTATCCGTTTCTTTTTTTTAGCCAGAGCAACGAGCTTGTCCGCTTGGGCTACGGTCGTCGTGATCGGTTTTTCCACAAAAACATGAACATTATTATTTAAGAATTCTTTGGCTATTTCAAAGTGAGAAGTTGTTGGCGTGCAGATATTTACAGCTTCTACGCGTCCCAAGAGGTCTCGCATGTCCCGAATATAGGGAACATGGTAATGATCTGCGAGCTTGAGCGTTCTATCTTGCTGTGTATCACAAACGCCCACAATATTGACTTGATCAGCCATTTCGCAGTAGACTTTGAGGTGGCGTGAACCGAGGTGGCCAATGCCTATGATCGCAATATTGATCTTTTTGTCAGGGGTCATGTGTTTTAGTCGCTGTAAGTATGGCAGCACTATAACAAATCGCTCGACAAAAGTCAATCCGTATGCTACGATTTGGCTTCATTTTCTTGCGCAACAAACATATTAAACGCTGAAACAATGAAAAATTATTTTAAACTTCTCAAGTTCCTCAAAGGCCACATCAAGGTTCTTGTTGGCGCGACCGCCTGCATGTTGGTTTCTGCGATCTTTGATGGATTTCAATTGTCGCTCATTATCCCTATGGCGGACAAGATCTTAGGGAAGGGAGAGATAACCTTACCTGCTCAAGCCCCGCACTGGCTTGGAGATTTTGCCCAACGTATCAACATGATCCCTTCTGATCGCTTGTTATCGATAGTCGCTATCGGATGCTTGATCATTTTTCTCGTGAAAGGGATCTTTGCTTTCTTGCAAGGGTACCTGATGAATGATGTTTCGCAGCGGGTCATGCGCGATATCCGTTTTCGGCTGTATCAAACGATTCAAAATCTTTCCCTAGATTATTTTAGCAAGAAGCGGGTCGGAGAGCTTATTTCGCGCATCACAAACGATGTTCAAGTCGTTGAGAACGCGGTATCTTACGGCGTGACAGACCTTTTTTATCAATCATTTCGTTTGCTTGTGTTCGCGATCATCATCCTTTTTATTTATCCAAAAGTCTTTTTGGTGACACTCGTTCTGGCTGCATTGATCCTCATCCCGATGCGTCAGATCGGGCGTAAGCTAAAAATGCTTTCGCATAAATCACAGGGCAAGATGGCGGACATTAATTCATTGCTTTTTGAAACGATCTCTGGCGTTCGCGTCGTCAAAGCCTTTAACATGGAAGAATACGAAACGAATCGTTTTAAAGGGCAGAATCAAGATTTTTATAAGCTTAAGATGAAAGCGATTCGTCGAACATTGTTGATCAATCCGATCACGGAGTTCGTTGGCGCTGTCTGCGGCGTAGGGGTTTTGCTTTGGATCGGGCGGCAGGTGATTTCGGGACAGGTTTCCTTTGGTGTGTTCGGTTTATTCTTTGGGTCTCTGTTATCCATGCTCAGCCCTATCAAGAAGTTAAGCAATGTCAACGCGCTGATCCAGCAAGCGTTAGCCGCGAATGAGCGGGTTTACGATGTGTTAAATGCGAAGCCTACGGTCGTGGAAAAGCTTGACGCGCAGGATCTTGGGCTGATCAGAGAAAAGATCTCTATCAAGAATGTTGATTTTTATTATGATGACGAGAACACGATCACTTTGCGCAACATTAATCTTGAGATCGGAGCGGGTGATATCGTCGCGATCGTTGGGCCCACAGGCTCTGGAAAGTCGACGTTAGCAAACCTCATCCCTCGTTTTTACGATCCGGTCCGAGGCAGTGTTGAGATCGATGGCGTAGGCCTAAAGGATGTTACGTTCAAGTCTTTGCGTGGACAGATCGGCATAGTGACCCAAGAGACGATCCTTTTCAATGATACAGTGCGTGCTAATATCGCCTATGGCCACATGGAGGCCACGGATGAGCAGATCTGTTCAGCCGCGAAAAAAGCGTTTGCGCATGATTTTATTATTAAGCTCCCTGAAGGATACGACACGATGATAGGCGACCGTGGATTTAGGCTTTCGGGAGGAGAGCGTCAACGGATCGCCATCGCGCGCGCGATCTTGAAGAACGCCCCGATCCTCATCCTGGATGAGGCTACGTCACAGCTTGATTCACAGTCTGAGAAATATGTCCAAGATGCGATCGATGCGCTCATGAAGGATCGCACGGTCATCTGTATAGCGCACAGGCTTTCGACTATTCGTAAGTCCAAGAAAATCGTTGTTTTACAGGCTGGCAAGATCATTGGCTCAGGATCCCATGAAGACCTTTTAGGCGCATGCCCCTTGTATAAAAGCCTCTATGAAACCCAGTTTCAGGCCTAATTTTGATGATTTTTGCTGAAAATCCGTAAAAAATAAAATATTGCATAAAATATAATAATTATGTATACTGTATCCCTATCATTTTAGAAAAATGAAAAATTCACCAAAAAATTAACGGAGGCTAACGTAGGAACATGACAAATGAATTGATCAAGAAGTTGCTGGAAGCTGGTGTCCATTTCGGTCATCAGACAAAACGCTGGAACCCAAAGATGAAGCCCTTCATCTTTGGCGCTCGTAACAATATCTACATTGTTGACCTTGAAAAAACTGCCGAGTGCTTGAACCAAGCACGCGATTTTTTACATCAAGTAGCTGCAAAAGGTGGTCGCATCCTTTTCGTCGGGACTAAGAAACAAGCCCAGGAGGTCATTGCTCAAGAGGCAGGGCGTTCAGATATGTTCCATGTGAACTATCGCTGGCCGGGTGGATTGCTGACTAACTTTGAAACAGTGAAAAAATCTCTTGATAAGCTTAACGATATTGAACGCATTTTGGAAGATGAGGTTGCGCAGAAGCTTACAAAGAAAGAGATCTCTAGAATGCAAAAAGAACGGGAAAAGCTTTTAAGAGAATTAAGCGGTATCCGTGCGATGAAAACATTGCCTCAAGCCCTTCTGGTCGTCGATCTTAAGAAGGAAGAGATCGCTGTAAAAGAAGCCAGAAAGCTTAAGATCCCTGTCGTGGCAATCGTGGATACGATCTGTGATCCTAATATGGTTGACTATCCCATTCCCGGCAATGATGATGCCTTAAAATCGATCCGATTGATCTTGTCGATCATTACTGACAGCATTGTTGAGGGACGTAAAGGATATATGACAAGCGTTGCTGCTCAAAAGCGGAGCAAGGACGATGTTGAGGCTGAAGCTAAAGTTTAGGATGTTGTTCGTTCATCGTTTATTGACAGAAAGGATTTAGGATCATGGGAGCTAGTGTTGACGCGATTAAGGAACTGCGAGAGCAAACATCTTGCGGTGTGATCGAATGCAAAAAGGCCCTGGAAGAAACAGGTGGAGATTTTGATAAGGCCAAAGAAATCTTAAGAAAGCGCGGGCTAGAGATCGCCGCTAAAAAAGGGACCCGTAGCGCTAAAGAAGGACGCGTAGAATGTTATATCCATTCAGGATCTAAGATCGGGGTATTAGTAGAAGTGAATTGTGAAACAGATTTTGTTGCTAAAAACAATGATTTTATGCAGTTCTCAAAAGATGTCGCTTTGCATATCGCGGCTATGGCTCCTCAATATGTTCGACGGGAAGAGATCCCGGCGGATGTCCTTGCCCAGCAGCCAGACGCTGATACCTTTGCTAAGGAAAAATGTTTAATGGACCAGCCTTTCGTTAAGGATCCGAAGATGACGATCCAGGATTATCTGAACACCTTGGTCGTTAAGATTGGCGAGAACATGTTCGTTGGCCGCTTTAAGCGCTTCAAGGTAGGAGAAAGTGAATAAAAGACCAGCCTATAAACGTATTTTGCTTAAGCTTAGCGGTGAAGCTATGCAAGGGCAGCAGGGGCATGGTATCGATGCTGAAACATGCGCTTCGCTGGCAGCGCAGATCAAAGAGATCTGGCAGGCTGGCGTGGATGTCGCCCTTGTCGTTGGAGGTGGCAACATTTTTCGTGGGCAGCTTGAGTCAAAGCGTTTTGGCCTTGATCGTTCTGTCGCTGATTATATGGGGATGCTTGCCACGGTCTTGAATGGACTTGCCTTACAAAACGCGTTGGAGCAGCTTGACGTTTCGACTCGGGTTATCACGGCCATTGATATGCATGCGGTCGCGGAACCTTATATCCGTCGTCGCGCGATGCGTCATTTAGAAAAAAGACGTGTTATTATCTTTGTGGCTGGCACAGGAAACCCTTATTTTACAACAGACACCGCCGCTGCGTTAAGGGCCAAAGAGATCGGTGCTGAAGTGATCTTAAAGGCGACCAAGGTCGATGGTGTTTATTCTGCGGATCCCGTGAAGGATAAGAGCGCAAAGAAATTTTCGCAGCTTGAGTTCATTGATGTGCTCAACAAGCATCTAAAGGTCATGGATGCGACCGCGATCAGCATGTGCATGGACAACAATTTACCGATTGTTGTTTTTGATCTTACAAAAAAAGGAAATATTAAAAAAGTTGTTTTCGGTGAGACCATCGGGACAACCGTTAAATAATTTTGGGGGTGGATATGAGCGTTAAGGATGTCGTTCGCGAAATAGAAGGTAAAATGAAGAAAACGATCGAAGCTGTATCACGTGAGTTTTCTGAGGTTCGCACCGGGCGAGCACATCCCGGCTTGATCGAGGGCGTTCACGTGGATTACTATGGAACCCCGACAATGATCAAACAGATCGCCTCGATCTCCATTCCGGATGCTAAGACCGTTGTGATTCAACCTTGGGATGTCAGCGCTATCCCGATGATCGAACAGGCGATCAACCAATCCAAGCTTGGCATTATGCCATCCAATGATGGGAAGGTGATCCGGCTGAGCATTCCACCGCTTTCTAAGGAGCGCCGCGAGGAATTAAGAAAAGTCGTTAAAGAAATGGCGGAGAAAGGGCGGGTTTCTCTTCGGTCCATTCGCCGCGAAGCTAATGATAAGATCAAGAAGATGGAACAGGACAAGCAGGCCTCGAAAGACGATAGCTTTAACGGTCAAGAGGCTGTTCAAAAGCTTACAGACAAGTTTATCAAAGAAGTGGACGATGTCCTGGTGGCTAAAGATAAAGAGTTAGTTGACTACGGCGTTTAAAAGTTTTTGATCTTTGAGAATTTGACCCACTAGCTCATCTGGTAGAGCACAGCCCTTTTAAGGCTGGTGTGCCGCGTTCGAGTCGCGGGTGGGTCACCATTTTGTGACAAGAAATTTTCTTGTTGATCATAAAAGGCCATGGAGCATCGCCTTATTGGGACATCATAAGGGCGGATGGCGGAATTGGTATACGCGCTAGTCTTAGGAACTAGTGGGGCAACCCATGGAGGTTCAAGTCCTCTTCCGCCCATATAATATCTTTGTTGGCCTTTGAAATTTGCGGCGGTAATTCAGTGGTAGAATGCCACCTTGCCAAGGTGGATGTCATGGGTTCAAGCCCCATCCGCCGCTCGTTTGCGTTTTTCAGCTATTTCAAAGGAATGTCTTTTGAAAAGAGCTGTGTTATTTTGATATGAGGAGGATTGAATGAAATTATCTGATTTCTTATGCAAGAAAGCGATCGCGGTCGATCTGAAAGGGACAACTAAGAAAGATGTTGTCCAAGAACTGATCGGGCTTTTGGTTGAAGGCGAGGTTGTTGATAAGAAAGATAAGAATAAGATATTTGATGTGATCATGGCCCGGGAAGAGCTGGGCTCAACTGCGATCGGCCAGGGCGTTGCGATCCCGCATGCTAAATTTGAGGGCGTGGATAAACTCATCGCGAGCTTAGGGATCAGTAAGAATGGCGTTGATTTCGATTCGTTAGACGGTGAGCCTGCTCACGTCTTTTTTCTTCTTGTCGCACCGATGGATTCGGCCGGACCACACTTGAAGGCGTTGGCACGGATCTCCCGCTTGCTCAAAGATAAGTTCTTCCGCGACAGTCTCCGAGCTGCCGAGAACACAAAAGCCGTATTAAAGCTGATTGCTTTAGAAGACGAACGTATCGGTTAGCGATAACCTTTCGTCTCGAACTTCATATTACACAATATAATAGTTACGACCCATGAGGACTGATACGAATTTCTCATTTTTAGATTACATCATCAAGTGGTGTTATCCGGGGATGCGCATCAAGCGTTGGTTTCTGACAACGGTCTTAGGGATCTTTATTGTCGCCCTGGGAGTTATTTTTGCCGTTTCAGAATTCACGTTTGTGACGATCGCCGGCTTTGTGATCATCTTGTGCGGTGTCGCCCTCGTCGTCTTAGGTATCATCAAGATGATCATATCATTGATCACACTATTTTTGCCAGAACGTGAGCGTGATCTGGTGAATATTCTCTACCAGAGACGCTATTTAGAGCGCGGGCCCAAGGTCGTGGCGATCGGTGGCGGTCATGGGTTATCGAATTTATTGTTCGGTCTTAAAAGTTATACATCCAACCTGACCGCGATCGTGACCGTGGCTGATAGCGGAGGGTCTTCGGGTCGCTTACGAGAAGAATTTAATATTGTCGCTCCTGGAGATATTCGCAACTGCTTAGTCGCACTAGCGGATGCGCCGGCTTTAATGGGTGAGCTTTTTCAATTCCGCTTTGCGAAGGATTCACAGCTGCAAGGGCATAATTTTGGCAACCTTTTTTTGACAGCGATGGTACAGTTGACAGGTGGTGATTTTGAGAAAGCGGTCAAGGAGTCTAGTAAAGTTTTGGCGATCCGCGGCAAGGTCGTTCCTTCAACGATCAGCAATGTTCATCTGGTCGCTGAATATGAGGATGGCACATGGACCGAGGGCGAGGCAAAGATCCCTCAGCGCGGCAAACACATTAGACGGCTTTATTTAAAGCCCGAGGCAACCAGGCCTACACAAGACGCCTTAGAGGCGATTGCGAATGCGGATGTGATCATTTTTGGTCCTGGAAGCTTGTATACGAGTATTATACCGAATCTGATCATTAATGGCATGACAGAGGCTTTAGAGCAGTCGCATGCGTACAAGATCTATGTTTGTAATGTGATGACACAGCCCGGTGAAACTGACGATTATGCAGCCAGTGATCATCTGAAAGCCTTGATGAAGCATACGACAAGCCGTATCGTTGATGCCTGCTTGCTTAACGATGCGATCGTTCCATCGGGGGCGTTAGAAAAATATCGACAGGAAAATTCTTATCCTGTGGCTGCTGATGTGGATGTGATCAAAGCCTTAGGATGCAGAGTGATCGCTGCTGATCTTTTGGGTGTCGATAACTTTATTCGTCATGATGCGGATAAATTAACCAAGATACTGATCGATCTCATTGAAGCTCAGCGGGTCATTAAGCGCTAAGATAAAGAAAAGATCCATTATGTCTAAAGTTGAACGAGAAGTTTTATTGAAAAGCGAGCAAGGCCTGCATGCTCGTCCCGCTGCTATTTTTGTGCAGTTAGCAAATAAATTCGATTGCGATATCGTTATTCGTAAGGGCAACGAGGCCGTTAATGGTAAATCGATCATGGGTGTTTTGATGTTGGCCGCAGAGCGTGGAAGCGCTCTTGTGGTATCTGCAGAAGGTGAGGATGCAGCCAAGGCAGTGGAAGAGTTAGCAACATTTTTATTGACCAACAATTAGTTTCTTATGAAAACACGCAGCAAAGAAATAATTTTAAGCGGGATCCCGGCAGCGCCTGGCGTTGCCTCGGGGCCGGCATTCATTCTGGACAAACAGGATTTTTTTATTCAGCCGCGGTCCATCTTAGATAAGGAGATCCCTATTGAGATCGCTCGCTTTGAAGAAGCGCTGATCAAGACCCGCGAGGAGATCTTAAGCGTTCAGTCCCGCATCTCTCAAGATATGGGTGTACGTCATGCGCAGATCTTTGACGCGCACCTTCTTGTCCTAGAAGACCGGACCATCATCCAGGAGATTATTAAGAATATCAAGAAAGATAAGGTTTGCGTTGAATATGTCTTTTCGCAGGTCATGAAACGATATATCAAGGCTTTTTCAGGGATCCAGGATGAATATTTGCGCGATCGCACAAGCGATATCAATGATGTCAGTAAGCGTGTTCTCAAGAATCTGATGGAAGAAACAAAGATCCATGATCTAGACAATTTGAGCGAGGACACGATCGTTATTGCGCATGACTTTTCGCCGTCAGATACGGCAGGGATGTATAACAAGCGGATCCTGGCTTTTGCCACTGATGTCGGTGGCCGCACATCGCACACGGCGATCATGGCAAAGTCCTTAGGGATCCCCGCGGTTGTTGGTTTAAAGGACGCCACATTGCGCGTCCATAATCAAGATTATGTGATCGTTGATGGGCGTAAAGGTTTTTTGATCATTGACCCATCCGACAAGACAAAAGAAAAATATAATATTGTTAAAAGCAAGATCGCGGCATCCAAGTCGCGTTTTGATGATATTAAAGATCTACCGGCACAAACCAAGGACGCGCATCGCATATCGCTCATGGCGAATTTGGAGCTTCCGGAAGAGATCCCGACGATCCTTAAACAAAATTGTGATGGTGTTGGTCTGTACCGTACGGAATATTTGTATATGAACCGTAAGGATCTCCCAACCGAAGAAGAGCAGTTTAAGGCGTATCGCTATGTCGCGGAAAAAATGGCGCCTCATCCTGTGATCATCCGTACGCTAGATCTGGGAGGGGATAAATTTGCGTCCAGTATCGACGTACCTAAAGAAATGAAGTCTTTTTTAGGTTGGCGCGCGATCCGTTTTTGCTTGGGCCGTCCTGACATTTTTAAGGTTCAGCTGCGCGCGATCCTTCGCGCATCCGTGCACGGGAACCTGAAGATGATGTACCCGATGGTTTCTGGTGTCAGTGAGCTTCGAGAAGCGAACACGATCATGCAAGAAGCTAAGAACAGCCTTAAAAAAGAAAAAGTTCCTTTTAAGGCGAACATGCCGGTGGGCATTATGATCGAGGTCCCGTCGGCAGCCATGACCGCTGATATCTTGGCTCGCGAAGTCGATTTCTTTAGTATCGGAACCAACGATCTGATCCAGTATACTTTGGCCGTGGACCGTACCAATGAACAGACCGCGAATCTTTATCAACCTTCACACCCTTCTGTTTTGCGGCTGATCAAAAAAACAATTGATGCGGCGCATGCCGCGGGTATTGAAGTGGGGTTATGCGGAGAGATGGCGAGTGAGCCTATTTTTGCGCTTTTTTTGTTGGGTTTAGGCTTGGACGAGCTGAGCATGTCATCTTTAAATATTTTACAGATCAAAGAGTTGGTCCGTAGTTTTTATTTTAAGGACGCCCAGGAGATAGCGGAAGAAACGCTTAAATTATCGACCGGCGAACATATAGAAGAGTTTTTGAAGATGAAGCTAAAAAAATATGCTTCGCATATTTTTAGCGAGAGAAAATAATTTATGAAAGTTCTCATTTTAGCTGCTGGATACGGTACCCGTCTTTATCCTTTGACCAAGGACAAGCCTAAGCCTTTGCTCGAGATCGCAGCAGGCAAGCCCTTGATCAATTATCTAATCGAAAAAGTGCGTACGGCCCAGGATTTGACCGAAGTATATGTTGTCACAAATGATAAGTTTTATGAGAAATTTTCTGCTTGGGCGTCAGACTGCGGCCATTTTGGGATTAAGATCACTGTGGTCAATGATGGCACGACGACCCCTGAGAACCGATTAGGCTCTATCGGGGATATTGACTTTGTGGTAAGGACGCAGAACATCCAGGAAGATCTTCTTGTGATCGGTGGAGATAATCTTTTTGATTTTCAGACAGAAAGATTTTTTATGTTAGCAAAAAGTCAACCGCAGAAAGTGACTCTGGGAGTTTACGATATTTGCCATATTAGTGAAGCAAAGAAATTTGGTGTTGTTGCCATGGGTACGGACCATATTGTTACTTCTTTTGAAGAGAAACCGGAACAACCCAGGTCGAGTTTGATCGCGATGTGCTTTTACTACATGCCCAAAGCAACATTTCCTTTGATCCAGCAATATGTTAATAGCGTTGGCAAGCTGGATTTGGCAGGGGATTATATCCGATGGTTGTGTGAACAAAAACGGCTTTGCGGTTTTCAATTTTTAGGTTCATGGTATGATATTGGGAGTCTTGAGGCGTATCATCAGGCTCAAAAAGATTTTCAAGAGAACAAATCATGTAACAAGGAGGAGCAAGAGTGAAAGGACGTTATTTCATTACTTCAGAATCAGTAGGCGCAGGTCATCCAGATAAGGTATGTGATCAGATTTCAGATGCGGTGCTGGATGCGGTTTTAAAGAATGACCCTAAAGGGCGTGTCGCATGCGAAACGTTCGTCACGACAGGCCTTGTGGTTGTCGGCGGCGAGATCACAACGACAACGTATATCAATATTCAGAAATTAGTTAAGAATGTTCTTTTAGACATCGGATATAATCATGAACGCTATGGTTTTTCGGCGCACACATGTTCGATCTTGAACGCGATCGTCAGCCAATCCCCAGATATTTCTCAGGGCGTGGATAAGGGCGGCGCGGGCGATCAAGGGATCATGATCGGTTATGCCTGTGATGAGACAAAAGAATTGATGCCATTGCCGATCATGTTGGCACACAAGCTTGTCAAGCGTATCGAGGATGTACGCAGAGCCAATGTTTTAGACTACTTGGGGCCAGATTGCAAAAGCCAGGTTACTGTTGAATACGATAATGGAAGACCGGTGCGTATTGATACGGTCGTTTTAGCCTGTCAACACACATCGAAGATCCTCGATAAAACAGGTGAAAAGATCACCGCGGCCGCTAAAAAAGAAATTATTGATACGATCGCACGTCCGATCTTGGGCAAGATGGTTGACGCGAAAACAAAGTTCTTTGTCAACGAAACAGGGAAATTTGTCGTTGGAGGTCCGCAGTCTGATACAGGTGTGACGGGTCGTAAGATCATTGTGGACACTTATGGTGGCGTTGTTTCTCATGGAGGCGGTGCGTTTTCTGGTAAGGACCCGACGAAGGTGGATCGTTCAGCAACGTATATGGCACGCTATATCGCAAAAAATATTGTGGCCGCAAAACTTGCTAAAAAATGCTGGATCCAGATCGGCTACGCGATCGGCCGTGCAGAACCGGTCAGTGTCGCGATCGATACATCGGACACTGGGATTATCCCTGACGAGAAACTGGTTGCGCTCGTGCGTAAACATTTTGATATGACGCCGCGAGGTATTATCAACCAGTTAAAACTTTTGATGCCGATCTACCGAAAGACCGCGGCTTATGGCCATTTTGGTCGATCAGAGTTTACCTGGGAGAAAACCGACAAGGCGAAGATCTTGGCTAAAGACGCAAAGAATGTTTAAGTCTATAAAGGAATCGGCATGACAAAAATGAAGTTTCAAGATTGCAAGGTTAAGGATATGTCTTTGGCGGATTTTGGGCACAAAGAGATCGAGCTGGCAGAGAAAGAAATGCCGGGCTTGATGGCTTTGCAGAAAAAATACGGAAAGAAAAAACCTTTGCAAGGGGCGCGGATTACAGGATCGCTGCATATGACGATCCAGACCGCTGTTCTCATTAAAACATTAACGGCATTAGGCGCTCATGTTCGATGGGCGAGTTGTAATATTTTCTCAACACAAGATCATGCTGCAGCCGCTATCGCAGATCTTGGGATCCCTGTCTTTGCCTGGAAGGGTGAGAGCTTAAAGGACTACTGGTGGTGTACATATCAGGCTCTTTCTTTTCCTGGCGGCAAGGGGCCTAATTTGATCGTTGATGACGGTGGAGATGCTACGTTAATGATCCACAAAGGCTATGAAGCCGAGGACGATCCTAAGGTTTTGAACGTTAAGACACATACAGAGGATGAAGCTGAACTCTCATCGTGCCTTAAAGCTGTTTTAAAAGAAGAACCTCGCCGATGGCATATGATGGTCAAAAGTATCCGCGGAGTTTCAGAGGAAACAACGACCGGCGTTCATCGGCTCTACCAGATGCTTTGTGAGAATAAGCTGCTTTTCCCGGCATTCAATGTTAATGATTCTGTGACAAAGTCCAAATTTGATAATTTGTATGGATGCCGCGAATCGCTTGCTGATGGGATTAAGCGCGCAACGGATATCATGGTCGCTGGAAAAGTTGTTGTTGTTTGCGGTTATGGCGATGTTGGCAAGGGTTCCGCGCGGTCCATGAAGGCGTACGGTGCGCGTGTGATCATTACAGAGATCGATCCAATATGCGCCTTGCAAGCCGCGATGGAAGGTTTTGAGGTAAAGACGATCGAGGACGTTTTGACTCTTGGAGATATTTTTGTTACTGCCACGGGCAATTGCGAGGTCATTACTGCTGAGCATATGGCAAAAATGAAAGATGGCGCTATTGTTTGCAATATTGGTCATTTTGATAACGAGATCCAGGTGACACGCCTTAACCAGTGGCCGGGTATTCGCAGGGTCAACATTAAGCCGCAAGTTGACCAATATTACTTTAAAAATGGCCATTCAATTGTTTTGCTGGCCGAGGGACGTTTGGTTAATTTGGGCTGCGCCACGGGTCATCCGTCGTTTGTAATGAGTAATTCATTCACGAATCAGACCCTTGCGCAGATCGAGCTCTGGACAAAATCGCATAAGATCGGTGTATATCGTCTGCCGAAGAGCTTGGATGAGGAAGTCGCGAGGCTTCATTTGAATCATGTAGGAGCCAAGTTGACAAAGTTAACAGAAAAACAAGCGCAGTATATTGGCTGTCGCGTTGATGGTCCTTACAAGCCAGAACATTATCGTTATTAATATGATAAAGAGCAGAATGAAACGTATTGGGGTTTTGACATCCGGCGGGGATGGCGCTGGGATGAACGCTGCGATCCGCAGTGTTGTTCGCTCAGCGCTTTTGCAGGGCGCTGAAGTAAGAGGTGTCATGCGCGGTTTTTATGGTTTAGTTGAAGATGATATCATTTCACTGAACCATCGATCCGTTGCCAATATCATCAGCAGGGGAGGGACATTTTTAAAGACATCCCGTTGCCCAGAATTTCAGACGAGAGCGGGAATGGCGAAAGCGGTAGCAACATTGAAGCGCCACGAGATCGATGGATTGGTCGTTATTGGCGGCAATGGGAGCTATGCGGGGGCTTATGAGCTTTTTAAAAGGTTTCGCTTTCCCGTCGTTGGAGTACCGGGGACCATTGACAATGATCTCTATGGCACAGACCAGACGATCGGTTGTCATACGGCGGTCAATACTGCTTTGGATGCGATCGATAAGATCCGTGATACGGCTCACAGTATGGAGCGTATTTTTGTCATTGAGGTAATGGGCCGCGATTCAGGATATATTGCCATGCAAGTCGCTTTGGGATCTGGGGCTGAAGATGTTATCATCCCTGAGCGAAAGTTCAATTATCAGGCCATGTACGAAGAGATCAAGCGTGGACATAAAAAAGGAAAGATCAGCTGGATGATCATTGTTGCGGAAGGCGCCGGCAAGGCGCATGAAGTAGCTGAGAAGGTCACCAAGGTAACAGGATTTGAAAGCCGCTACATTGTTTTGGGGCATATTCAGCGCGGTGGAACGCCTACTGCTCCAGATCGCGTTCTAGCGACACGTCTGGGGGCAGCGGCTGTTGATTGCTTGCTGAAAGGACGCTACGGAAAGGCTGTCGGCATCCTGCAAAACAAGATCAACGTTGTTGATCTTCAGCAAGCATGCGCAACAAGCAATGTTCCTATCAATGAATACTGCAGATTGATTAAGAATTTGATCTAACATTAACAAAAAGGAGAGATGGATCATGGCAAAGATTTACTATGATAATGATGCAAGTTTTGATGTGATCAAAGATAAAACGATCGCGATCATCGGATACGGTATTCAAGGTCGAGGACAGGCGCTTAACCTGCGTGATAGCGGCTTAAAAGTGGTCGTGAGCGAAATGGAGGGGACGCCGAATTTTAAGCAGGCCCTTGAAGATGGTTTTGCGCCGGTAGATGCCAAGACCGCCGCGAAACAATCGGATATCATCCAGATCCTGACACAAGATCATGTGCAAGCGGATGTGTATAAAAAAGATATCAAGAAAAACTTAAAGCCAGGAAAGTCCTTGGTTTTTTCCCATGGATTCAATATTCATTTTAAACAGATCGTTCCATCGTCTGATGTGGATGTTTTTATGGTAGCCCCCAAGGGTCCGGGTGCTTTGGTGCGCAGTCAGTATGTGGAAGGTAAGGGCGTGCCATGCTTGGTGGCAATCCATCAGGATGCAACGGGAAACGCATTGAAGATCGCTTTAGCCTATGCCAAGGGTATTGGCGGCACGCGAGCAGGAGTTCTCGAAACGACATTTAAAGAAGAAACCGAGACAGATCTTTTCGGCGAACAAGCAGTTCTTTGTGGTGGTGTCAGTGAGTTGGTAAAAGCAGGTTATGATACGCTCGTAGAGGCAGGATATCAGCCCGAGATCGCTTATTTTGAGTGCCTTCATGAACTTAAGCTTATTACAGATCTTATTTACGCGCATGGCATCCAAGGGATGAGAAAGCGTGTTTCCGATACAGCAGAATATGGAGATTTTTCGCGTGGCAAACGCGTTATCAACGATAAAACAAGAAAGATCATGAAAAAGATGCTTACTGAGATCCAATCAGGGAAATTTGCTAAAGAGTGGATCCGTGAGAATAAGAAAGGGCGGCTGAATTTCAATCAATGGCGTAAAGAGGCGGATGAGCATCCTATTGAGAAAATAGGGGTTCAATTGCGCCAGATGATGCCTTGGATGAAATAATTTCTAGTCCGCAGTAAAGATATGGATAAAGTTTATATTTTTGACACGACCTTGCGAGATGGTGAGCAAGCGCCAGGAGCGACCATGAACGCCAAAGAAAAGCTGGAAGTGGCGTTCGGCTTGGAGCGCTTGGGTGTGGACATCATTGAGGCAGGGTTTCCTGTCATTTCCAAAGGAGACTTCGAATCGGTCAAGAGCGTTGCCAAGCATATTAAGAATTCTCGTGTGTGCGGTCTGGCGCGTTCTATCAAAAAAGACATCGACGCATGCGCTGATGCTGTTCAGTGCGCTAAGAAGTCGCGTATCCATGTTTTTTTGGCGACATCAAAGATCCATATTGAGTATAAATTTAAGAAGACAAAGGATGAGATCTTACAGATGGCGATCGACGCGGTTCGTTATGCGCGGCAGAAAAACGATGACATCGAGTTTTCGCCTGAGGATGCCTCGCGGACCGAAAAGGAGTTTTTGTTCCGCGTTATTGAAGAAGTTATTCGCGCTGGAGCTAAGACCATCAATATCCCCGACACGGTCGGATACGGTGTGCCGGAACAGTTTGGCCAGCTTATTCATGATATTTGCAATCAAGTCCCAAACATCAACAAGGCCATTATTTCCGTTCATTGCCATAATGATCTTGGGATCGGCGTGGCCAATTCATTGGCTGCTATCAAAAATGGCGCGCGACAAGTTGAATGTACCGTTAATGGCATTGGCGAGAGAGCCGGAAACGCGTCCATGGAAGAGATCGTGATGGCTTTGCGCACCCGTGAAGATTATTACCACTGTGCAACCAATATCAAGACCCAAGAGATCTGTCGTATCTCCAGGCTGGTAAGCAAATATTCAGGTTTTGTCGTGGCCCCAAACAAAGCGATCGTTGGCGCGAATGCTTTCCGCCATGAATCAGGGATTCATCAGGATGGCGTTTTGAAAGAGCCATCCACCTATGAGATCATGAAGCCTCAGGATGTTGGCTTTGTCGAGACTGGTATCGTTTTGGGCAAGCATTCTGGGCGTCACGCCTTTCAGGTAAGGTTGAAATCATTAGGTATTGATTTAAAAGAAGAAGCCTTGAATCACGCGTTTGAGCGTTTTAAGAACGTCGCCGATAAAAAGAAACAAGTTTACGATGAAGATCTGATCGCGATTGCCGAAGATGAGTCAAAGGTTGTCCCTAACACCTGGCACTTAGTTAGCTTGTCCGTTGTTAGCGGTACGAATATCGCGCCTAAGGCGACCATTGAGATCAGCTCACAAGAAAAGATAAAAAAGGTAAGCTCTTCAGGCGATGGGCCTGTGGACGCGTGCTATAAAGCGATCGAGAAGATCGTCAAGGTCAAGGCTGAGCTTTTAGACTATTCCATCCAATCTGTCACGCATGGCAAGGATGCCTTAGGCGAAGTTACCGTTAAGGTTCGCATCAAGGGCAAGAAATATATTGGCCATGGCGCGAGCACAGACATCTTAGAGGCTTCCGCGAAAGCTTACTTGAATGCCATTAATAAGATGCTTTTCCTTCAGCTCAAATAATCTCTTATGGGTCAAAATATCACAACGTACGGTCTGATAGGCTATCCCCTAGGGCATAGCCTATCGCCGTTGATGCACAATGCCGCTTTCAAGGCGCTTGGCGTTGAGGCGACGTATGAGCTATTTCCTTTAAAACCCGATGAGTTAGATAACTTCTTTTCTGATCTTAAGCAAAAGGATAGCCCTATTTTTGGATTGAACGTGACCTTTCCGTACAAAGAAAAAGTTATTCCATATCTTGATAGTCTAAATCCTTATGCGAAGAAAGTTGCTGCGGTCAACACCATCGTCATTTCTGAGAATAGGAAACTTTCTGGCTATAATACGGATGGCCCTGGATTCCTTGCGCATATTGCAGAACTTGGTTTTCAGCCGCAAGGTAAGCGTATCGCGATCCTCGGCGCTGGAGGAGCGACTCGCGCTGTTTTATCCGCTCTTTGCATGAGCGCCCAAAGGCCCGAGGCGATCATGATCTATGATATCGAACCTGAGAAGGCCCAAAGTCTTGTCAAGGATTTGAGCGTGAATTTTGACTGCGGCATTACCAAGGCTGTTGACAGTCTTGATGATCTTAATGTTGAGCTCGCGGATCTTCTGGTGAACGCGACGCCTGTAGGCATGAAGCCAAGTGATATTCCGTTGATCGATGAAGAGATGTTGCATGCGAACATGCTTGTTTATGATCTGATCTATAATCCTGCGCAGACAGCGCTCTTAGAGATGGCTCAGCGAAAGGGCGCTCAGGCCGCTAACGGCTTAGGCATGCTGTATTATCAGGGAGTATTAGCGTTTCAACATTGGGCGAACGTGGAATTGCCAGAAAATATCAAAAAGAAAATGAGGGATGCTTTGGACAAGGGCCTTCAACAAAGGATCAAATAATGGACTATCTCCTTACTTTTTTTACCTTTATTTTTGGAACGATCATCGGTAGTTTTCTGAACGTTTGTATTGTTCGACTGCCAGAAGAGGATCCCAAAAAACGTTCTGTTGTATTTCCTCGCTCGCATTGTCCTTCGTGTAAGAAAACGATCCCGTGGTATGACAACATCCCTCTTGTGAGTTTTTTGTTGCTCGGCCGTAAATGTCGCTTCTGCAAGACAGCTATTTCCGGAAGATATTTCTTGGTGGAGCTTGTGACCGGTCTGGCGTTCGTTGGTTTTTATAAGTTCTTTGGCTTAACGCCTATTCTCATTCCATATTTGGTCATGCTTTGTGGGTTCATTATTTCGACCTTTGTTGATATTGAGCACCGCATCATCCCCGATGAAATTAGCATTGGCGGCATGGTGGTCGGTTTTATTTTTAGCTTTTTTATCCCAGAGCTTCATGGGACAACGTCGGTATGGCTTTCTGTCGGCCGAAGCTTGCTGGGGATCCTGATCGGTGGAGGGGCTATTTACGCTATGGGGTTGATCGGCGATTTTATATTCAAGAAAGAAAGCATGGGCGGCGGGGATGTCAAATTCATGGCTATGGTTGGCGCATTCTTGGGTTGGAAACTTGCGCTTTTAGCCTTTTTTATCGCGCCATTTTTTGGTGCGATCTTTGGTATCATTGTTAAGATCAGGACCAAAGAAAGTCTTATTCCCTATGGGCCATTTTTGGCCGTAGGATCGTTGATCGCGTTATTTTTCTCTCAAAAGATCTTTGATTGGATCTTCGCCTTGTACGGCATCTATTGATCCTCTTAAGACGGCCTGATGCCAGCTTTGTTTTATTGACAGGATTTTTGATTGTTGCTACAATCCCGCCATGTTAAGAAATATCGCTCTCGTTGGATTCATGGGCTCAGGCAAGACAACGGTGTCTTATCTTCTGGCGCAACATCTTCATTACCGACTTATCAGTACGGATGCGTTGATCGTTGAACAAGAAAAGATCTCTGTGGCTGAGATCTTTGCCGTTAAAGGTGAACAATACTTTCGCTCTCTTGAAAGAAATATCGTAGAGCAGCTTAGTGGACAGCAGGGATTGGTGATCGATTGTGGTGGCGGGATAGTGTTGCAGCAAGAAAACATGGATCGATTGCGGTCGTCCGGCCTTATTGTTTACTTGAAGGCAACGGTAGATATCCTACACGAACGTACACGCCACAGTAAGGAACGACCATTATTAAACGTTGAAGATCCCAAAGCAAGGATCAAGAACTTATTAGCCCAGCGTGAATGTTTGTATCAGAAAGCAGATGTGACGATCGACACTTCGCAGAAAACAGTTGCGCAAGTGGTCGATGAGATTGCGGAGCGTGTTTTTCGTGGATCAGCGTGATCAAATACTCGCTTTAAATGCCGTTCCCGGGCTTGGCCCGCAGCGTATCAAAAAAATTTTTGATCATTTTGGTTGTGGTCAGAACATTTTTGCACTTCATGAAAATGATCTTCTTGCGGCGTCATTTCTTCCAGATGCTGTTGTCAAAGAGATCAAAAGGTTTCCCTTTCAAGAATTTTTATCCCAAGAGCATCAATGGATCGCCAAGAGAAGAGCCTCTGTTGTTACTTTCTTTGATCAGGACTATCCATCATTGCTCAGAGAGATCGCGGACCCGCCAATCGTTCTATATGCTTGCGGCAATTGTTCATTATTAAAAGATCTTTGCCTTGCTGTGGTAGGTTGTCGCAAGGCTTCCGTGTATGGCATCATGACGGCAGAGCGTCTTGCTGAGGAATTAGCGCAATATCAGCTTGTTATTGTTTCAGGACTTGCAAAGGGGATCGATGCCGCGTCCCATCGAGGCGCATTGCGCGTTTGCGGCAAAACGATCGCGGTTTTGGGAACAGGGTTAAACCATATATATCCTCAAGAGAACAAGAAATTGTTTGAAGCGATCGCCGAGCAAGGCCTGATTTTGTCAGAGTTTTCCATGTCCACGCCTGCCCGTAGCGGTCATTTTCCCCGTCGCAACCGTATTGTCAGCGGGCTCTCTTTGGGAGTTGTTGTTGTGGAGGCAGCGAAACGAAGCGGAGCATTGATCACCGCAGACCTAGCCTTAGAGCAGGGTCGGGATGTTTTTGCTGTTCCAGGAAAGATCGATGCGATCAGCGCCCAAGGCACCAACATTCTTATCCAGCAAGGAGCAAAACTGATCAGTTGTGCTCAAGATGTTCTCGATGAGCTTGGCCTTGAGTTGAAATCGGTTGAAGAAAAGAGTTCTTTGCCTCTTTTGTCAAGTTGCCAAGCACGTACGAAGGATCTTAGAGTTCAAGAAAAGAATGTGCTCCATCTGCTGTCCAAAAGCCCTATTACGCTTGATGCTCTCTGCCAAGCAAGCGGGTTGCCCATGACCCAGCTGTACAATGTCCTGCTTAGCCTTGAGTTGAAAGGTTTTGTCCGCCAAATGCCCGGAAAATTGTTTGTCATACGATAAAAATCCTTTATAATACACATATTAATATAAATATTATAAGAAGGAAATATTATGGCAAAGTCCCCAAAAGCTCTGGTCATCGTCGAGTCTCCGGCGAAAGTAAAAACGATCAACAAGATCCTTGGCGATCAGTATAAAGTTGTTTCTTCGATGGGCCACGTCATTGACCTACCTAAGTCGACTTTAGGGATCGACATTGAACATGATTTTAAGCCGAAGCTGATCGTTATCCGCACCAAGCAGCAAACGTTAAAGAAATTAAAGGCAGAAGCGAAAAGTAAAAAAGAGATCTATATCGCTACGGATCCCGACCGTGAAGGGGAAGCGATCGGCTGGAATTTGGCTCAAGAAATTTCTGAAGGAAAGAAATTGTACCGTGTTGTTTTTCATGAGATCACCAAGGAAGCTGTTCTCAAAGCCTTTAAAAATGTTCGTGAATTTGACAAAAAAAAGATCGATGCGCAGACCGCGCGTCGCGTCTTAGATCGTTTGGTCGGTTATCATTTAAGTCCTTTGTTGTGGAAAAAGGTCGGGTCGGGTTTAAGCGCGGGCCGTGTACAGTCGGTGGCGTTGCGCCTTATTGTGGAACGTGACCGTGAGATCGCCGCTTTTATTCCTCAGGAGTATTGGGAGATCACGGCTGATCTTAAGCGAAAAGACGGGGCAGATGTTATTACGGCGTCTTTAGAAAAGGTCGAACAAAAAAAACCAGAGATCACATCTCAGGCGCAAGCCCAAGAGCTTGTCGACCGCATTCATCAGCGATCATTTCAGATTTCTGATGTGACGGAAAAGGAAGTTCGTCGCAATCCGGCACCACCATTTATTACGAGCACGCTGCAGCAGGAGGCGTTTAATAAGCTCGGATTCAATACAGCACGGACAATGATGATCGCGCAAGAGCTTTACGAAGGTGTTGACTTGGGCGACGGGGAAACCGTTGGTTTGATCACGTATATGCGTACGGATTCCGTCAATATTGCCGATGAAGCAAAGAAGCGTGTGCGTGATTATATTGGGCAAACTTTTTCTTCGGAATATTTGCCGGCAACGCCTAATGTTTATAAATCGAAAAAAAGCGCCCAAGAAGCGCATGAAGCGATACGTCCCTCGGATGTCTTTCGCAAGCCGCAAGATATCAAAAGTTTTTTAACAGAGGATCAATATAAGATTTATGAATTGATCTGGCGTCGCTTTGTTAGCTGTCAGATGATGCCGGCAGTTTTTTTGCAAAAGCGCATTTTGATCACAGCCGGAGAATTTAACTTCAGCGCTTCAGCATCAACGCTGAAGTTTGACGGATATCTTGCCCTTGATTGTGGCAGTGAAGAAAAAGAAAAGCAGATCGACCTGTCGAAGTTCCAGAAAGAGGATATCTTAGAGCTTGTTAAGATCGATCCTAGCCAGCATTTCACAAAACCGCCGCCTCGTTATTCAGAGGCAACCTTGGTGCGCGCTCTGGAAGAAGGAGGCATCGGACGACCGAGCACCTATGCGCCGATCATTCATACACTTGTTTTTCGTAACTATGTTGTTCGGGACAAAGGATATCTGTCGTCAACGGAGTTAGGGCAGAAAATATGTGATCTTCTTATCGAATATTTTCCAAAAGTCATGAATGTGAATTTTACTGCCACGATGGAAGACCATTTAGACCTGATCGAAGAAGGAGACCTGGAGTATCTAAAGCTGATCCAGGAATTTTATCCACCGTTCAAAGAAGAGCTTGATTACGCGATGGCGACGATCGAAAAAACGACCATGTTGACAGACCGTCAGTGCCCGGATTGTGGAAGACCCTTGGCCGTCAAGTGGGGCAGGCGTGGAAAGTTCCTCAGCTGTTCAGGATTCCCTGAGTGTCGTCATTCTCAGTCGTTCGCCACCGGCGTCAAATGCCCTGAGCAGGGATGCGGCGGCGAGATCGTTGAGCGTCGTTCAAAACGAGGAACGACGTTTTACGGGTGCAGCCGTTATCCGGACTGTAATTATACAGCGCGACAGCTTCCGAAAGCTATCTAACAGATCACGCACTTATGAACCGATACGTTGAAAAGTTTATATCGTATCTGGATATTGAAAAGAATTACTCCAAGCATACGTTGCTCAACTACAAGATCGACCTGGAAGAATTCTTTCTCTATTTGCAGGAAACACCTATTGAGCGGGTGGATTATTTTCATCTTAGGCGTTATTTGGGAAACTTGCGCAGCAAGAATTTGAAGCCTCGCACGCTAGCGCGGAAACTTTCCGCCTTGCGTAGCCTGTTTAAGTTCCTTTTTCGGGAAGGCCTTATCAAAAAGAATCCATCGGCGCTTTTAATGACGCCTAAGCTGGACAAGAAGCTTCCGCATTTTCTATCAGAAGCCGATACGGTAAGGCTTTTAGAAGCGCCACCTGTTGATCAGAAGGCAAGTCTGCGTGATCGCGCCATCCTCGAAACGCTTTATAGTACCGGTATGCGTGTCAGCGAACTTGTTTCGCTGAATAAGGGGAGCATTGATTTTATCAGCAATATCGTGAAGGTTGCCGGAAAGGGTAAGAAAGAACGGCTGATCCCTATCGGGAACATGGCCCTCGATCTGGTAAAGAAGTATCTGGATACGCGACCACATCAGTCAGACGCTATCTTTCTGAATCAGCATGGACGACGCTTGACCGATCGCAGCATTCGCAATATCGTCAATAAGTATATTGAGAAAGCTAGCATTCAATCAAAGATGTCGCCCCATGCTTTGCGGCATTCTTTTGCTACGCATCTGTTGAATGCGGGAGCGGATCTGCGCGCTGTGCAGGAACTTTTGGGCCATGTTAATTTATCGACAACACAGATCTATACGCATATGACCACGGAGAAATTAAAAACCATTTACAACAAAGCACATCCGAGGGCGTGATTCATGGCGGTCATTTATGATATTTTTTTTATTTGCTTTGCGATCGTTTATATTCCGGTCTTGGTTTGCCGCGGAAAATGGCATTCAGGATTTTGGACGCGTCTAGGATTCTTTACCGCTGACGATCTCGGCCTTGCATCCGAGAAAAAGCGTATTTGGGTCCATGCGGTGAGCGTTGGAGAGGTCTTGGCGATCAAGAAGTTTTTGATCAAGATGCGCGCGCAATATCCTCAGCATCAGATCGTTGTTTCGACCGTTACTCGGACAGGTTTTCATGTGGCTCACTCCGTGATCGCTCAAGGCGAAGCTGTGGTGTACGCTCCTTTAGACCTAAGCTTTATCGTGCGTAAATATATACGCATTATTCAACCTGTTATCTTTTTGAATGCAGAAACAGAGATCTGGCCGAATCTTTTTATGGAATTGTGTCGGCGGTCTATCCCGGTCATCCAGATCAACGGACGCCTGTCCGATAAAGCGTTTTATCGTTATCGACGTTTTCAGAGACTGTTGACACCCGCGATCAAGGCCCTTGCTTGTTGCTGTATGCAAACAGACCTGGATGCTCAGCGCATGATGCTTTTGGGTGTTGAGGCTGGGCGTGTCCATGCTGTTGGGAATATGAAATTTGATGACACATTGTCTCCTCAGAAGCAAAAGACATCGGACCCTCAAGACAACGCTCAGATCATTACGCTGATCGCGGCCAGTACACATCCGGGAGAAGAAAAGATTATCTTGGAGATCTTGCGAGACCTTAGGAAGCTATTTTCTCATTTACGATTGTTCTTGGTCCCTCGCCATCCAGAGCGCGCAGAAAGCCTTATGTCCCTTTGTCAAAAGATGGATTTTCATGCTATTAAATTTTCTCAATTATCAGCTACCCCATTGTCACCACAGACCATTGTCATTGTTGACACGATCGGCCAATTACGCTCCCTTTATCGATCGGCGGATATTGTCTTTGTCGGCAAAAGTCTTACTGTCAAGGGAGGGCAAAACATCATTGAGCCCGCGCTTTGCGCGAAGCCGATCATCGTTGGCCCATTCACAGAGAATTTCCGTGATATTGTCCGCATCTTCGTTGACCATCAAGCATTGATCCAGGTCAAAGATGAGAGCGAGCTAAAAGCGGCTATTACAAGACTTATTCAGGATCCCACCTTGCGTGTCGCCTTGGGCGATAAAGCCCAGAGCGTGATCGCTTGTCATCAAGGGGCGACGGAGAAAACCTTTGGTTTCGTAAAGGCCTTTATAGGAGCCACATGATCAAAAAATATCTTTCTGGTCTGATCGTTCAGGACCGTTGTGACGTGATCTCTCGTTTTATAAAAGGGTGTTTGCGTGGCTTGTCATATGTTTACTTTTTGGGATCGAGGTGCATTCTTTTGTGCTATCAAGCGGGGATCCTAAGACAGCGTTATCTTGCTAAGCCAACGATCAGCGTTGGGAATTTGACGCTTGGAGGAACGGGAAAAACGCCATTGGTGGGTTTTTTAGCAAAGATGCTTCAGCAAAAAGGGCGGCGCCCGGCGATCTTGACCAGAGGCTACATGACCTCAAAACATTTTTCTGATGAGGTAGCGTTGTATTGTCAGATGCTTCATGATATCCCGGTTGAACAGGGAAAGGACAGGGTTTTGTCCAGTCGTAAGGCCCTGCAAGACCATCCGGACATTAATGTTTTTCTGCTTGATGATGGGTTTCAACATTGGAAAGTCAAAAGGGATCTGGATGTCGTGACCATTGATACAACGGATGCCTTCAGCAATGGTTTTTTAATGCCGCGTGGGTTCTTGAGAGAACCGTTAACCGCGCTCAAGCGAGCAGATGTGATCGTTCTGACAAAGGTTGATCTGGCTCCAGAAAATCTCTCTCGTGTTTATCAGCAGATCAAAGCGAATAATTTTCACGCGATCTTTGTTGAGGCCGTGTACCAGCCGATCAAGTTGATCAATCTTAAAGATCCGCAGCAATGCCATGACCCAAGCTTTTTAGCGCATAAAGATGTATGTCTTTTCTCCGCGATCGGCAATCCTAAAGCATTTAAGAAAACTGTTTATGATCTTAAGGCAAACATTCAGAAAACATTTTCATTCCTCGATCACTATGTTTACACGAAGGAAGATATCGAACGGATGATGCTTCGGGACCGCCCAAAAAAGACAACGATCTTTGTGACGACTCAGAAAGATGCTGTTAAGCTTGAAGGGTTGCTGTCCAAGGTCCCGCCTCATATTGATTTGTTTGCATTAGCTGTAGAGATGAAAATTATTAAAGGAGAAAAAGAGCTTGAGCGCAGAATCGATTCTGTTTTATTGTGTTAAGATTTTCGCGGCGATTGTGCAGCGTTTGCCGTTAACGGTTGCCTTGTGGCTGGGGCGCATGATCGGTCTTTTAGGATATCTTTTCGATCATCGTCACCGGTCATTGGCTTATGCCAACCTGAAGATCGCTTTCGCGCGCGAGAAAAAGACCAGCGAGATCAAGCGTATCTTACGTAGGACATTTGAGAATTACGGGCAGAATTTGATCGAGTTATTGCGTCTTCCCGTTATTGATCCTCAAACATATATCAAGGTCGAAGGCCGAGAGCATGTGGAGAGGGCATTGGCCCAAGGAAAAGGTCTCATCTTTCTGGCCATGCATTTCGGCAGCTGGGAGCTGTGCAATTTTATTCCTCAGCTTTTTCACCATCCGTATAAAGTCCTTGTGAACCCTCAAAAGCGCTATTCTCGCCTTGATGATCTCCTTAATTCTTATCGGCAGAAAGCCGGCGCTGGCCTTCTTAATCCTGGCGTTAGCACGCGCGCGTTCGTTCAGACATTGAAGGACAATGAGATGGTTGGTATGGTCGTTGATCAAGGAGGCAAGACCGGGAATCTGGTGAAGTTTTTTGGCCGTGACGCATCTATGTCGACGGGTGCCGTCAGGATGGCGCTTAAGTTGGATGTCGCGGTTTGTTTTTGTGTCTTGATCCGTGAAAAAGGCTACCATCGACTTGTTATTAAGCCTCAGCTGGAGCTTGTCAAGTCTCGGGATGCGGAGGGGGGGCTTCAGCAGGGTTTGTCCGGGATCGTTCGCCTAATGGAAGAGAATATCAAACAGCATCCCTCTGAGTATATGTGGTTTTATAAGATCTGGAAATACTCTAAAGAGTCTACGATCGTTGTTCTTAATGACCGTAAGCTAGGCCACCTGCATCAATCTTTGGCTGTTGCGGGCCAGATCCAAAGGGCGCTGGCTCAGCGAGCGATCCAGTCCCGCCTGGAGATCATTGATATTGAATTTAAGAGTAAGGCGCGAGAAAGAGTATTTTCTGGGGTCAGTTTCGCAAGCCATCGCCGAGTGTCTCAAGGGCGTCTTCGCTATCTAAAATGGTTCTTGCAAAGAAAATCCTTCTTAGAGGTTATGAGCGTCAAAGGAGATTTTGTTGTTTCCTGCGGGGCGTCCACGGCAGGCGTAAATTATTTTTTATCACAGGATTATCGCGCAAAAAGTATTGCTATCCAGAAGCCTGGGATCCTTGACCTTGATCGTTTTGACCTTGTTGTTTTGCCTGAGCACGACCGAAGTGTTTTTTATGCGCGTCAAAAGAACGTCCTTTACACAAAGGTCGCTCCGAATTTGATCACGCAAGAATATATTCAGTCGCAGAGCGATCAGTTGATGATGAAATTTCCAGCGTTGCGACATCTCAAAGGCATAAGGGTCGGTGTTCTTTGGGGAGGGGAATCAAAGCACCATGCGATCCCAGCATCATTAGCAAAAATGGTCATGGATCAGCTGAAAGAAGCTGTTGAATCTCTGGATGGGCAGATGTTGCTGACGACATCCCGACGCACATCGCGAGAAACAGATGATACGATCCGCGAGGCGTTGCGCGGATTTGATCGTTGTATCTTTTCTGTTATGCCGAATCACCACAACATCGTTGAGGCCGTAGGTGGGATTTTAGGGTTGTCGGATATCTTAGTTGTTTCTTCTGATAGCATTTCAATGGTTTCTGAGGCTATCAGTTCCGGGAAAAAAGTTATTGTTTTCAAACCAGAAAAGCGTGTCCTTGGCACATGTAAGCATGATGTCTTCGTTGAAAAGCTAAGCGTTCAAGGGCATATTCTTGTCTCTGAGGCCAAGGATATCGGGCATTTTGTTTGTCGTGTTGCAAAAGAAGGTCTTGTGACTAAGCCAGTGGACCAGCAAGAGGACATATTTAAAGTTGCTCAAGAGATCATATGAAAATTTTACAGATCCTTCCTGAACTTAATGTGGGCGGTGTTGAAACAGGCACTATTGACCTTGCGCGCTATTTGACGGAACATGGCCATGAGGCCGTTGTGGTGTCCCATGGCGGAGCCCTTGTTCCAGAGTTAAAAAGTGCTGGCGCTAAGCATTATACATTGCCAGTCCATCAGAAAAATCTTTTGACCATGTTTTGGTCCATAAAAAAACTTCAGAGGATCATCATCCAAGAAAAAGTTGATATTGTTCATGCGCGTTCACGCGTGCCAGCCTGGGTGGCATATTTTGCCTGCCGCAAAACAGGGGTCCCATTCATTACGACATGTCATGGGTATTATTCTAAGCATTTTTTTAGTGTTGTGATGGGATGGGCCAAGCTGATCATCGTTCCCAGTCGGGTTATCGGCCATCACATGGTTGAAGATTTTGGTGTTCCACTTGAAAGTATTCGCTGCATCCCACGCAGCGTTGATGTGCGCAAATTCAATATTCCCAGAGACGAAGATCCAAAGCGTCATCCGGTCATTGCGATCGTTGGACGTATTACCCCCTTGAAAGGGCATGAATATTTTTTAAGAGCGATGGCTCGTGTTGTTCGACAGATGCCATACGTGAAAGCTTGGGTTATCGGTGATGCTCCATCAGAAAAAGAGTCTTACAAGGAAGGCTTGTTGAGCTTGACGAAGCAGCTGGGGCTTGTGAATTGCGTTGAATTTCTGGGTAACCGCAAAGATATTCCTCAGCTCCTTTCAAGGGTAGACGTTCTTGTTCTATCAACGGTAACGCAAGAGTCATTTGGCCGTGTCATTTTAGAAGCGCAAGCGGCGGGTGTTCCCGTCGTCGCCACGCGCGTGGGCGGAGTCGTCGATATCATCGAGGAAGGGGAGACTGGATTTTTGGTAGCCCCTAGACAGCCAGATGAGATGGCCCAGGCTATTCTTAGGATCCTCAATGATGCTTCGTTGTCAAAAGCGATCGTTGCTAATGCTAAAAAGAAGCTTTTAGAAGAGTACACTTTAGACCGCATGGCAAGTCAAACGCTGGCTGTTTATCAGGAGTTATTGCAAACAGTTCATCTTTTAGTGATCAAGCTGAGCGCGATCGGAGACGCGTTATTGATCACTCCATCATTGAAAGCGTTAAGAGAAAAATTTCCTTTTGCGAGGATCTCTTGTTTGGTGGGATCATCTATCAGGGAGCTCTTGCAAAGATGCCCTTACGTGGATGAGGTTCTTGTCTGTGATCCGAAAGGAAAGCATCACGGAAGGCTTGGTCTTTGGCGACTTGGACGCACGCTGCGCAAACATCATTTTGATAAGGTGATCGATCTTCAGAATAATCGAAAAAGTCACTTGTTAGCATTTTTGAGTTTTTGTCCTGAGCGTTATGGCTATAAAAATAAGAAATGGGGATTTTTATTGTCGCGAGGCATTAAAGATGATCAGGGGATCTTGCCAGCTGTCCCGCATCAGTTCCGTGTCCTAAAAAAGGTCGGGATAAGCATGAAAGAAGATGTTAAACTGGAGGTCTGGCCTTCGTCTCAGGATTACCGCTATATTCGAGAACTTTTAGAAAGTTATTGGCTTGCAAAAGGGGTGGCGGTCGTTGGTATCAATATTGCCGCCTCAACCCGTTGGCCAAGCAAGAATTGGCCAAAGGAGCATATTGCGAAGCTTTGTGATCTTTTGGCGGCGAAAAATATTCGCGTTGTCTTGACTGGGCTAAAAAGCGACCAGCCGGCCGCCCAAGCGGTTGTAAAACTTACCAAGGCAAAACCTATTGACCTTACAGGAAAGACAACAGTTCTGCAAATGGCTTCGCTTATTCAGCAATGCTCCGCCTTTGTTGTTTCAGATTCCGCGCCTATGCATCTTGCCGCGGCGGTGAGCACGCCGTTCGTTGCTCTTTTCGGTCCGACGGATCCTTTTCGTCATTTGCCTCCAGCGGAAAAATATAAGGTCATTGCATTAAAGCCTCATTGCGCGCCGTGCTATCAAGGACATTGTCCGATCAAGACACATGTGTGTATGGCCAACATCTCCCCTCAGGCGGTTTTGCAGGAGATCGAGAGCTTAATCGAGAAAAAGCAGGAAACATGAAGATATTGATCCTGGCAACACATTGCAATACCGGCGGTATTACTAGCTACATTTTGACGCTCACGAAAGGACTTGCGCAGAAAGGTCACAGCGTCCATGTCGTGACAAGCGGCGGCGATAGAGAGCAGGAGCTTGAGAAGATCGGCGCCATTCACACACGCTTAGACATACGCACAAAATCAGAGGTCAGCTATAAAGTTTTTACGCATATACCAGCACTTGTTAAGCTTGTGAGGCAGGGGCGGTGTGATGTGATCCATGCTCAAACACGTGTAACACAGGTTGTGGCGGCAATTGTTTCATTTTTTACTCGGGTCCCGTATGTAGCAACGTGCCATGGGTTTTTTAAGCCTCGATTCTTTCGTCGAATTTTTCCCTGCTGGGGGAACGCGACCATTGCTATCAGCCAGCAAGTCAAAGAGCATTTGATCAATGATTTTTCTTGCGATCCGAATAGTGTCTTTCTGGTGCCACATGGTCTTGATGTATCCACAAAAGAATGGACGCCTCAAGAGAGAGAAGAAAGAAAAAACGTTTTGGGATTAAGATCAAAAATGATCATTGGTATTGTGGCGAGACTGTCGGATGTCAAAGGTCATGATGTGCTTATCCGCGCCATGCCGCGGATCATTAAGCAAATCCCCGACGCGGATCTTGTTATTGTCGGGCAAGGAAAAACAGAGCCTTTCTTAAAAAAACTTGTTCGCGAATTGTTTCTGGAAGGACGCGTTCATTTTTTTTCGTCCATTAACGGCGATGATAATCTCTTGCCTTTGTTCGATGTTTTTGTCATGCCTTCGCGGCAGGAAGGATTAGGCTTGTCCGTGATGGAGGCTCAAGCGCAAGGGCTTGCCGTTGTTGCCTCCAACGTTGGCGGGATCCCAAGCCTTATTGAAAGCGGAAAGACAGGGGTTTTAGTCGACAAAGAAAATCCGGCACAGCTTGCAGGCGCGATCGTTGATCTTTTAAAGGATCCTGACAAGCGAAAAAAGATCGCGTGCGCTGCCCAAGCTTTTGCGATCAAGAATTTTTCTCTGGACCCAATGGTCCATGGGACTTTGCAGGCATACGCTCAGGCACGTAAACTATGAAACGAATCCTAGTCGTGAACGTAAATTGGTTAGGAGATGTTATTTTTTCTTCTCCTGTTTTTGCTGCTCTTCGCAAGCAGTATCCTAGCGCGCGTATTTGTTGTTTGACTGTGCCGCGGGTTGCGGAAGTCGCGCAGCACATCCCTTGTGTTGACGATGTCATGATCTATGACGAAAAAGGGAAGGATCGTTTCTTGCTAGGCAAGATCAGGCTTGTGCGTGAGATCAGAGCGCAAAAGTTCGATGGCGTATTTTTGCTGCACGGCTCTTGGACAAGGGCGTTATTGGTTTTCTTGGCTGGCATTCCCGTTCGTGCTGGCTATAACATAAAAAGGCGCGGATGGCTCTTAACGCATCGCATGGATGTACCGCAAGGCATGGTGCATCGAAGTGATCATTATCTAAAGGTTGTTGAGTCCTTTTGCGATCTGTCGACGGTTCCGCGCACAACTAATTTGCGAGTTTCGTCCGAAGATGTTACCGCCGCTCAAGAACAGTTGGCAGCTTTGGGGGTCAAGGAGCATGATTTTGTGGTTTTGATGCATGTTGGCGGCAATTGGTCTTTAAAGCGCTGGCCGATAGAGAATTTTGCGAAACTTTCTGATGCGTTGACAGAAAGAGAGAATACAAAGGTGGTGATTTGCGGCGGGGTAAGCGAACAAGTATTAAAAGAGCGTATTCTCAAGGAAACAGTGCGCAAGCCGATCATCATGGTCGGACATACAAATTTTTCACAGCTTGTAGGCCTTATGAAAAGTGTCCATGTCGCTGTGTCTGCTGATTCGGGGCCGCTACATGTCGCAACCAGCGTCGCAACTCCCGTCGTTGGGCTTTTTGGCCCTACTCATCCGGATGTCACGGGTCCACGCGGTGGAGGGAGAACCTCTATTCTTCGTTTTCACGTGGGTTGCAATATCAAGCCTTGTTATCATGAGCAATGCCAGGATAATATTTGTATGAAAGCTATTAGTGTTAAAGACGTGGTGGAAAAAATTGAACAAGTGCGAAATTAAAAAGATCCTTGTTGTAAGCCTTACGAATATCGGGGACGTGGTCTTAACGTGTCCGGTGATCGATGCGCTCATCAATCGTTTTCCCTTAGCAGAAATTTCGATCGTCGTTGGGCCAAAAGCCCAGACGTTGTTCGAGCGCAATCCTTATATCAAGAAGGTGCATGTTTTTACAAAAAAGGAAACCTTCGGTGAGCTTGTTTTCTTGGTCCGGCAGCTGAGACAGCAACGCTTTGACGCGGTCATTGATCTGCGCAACACAGCGTTAGGGTATTTTCTAGGAGTGCCATTTCATACTTCTGTTTTTACACATATCGATCCGTATCTGCACAAGCGTGATCAACATTGGCAGAGGCTGCAAAGTCTTTTTTCTGATGTGGAGCGCACAAAAAAACGTTATGCGATCTTTATTGATGAAACGATAAGAAAGAAATCTGAGAATATTTTACGTCAGGCCTTGGAGTATGGTAAAGGATATTGCGTGATCGCCGCTGGCTCTGCAGACCGAAAAAAGCGATGGACCGCAGATGGTTTTATTTTTATCTGTCAAGCGTTGGTCCAAGTATATCGCATGCCTGTATTCTTTGTTGGAGACATACTTGATTACGAAGGAGCAGAGAACATTATCAGGAGGGTCTCGCAAGGAGCTGTTAACCTTTGTGGCAAGCTTTCCTTGCTGGAAACAACATGGGTTTTGCGCAATAGCCGTCTTTTGCTTTGTAATGATAGCGCGGCCATGCATCTTGCCAGCTATTTTGATGTTCCAACTGTTGCTCTGTTTGGGCCCACGGACCCGCGCAAGTATGGTCCTTGGGGTGAACGTAGTTGTTTTGTTCGAGCAAAGACGATCAATGAAGCCGGTGAAGGTCTTATGACCACTATTGACCCTCAAGAGGTTTTGATGCGCATGAAAGAGCTGATCGCTTTATGAAGCAACGATATTTTAAGAATATTCTTGTTGTCAGGACTGACCGGATCGGTGATGTTGTGTTGACAACACCCGTCCTAGAGTCTTTGCGTAAGGCATATCCTTTGGCCAGGATCTCCGTCATGGTGACATCCGCAACAAAAGATGTGGTAGAAGGTAATCCTTTTATAGATGAAGTGATCGCCTATGACAAGAGAGGCAAAGATAAGGGATTTCTTGGTTTTTGGCGGTTCATTCGTTTTTTAAAGAGTAAAAAATTTGACCTTGCGATCAATTATCATTTGAAGAACAGAACTAATTTTATGCTGTTCCACGCGGGGATCCCGAACCGGATCGGTTTTGCGAACGACAAGTTCGGTTTTTTGCTGACGGAGAGCTATCCAGATCCTCGAACGGATGGGACTAAGCATGAAGCGGAATATTGCTTGGACCTATTAAGAAATATCGGTGTTGACCCTCAAGGATTCCAGGTCCATATTCCGATCCACCGCGCCTCTGAAGCGTGGGTTGAAAAACTTTTTACAGAAAATCATATTGATCCTGATGACCGACTTATCGCGATCCATCCTGGGGCTAGTTGCCTCTCGAAACGTTGGCCTCCACAGCGTTTCGCGGAAGTTGCCGACATTCTTGCGAAAGAATATCAGTCAAAGATCGTTGTGATAGGCTCTGGCGATAATCAGCTTGTCGCTCGGGAGGTTTTGCTATCTATGAAGCAAACTGTTGTAGACATGACAGGCCGAACAACCATAAGTCATCTGATTAGCCTTTTAAGGAGATGTGCCTTGCTGATCTCTAATGATTCTGGGCCTGTTCATTTGGCTGTGGGTGTTCAGACACCTGTGGTTTCAATCTTTGGCCGCAATCAAGCAGGCTTATCGGCTACTCGCTGGAAACCCTTAGGCGAGTTAGATATTGCTTTGCATCATGATATCGGATGCAAGGTTTGCTTAGCCCATAACTGTGATCGTCATTTTCAGTGCTTGCGATCGATCACGGTGGATCATGTGGTAGAGGCCGCGCGAACGATTTTACAGAAAAAAATGTCTAAAAAGGATAAAAAGGATGATAATAATGTTAACCCCTGAACATACGAGGTAATCCATGGCAGAGAGATTTGATCAGCGTGAGTTTGTTCGTGTCCCAGATTGTTCCGATGTTGTCTATACGCCTATTTCGTCAGGCAAAAAGACAAAAAGTGAGATCAAGGATATTAGCCAGGCAGGGATCTGCTTTATCTCAGAAGAAAAACTTGAACCCGGAATCACTATTGATCTGACGCTTACACTAGAAAAGATTGGCTTTTCTTTTGTCGCGAAAGGGGTCGTGAGATGGGTCAATGAAGTTGTGAAGAATAGGCGCTACGAGGTCGGTATCAAGTTCGTTGATCTTCCCGATCAAGATATCCGTCGTTTGCTTAATTATATGAACTCCATGAAGAAATTCGACAGCTATCGCTAGACGAAGCCCTTACTCTATGGCGCGACCTATCCCTGCTCATCTTCGGGTCATTTTCTCCATCCTTTTTATCCATGCCGCGTTAGTAAATCTTTCTGTTTTTAACGTTTTTGCTGATACAGTTATTTTGAAGTCTGGCAAAGAGTACATTGGAACGATCGCAGATATTACGGAGAAATTTATTGTTCTTGAGCGCGATGGGCTTACCACAACTTTCTACATAGATGAAATCGAACGGTTTCAGAGGGCGGAAATAACGCAGGTCTCGCTACCGCAAGCCGCTCAAAAGATCTCATACAATGTCCGAAAAACTTTTCTTTTTCGATCTCAGATTGAACTCGTGACCTTACAATTTATTTTTCCATTGTCTCGGATAGACATTCCGGGGCAGACAATGGTCAATATCATCGCTGAGCCGACAGCAAGTGCTCTGATCGATCGTCCGGATGGGAATAAAGTTTCTATCTTTCATTTTAGCAATGTTAAACCGGGCGAAGAACGAAAGATCGTGATCTCGTACAATGTGACCATTGATCCAGAAAAAGAAAAAAAGGATTTGTTATCGGGTTCATCCGCCCTTGCCTTGCCAGAATCCCAGCTAAAACTCTACCTTTCCGTTGAAAAATCACTCAGAGATCGTAAAGACTTAAACGATGTGGTTCAGGCGGCTACGAAGGAGAAGACCCTGCTGAAGGATAAAGCAAGGGCTATCTATGATTACATCGCTGATAATTTCATCTATCAAAATACCAAGGGGCTTTCGGGAAGTCAGTCGGTGCACATGACATTGTTCAATAAGACTGGAAACTGTGTTGATCTCTCAAGACTTTTTATCACGCTCGCACGCCTTAGCGATATTCCAACGCGGCAAGTTTTAGGGATCGTCTTCCAGCCACAAGACGATCCTCGCAGGTATATCGCAGATTCCGGCCACGCCTGGGCAGAAATTTACCTTCCGAAAGAAGGATGGATAGCTGTTGATGCAACGTTTGGGATTGGCGCCAAGGAGAAGTTTTTTGATTTTCCATATCAGATCCATATTCGTGAGAGCTATGAAGAAAATATTTCCCAGGGGCCAGGATCGCTGTATCGGGGAAGCTCTGTCGAGGCTTCTTCAATGTCCCAATTTTCTGCGGGATCAGTGGAACAGCGGGCGAGTTATGAAATGGAGCTGGCCATTCCTGATCCTTGAGAGTGATAAAATAAGGATTTTTTCTTATTTGTAATGGTTTTTAAGGAAATTTATTAGTTTGACGCTCTTTTTAAACTATGCTAAAATCGGCTCTTTAGTTGAGTCGTAAGAGAGCAAATTTGTCCTCCTTGCCTTATTAATACTTATAATAATTATGATCAATTTTCCAACACATATCATTTCTTGCTTCCGCGGAAAGAAGATCTTGGTCATCGGCGACATTATTTTGGATCAATATATCCATGGCGCCGTTGAAAGGATCTCTCCGGAAGCGCCTGTGCCTGTTGTGCTGCAGGAGGGAGAGGCGCGCTTTACCCCAGGCGGCGCCGCCAATGTGGCCAACAATTTGAGCAGTTTAGGCGCGCGTGTTGTTCTCTCTGGTCAAGTAGGAGACGACCTAGAGGCGAGGATCCTGTATCGAGAGTTTAAAAAGCGCTGTATTGGAACTGCGGGTTTGGTCAAGGATCTTAACGGCGTAACGTCTTTAAAGACCCGTATTATCGCCCAGCATCAGCAAGTGGTCCGTGTTGACCGAGAAAATGGATCTGGCGTGAGCCTTGAAGCGAGTCAAAAGATAATCGCGTTTATTGAGAAGAATTTCAATAAGTTTGACGCTATCATTTTGTCGGATTACGGTAAAGGTGTCATCACAAAGGATCTTGTCCGTCGAGTTTGCGCGCTAAAGCGCCGTTATCGCAAGATCGTTACTGTTGATCCTAAGGTGGAGCATTTTAATTACTATCATCAGGCCACGTGCATAACGCCAAACCGAAAAGAAACTGAAAACGCGATCCGCAATATTATCATCACGCATGAAAAAGGGCGTCAGCTCAAGATCAAGAACGACAAACTAAAGACCATCAAAGATGTTCGTTTGGCTGGACAAGAAATATTGAATTATTTGAATTTGGAGTCGTTGCTTGTGACCTTGGGTGAACAAGGGATGTGTCTTTTTCAGAAAGGCCAAGAGCCTTTTCTAATAGCCACAAAAGCTAAAGAAGTTTTTGATGTCACGGGCGCAGGGGATACGGTTATTTCTGTTTTTACTCTGAGCTTAGCAGCAGGGGCTTCTAAGCAGGAGGCTGCGATCCTTGCAAACTATGCCGCAGGCGTTGTGGTTGGAAAAACCGGGGCTGTTGCGGTAACTCCTAATGAAATTTTAGCTGCTATGACAGAGAGTTAATATTATGAAAGCTATTGGTGTTATTCCTGCTCGATACGGATCGACACGGCTTAAGGCGAAGGTTTTAGCGGATATTCTTGGAAAGCCTTTGATCCAGCATGTGTGGGAGGGGGCAAACCGTTCGAAGTACCTTGATGATCTTTATGTGGCGACGGATGATGAACGTGTTAAGGCTGTCTGTGAAGGATTTGGCGCAAAGGTTGTAATGACAAGTCCTGAGTGTCAGTCTGGGTCCGATCGCGTTATCGAAGCGGTCAAAGATCTTAACGCTGCCCATGTTCTCAATATTCAGGGTGATGAACCTTTGATCGATGGCAGTATTATCGACGGGCTTATTGGGGCCTTGAGAAAGGAAAAAGAGGCGCCTGTCGCGACGGTCATTAAGCCTATTGTCAAAGAAGAAGACCTTGACAATCCTAATATCGTTAAGGTCGTTATTGATAGAAAAGGATACGCGCTTTATTTTTCACGATCGACGATCCCTTTTAACCGAGAGGCGGCAAAATTCTCGACTTTAACATACTATAAGCATTTAGGGATCTATGCGTATCAAAAAAGTTTTCTGATGAGCTTTAAGAAATTGCCTCGCTCGATCCTTGAAGAAACCGAAAAGCTGGAGCAGTTGCGTGTCCTGGAAGCGGGATACAAGATCAAAACAACGCTGACAGATAAAGAGACATTGAGCGTTGATACGGCTGAAGACCTGGACAAGGTCAAAGCGTTCTTACGAAAGGTTAGGAAATGAGTACGACCGTTTCAATAGGGAACATCAAGATGGGTGGGTCGCATCCTTTTGTGTTGATCGCTGGGCCGTGCGTGATCGAAGGGCGAACATTCGCGCTACGCCTTGCGAGCGCTTTAAAAACGATCGCGCGCGAAGCAGGCGTACCTTTTATTTTTAAGGCAAGTTACGATAAGGCTAATAGAACATCCTTAAATTCCTTTCGCGGCCCAGGGCTTTTGAAGGGGCTTGCTGTCTTACGTGACATTAAAGAACGTATTGGTGTCCCGGTCCTTAGCGATGTCCACGGCGTGGATGAGATCGCGGAGGCGGCGAATGTGCTGGACATTATTCAGATCCCTGCTTTTTTATGCCGTCAAACAGACTTGATCGTGGCTGCGGCTCAAACGGGCAAGATCGTTAATATTAAGAAAGGACAGTTTTTGGCTCCTTGGGATATCGGGCAAGTCATTAAAAAGGTCGAATCGCAAGGAAACAAAAAGATCCTTTTGACAGAAAGAGGCGTGACCTTTGGCTACAACAATCTTGTGAGTGATTTTCGTTCTATTGAGATCATGAAGAATACAGGCTATCCTGTCATTTATGATGCCACCCATAGTGTTCAGCAGCCAGGTGGCAAGGGGGATCAATCCGGCGGCAACAGTGAGTACGTACCTTTGCTTTCGCGCTGCGCCGTTGCGGCTGGAATTTCCGCTCTCTTTCTGGAGGTCCATCCTCATCCTAAGCAAGCCTTGTCGGACGGGCCTAATTCATTACCTTTATCTAAGCTTAGAGAATTGCTGCAAGGATTAAAGCAGATCGATCGTGTTGTCAAACAACGTTTTCATTAAGGGAAAATATGGTATTGCAAAGAGCAAAAAGTGTTATCACTGCTGAGCTTGAGGCTATTAGCCAGCTAAAAAAAAGATTAGGGTCAGAGTTCGTTGACGCGGTTGACATGTTGGCGAAATGTAAAGGGCGCGTGATCGTTTGTGGCATGGGAAAAACAGGCCTGATCGGACGCAAGATCGCAGCCACACTATCGTCGACAGGAACCCCGTCTTTTTGGCTGCATTCCGCTGAAGCGCTGCATGGGGACCTTGGACAGGTAACAAAGATCGATGTCATGATCCTGATCTCTCACAGTGGAGAAACAGATGAAACGAAAAGCTTGCTGCCGTTGCTGAAGAAGATCGGCATCAAATCGATCGCGATCACCGGCAACCCCCGGTCATCTTTAGGCCGCTACTGTGATATTGTCTTGAATGTCGCTGTCAAAAAAGAAGGATGCCCTTTAGGCCTTGCGCCCATGGCGTCGACAACGGCCACCTTGGTGATCGGAGACGCGCTAGCGGCATGTTTGATCGATAAAAAGAATTTTAGGCGAGAAGATTTTGCTTTTTATCACCCCGGCGGATCCTTAGGCAGGAATCTTTTGCTTCGCGTAGCAGATATCATGCGTACAGGCTCTCAATATGCCAAGGTCAAGCCTTCTTCATCCGTTAAGGATGTCCTTTTCGCGATCACGAAAGCCCGTTGCGGCTCTGCGTGCGTTATCGACTCGAAGGGAAAGCTTGTGGGGATCTTTACAGATGGGGATTTACGTCGTCATTTAAAGAACGGATCCCTTTTCTTGCAGCAAAAGGTTGAGATGGTCATGACCAAGGATCCAGCAACGATCGCGCAGGATCATCTTGCCGCTGAAGCCATGTGTTTGCTGCAGCAGCGCCGTATCGATGAGGTTCCTGTTGTGGATGAAAAAGGGAGGTCCGTTGGTTTGCTTGATGTCCAGGATTTATTAAAAGCGGGGATCGTCTAATGAAGATTACCTCAGCGCTGAAAGCAAAGATGAAGAATATCAAGGTCTTAGCCATGGATGTTGATGGCGTCCTGACCGATGGCCAGCTGATATTTGATGGGCAAGGGAGAGAGCTCAAGAGCTTTAACGTCCAAGACGGATTTGGCATTGTGATCCTTAAGCGTGCCGGTATCAAGACGGCGATCATCACGGCAGGTAATTCCAAGGTCGTCAAGATCCGAGCGGATTATCTTCATATTGATAGGCTATATTCAGGTTCTTATCCCAAGATGACAGCCTATGAGCACATGCTAAAAGAGTTCAAAGTTGTGGACGCGCAGGTGTGCTTTATTGGTGACGATATTACGGATTGCCAGATCCTTAGACGTGCGGGGCTAGGTATCGCTGTTCGTAACGCTGTTGCTGAGGCAAAGAACGCTGCTGATGTGGTAACGACACGTTGCGGTGGCGATGGAGCTGTGCGGGAAGTGATCGAGCTTTTATTGAGAGCAAAAGGCTTGTGGACGAAGGTTATTGCAGACGATCTTTAGTTTTTAGAGGTGTCTTGATGAAAAAGAATATCCTGTTTCTTGTCATCTTTGCAAGCGGGATCCTTTTCGCCTATCCGCTACTGGCTCAAACGGATAGCCAGCAGATGGAAGGATTTAATTTGTCTGGCTATCAAGATGGCGGCCAGAAGTCTTGGGATTTAAAAGGAACAACGGCGGATATCCAGAATAACGAAATCAACATCACTGATGTTGACGCTAATTCGTATGGCGAAGAGGACATGAATGTTACCGCAAAGAAAGGGCGCATTGACAAACAAAGCGGGGACATGAAGCTTCAAGAAGATGTCGTTGTAACAACCTCTGGCGGGATGACGATGACCACCGATACGCTCAATTGGCAGAAAAAAGAAGATTTGATCACTACTAATGACAAGGTGACTATTGTACGCGAAAACATGACCGCTGTGGGACAGGGGGCTGTTGCTCAGCCAGGCCTTAATAAAGCTAAACTGAATGAAAATGTCTCAGTAGAGTTTAAGCCTAAGGCCAATGACTCAATGGAAGGCGAGATTACCATTACCTGTGACGGTCCGATGGAGGTCGACTACGAGGGACAGACAGCTGTTTTTAACGACAATGTGATCGCTGTTCAAGGCGATCGACGATTGATGGCGGATAAAATGGAGCTTTTTTTTGATTCTGAGAAAAAGCAGATCAAGCAGATGATCTGCACGGGCAATGTGTTGATCGTCCAAGGAGAAAATACTTCTTTTTCCGATAAAGCTGTATACGAAGCAGGAAGCAAAAAGATCAAGCTTTACGGACGGCCGAAGTTGCTGTTGTATATGGATGATAAAGAAAAAAAGAACTAGTCATGTATCTTCTGGAAGCTAAGAATTTAGTAAAAACATATGGCGGTCGCCGGGTCGTTAACAATCTCAGTATTTCGATCGGCCGCTCTGAGATCGTCGGCTTGTTGGGGCCCAATGGTGCTGGCAAGACAACAACATTTTATATGGCGGTAGGTATTATCCGTCCTGACGAAGGGAAGGTTCTCTTTGACCAGGAAGATATTACCCGCAAACCTATTCATGATCGTTGTCATTTAGGCATCGGCTATTTGGCTCAGGAGCCATCGATCTTTCGGAAGTTGACAGTTGAAGAAAATATCATGCTTATTTTAGAAACACTGAATATTTCCCCGCGGGAACGTAGGCGTCGCTTGAGCAATCTATTAGAAGAATTAAATATCGGGCATTTAGCGAAAAGTAAGGCGTATACGCTCTCAGGAGGTGAAAGGCGTCGGCTCGAGATCACGCGGGCACTTGTGACCAACCCATCATTTTTGCTGCTGGATGAACCGTTCTCGGGCATTGACCCGATCGTTGTTGCCGAAGCCCAGGAGATCATTAAAGATCTTCGAGGCAGGGGCCTGGGAATTTTGTTAACAGACCATAATGTGCGTGAAACACTGTCGATCACAGACAGGGCATATTTGGTGGCTGATGGCCAGATCTTGATATCAGGAACAGCGGACGACCTTGTGAATAATCCGCGGGCAAGGCAGATCTATCTTGGTGAAAAGTTTCGTATGTAATCATAAAGTCGTTAAACAACTGAAGGAAAGGTAAGATGATGAAAGTTGAAGTTAAGAAAGTGGACGCGACACGACGAGAACTGAAGTTCGAGATCCCTAAGGATCGTGTCAGCCAGAGAATGGAGGAAGTCTACGGTGAAATTTTAAAAGTCGCAAAGATTCGCGGATTCCGTCCAGGCAAAGCACCCCGGCACTTAGTCGAGCAAGAGCATGGCAAGATCGCTCAAGAAAAGATGATGGAACGGCTTATCCCTGAGGTATATCAGGAAGCCATCAAGAAAGAAAGTCTATCGCCGATCGATTTTCCAGACATCCATGATGTGCAGCTAAAGGACGGCACATTGTTCTTTACTGCCAGCTTAGATATTCAGCCTGAGTTTATGGTCAAAGATTACAAAGGGATCAAGGTGCAGAGGAAGTCAGCGCAGGTCAGCGAAGAAGAGATTAATAAAACATTGGATTTTTTCAAAACTGCCCAAGGAAAAGAAAAAGAAGCGAAGATCGACGATGAGTTCGCTAAGGGGTTGGGGTATCCAAGCCTAGAAGAGCTCAAGACCTCATTTAAGCGTCAGATGGAGCTTGAAAAAGATCGTCAGAACCGCGCGGACATTGAAAATCAAGTGATCGACTTTCTGATCAAAAATACAAAATTGGTCGTTCCTAAGACAACGATCGAACGTCATTTACAGCGCTTGGTTGATAATGCCAAGCAGCGGCTCGAGCGGCAGAACATGAAGCCTGAAGAGATGGAAAAGCGCCTGGAGGAGTTCACAAAGAATATGCGCCCGAACGCTGAGCGGGACGTGAAAGCGTATTTTATTTTAGAAAAGATCGCTCAACAGGAGCAAATGAAATTTGAAGAGGGGGAGAATGTCTTTCAAAAAGTCATTGGCTTTCTATTAAAAGAAGCTCAATGGGAGGAGGCAAAAGAAGATGGAAAAAAATAATCAGCTGTTAGTCCCGATCGTTGTTGAAAAATCCGGCCACGGGGAAAGATCCTACGATATTTATTCCCGTCTTTTGAAAGAGCGTATTGTTTTTATCGGAACCGCTATCGATGATAATGTGGCCAATTTGATCATCGCGCAATTATTGTTCTTGCAATCCGAAGACGCGACTAAGGATATTAGCGTGTATGTGAATTCGCCGGGAGGATCAGTAACGGCAGGATTGGCGATCTATGATACGATGCGTTTTCTGAAACCGCAGATCCGGACTTACTGCATTGGTCAGGCTGCTAGTATGGGAGCTGTTCTTTTGACCGCTGGGACGAAAGGAAAAAGATTCGCACTTCCTTATGCCCGTATTATGATCCATCAGCCCTGGGGCGGTGTGCAGGGAACGGCGAGCGATATCACGATCCAGGCGCGCGAGATCGAACGGCTAAAGATCGACTTGATCAAGATCCTCTCCCAGCATACAGGCCAATCGGTGGAAAAAGTAACGGCAGACTCCGATAGGGATTTTTTTATGAGTGCGGAAGAGGCCAAAAAATATGGTTTGATCGATGAAGTGATCTATCATGGGGAGAATTCTTAACAGTATTTATTCATCAGGTGAAGAAAGGAAGTTGTTGTATGAAAAGAAATTTGTTACTATCTCCGGGTCCATCAAAAGTTCCGGCAGAACTTTGTGAAGTATTAGGCCGTCCGATCATCCATCATCGCACGCCCCAATTTCAGGCGATCTTAAAAGAAGTTTTCGAGGGTCTTAAAAAGGTCCTGAAAACACAGAACGATGTTTTTATTTTTGCCTCATCAGGAACAGGGGCGATGGAGGCAGCGGTCGCGAATTTATTATCCGCAAAAGATAAGGCAATCACCGTCGAGGCTGGAAAATTTGGCGAACGCTGGACAGAGCTTTGCAAGGCGTATGGCGTTGACGCAAAAGTCCTTAAGATCGCCTGGGGCAAAGCGGTACAGCCTGCGGCCATTCAAGAGATCTTAGCTGTTGAGAAAGATATCAAAGCGGTCTTTATCACCCTTTGCGAAACTTCTACAGCGACCATGCCTGACGTGAAGGCCATCGCGGATATCGTTAAGCAAACAAGTGCTGTGCTCGTTGTTGACGCGATCAGTGGTTTAGGGCCGGATGAATTATTAACGGACGAATGGGGCGTGGACGTTGTTTGTTCGGCCTGTCATAAGGGTTTGATGTTGCCACCAGGAGTGTCTTTTATCAGCGTCAGCCCAAAGGCGATGAAGCTTGCGGAGCAATCGACAAGCCCGAAGTATTACTACAGTTTTAAAAAGTCAAAAAAGGCTGTAGAAAAAGCAGATACGCCTTTTACACCCGCGATCAATCTTGTCATGGCGCTGAACGAAAGTTTAAAGATGGTGAACGCCAAAGGCATCGAGAATATGTGGCCTTATTATGCTAAGATGGCGAAGGCTGTGAGAGCGGCAGCAAAGGCAATAGGTTTGACGATCTTTGCTGATGAGGCCAATGCCTCTAACGCTGTGACGGCGATCAATGTTCCGCCAGGCATTGATGGAGAAAAGCTTGTCAAAGCGATGCGCGATGTTCATGGCATCACAATGGCCGGAGGGCAAGGGGAAGAACTCAAGGGTAAAGTTGTTCGTATCGCTCACATGGGCGCTGTTGATGAGTATGATATCTTAACAGGCATTGCTGTTCTGGAGAAGGCGTTGTGTGCGATGGGGTATAAATTTGAGCTTGGCGCAGGTGTTGCCGCTGCTCAGAAAGTGTTCAATAGCTAAAATAAGAGGTTGTCATGATCAAGGTTTTGATAAGCGATAAATTGGCTCCGGAAGGTCTTCAGATCCTAAAGAACGTCAAAGAATTCCAGGTGGATTTTAAGCCTGGCATCTCGCCAGATGATCTGAAGGCTACCATCAAGGATTATGATGCGCTCATTATCCGCAGCGAAACAAAAGTCACGGCGGATATCATTGCTGCTGCTGATAGGCTCAAGTTTATCGGCCGCGCGGGTGTTGGCGTTGATAATGTCGATCTGAAAGCTGCCACAAAAAAAGGCATTGTGGTCATGAATACACCCGGAGGCAATACGACTTCCACGGCAGAGCAGACCATGAGCCTTATCTTGGCCTTATCTCGCAATATCCCTCAGGCCTGCGCGTCATTAAAAGCCGGCAAATGGGAGCGATCAAAATTTACCGGAGTTGAGTTACATGGCAAAATATTAGGTGTCGTTGGATTGGGGCGCATCGGTTCAACCGTCGCGCGCATGGCTAAAGCTTTTGGAATGAAGATCATTGGCTACGATCCCTTTATCACAGTTGAACTTGCCAAGCAAATAGGCGTTGAGATCGTTGAAAAAGACGATCTTTTAAAGCGTGCCGACTATATTACGATCCATGTGCCAAAAAGTACGGATACAAAGAGTTTTATTTCTGACAAAGAGTTTGATCTGATGAAAAAAGATGTCCGCGTGATCAATTGCGCCCGCGGCGGGATCATTGATGAATCTGCCCTTGTTCGCGCGTTGGAATCCGGACGGATCAAAGGATGCGCGCTGGATGTCTACGAGAAGGAACCTCCAGATTTTCAATCGCCTCTTTTTAAATTTGATAATTGTGTCGCGACACCGCACTTAGGGGCATCCACATCGGAGGCCCAGGTCAATGTAGCCATTGAGATCGCGGAAGCGATCCGCAATGCCTTATTGGGGCAAGGCATCGTGAACGCGACCAATTTTCCGTCGATCGATGCTGAAACTTTTAAGATCTTGGAGCCTTATGTGGAGTTGTCCGAGCAGATGGGAAAATTTGCCGGCCAGCTAATCGATGGGCGCGTGGGCGAGATCAAGATCTTTTACAGTGGTGTTCTTTGCGACTATAAGACAGCACCTGTTTCAATGGCGCTTGTTTATGGTGTTTTAAAGCCTGCATTGGGAGACAGCATTAACTTGGTCAATTCTTTAGATGTTGCTCGAGAGAGAGCTGTTAAGGTGGAAGAGATCAAGACGAACGAGAAACAGGAATTCGTCAACCTGATCCGCCTGGAAGTCGCGACGGATAAAGACCCATTTGTTCTTTTTGGTACACTTTCAAGCAATAATCAACCACGCATCGTTAAAGTGAACAATGTTTATGTCGAGGCAATTCCTCGAGGCTACATGCTATACATCAATAACAATGATAGGCCGGGCATTGTTGGCGCCGTTGGAACGATCCTTGGAAAGAGTAAGATCAATATCGCGAGCATTACCTTTGGGCGCGAACAAAAAGGAGGGCTTGTTATCAGTGTTGTCAATGTCGATAACGAGATCCCTGAGAGCGTTCTTCAGGAGCTTCGCCAAACACCAGATATTTTATTTGTCAAGTTGATCAAAGTTTAATATTGAAAAAGGTGCTTATGAAAAAAGTTTATCTGTGTGTTATTTACATATGTTTCTTTTTTGTGATAGCCGGATCCGCGCGTGTTGCCAGGTGCGAGGAAATCGCGGTTGCATCAGAAGGATTCACGCCAAGATGCTCTAGCCATCAAGAGTGTGCGCGTCCGGGTCTTTTAGGTATTTGTCAGTCTCCCGGGGAAAAGACTTCCCGGTGTCTTTGGCAGGAGATCGTAAAGATCCCGGTTGTTGTTATTGAGCCTGACCAGTGCCGTTCTTGTCAAAGCGAAATCGTCCTGGAACAGCTTAAGATGTTTTTTCCAGGATTGGAAGCTGAACGCCTGAAAGCAAGCGATGTAAAAGCCAAAGAACTTATCAAGAAGTTAAAGATCAAAATGTTGCCGGCATATATTTTGGGAAAAGAGATCGAGCAAGAAATAAGCTTTACCGATTTTGAGCCAATGGTCTCTGCGGCTGAAGGCCAGTATTATCTTAAACCGGAGTTCGCCGGTGTCTCATATTTTTCTGATCGCGCGCGTCGCAACAATCAATTGGACATTTTTCTCGTTATGACTTCTCCGGGTATGTATCAATCGGCCAAGATCGCCCAGGAGATCAGTAAGGACAAAAAGCATGGGGTCAATGTCAATGTTCATTTCTTAGGCTTGCAAGATGTGCAGTCCAAAAAGATCATTAGTCCCGGAGGCGAAAGGGAAATAAACGAAAATAAAGTTTTCGCATGCGTCGAGAAATACTATCCCCAAAAGGCGCTTGATTATCTGGTCGAGCGTCTTTTAGATACGGGTAACATTTGGATCGACAATGTTTTGCAGGCCAACGGTTGTGATGTGAAAAAGGTTAAGGCATGCGCCCAATCTTCTCAAGGGGAAAAGCTGTATCAGCAGAAGGTTTCACTTTCACAAGATCTTGATATTCGTTATGCGCCATTATTTCTTATGGAAAATACGGAGATCTTTGGCGTGACCGAAAGAACAACAGCGTCAGAAATCTTAAAGACACTGAAATTATCTAACCCGAAAAAGTAACCTTAAAAAAGCGAGTTGACGAATGAATATTGTTGTTGGTGGGGCCCAATGGGGCGATGAGGGTAAGGGAAAGTTGATCGATATTCTTTCTCAGAAAGCAGATATCACGGTTCGGTATCAAGGAGGCAACAATGCCGGCCATACGGTCGTTGTTGGAAAGACGCAATATGTGTTCCATCTTATTCCTTCAGCTGTTCTGCATAAAAGTAAGACATGTGTCATTGGCAATGGCGTTGTCATTGATCCGCAGGCATTATTAGCAGAGTTGGAGCAGTTACGTGCGCAAAAGATCGTAGTCACGCCTCAAAGGCTGAAGATCGCAGCGAACGCGCATGTTATTATGCCATATCACAGGGTCCTTGACGGTTTGCGCGAGAAAGTGCGCAAGAACCGTATTGGCACGACTGGACGAGGCATTGGCCCTTGCTATGCGGATAAAGTAACGCGTTGCGGTATTCGCATGGTGGACCTTTTGAATCCGCGCATCCTGCGATTAAAGCTCGAAGACAATCTGCGAGAGAAGAATGAGACCTTTCGCCTTGTTTATGGTCATAAGCCGTTTCATTTCTCAGAAATTTATAAAGAGTATCTTCAGTATGGGCAAAGGCTGAAGCCTTTTATTTGTGATACGGCGTTGTATCTTAATCAAGCGATCGACCGCAAGAAAACGATTTTGTTCGAAGGCGCTCAGGGAACATTTCTGGATATTGATTTTGGAACATATCCCTATGTTACTTCTTCCAATTCTATTTGCGCTGGAGCCTGTGCGGGTGCGGGGATATCACCTGTTAAGATCCATAAAAGCATTTCTGCCGTAAAAGCCTACACAACCCGCGTTGGCGAAGGGCCTTTCCCAACGGAATTCTCTCGAGAGCTTGAAGAGGAGATCCGTAGTAAAGGAAAAGAGTTTGGAGCGACGACGGGGCGTCCGAGACGTTGTGGGTGGTTTGACAGCGTGTTAGTCCGTTATGCCGCTATGTTGAATGGTTCTACCGAATTGGCGATCATGAAACTGGATGTTTTAGATGATCTAAAAATGATCAAGGTATGCACAGGCTACCAGTATAAAGGAAAAACGCTTAAGGAGTTCCCTTTTGATCTGGAGACTTTTTGCAATGTTGAGCCTATTTATGTCACACTGCCCGGATGGCAAACGCCGATCAGCGGCATCCGCTCTTATGGGAAGCTTCCTGTCAACGCGAGGCGCTATATTGAATATTTAGAGAAGATCATTGGTGTAAAAGTAAAATATATCTCGATCGGCTCACGGCGCGATGAGATCATTGTCCGGTAGAAAGGTATCTTTTTAAAGCCCAATCACTTACCATTATTTTCTTGACTTTGCAGAGGGCTTATGTTACTTTGGGATATTATAAAAAGGAGGAGAAATCCATGCAGTTTTTACGATCTTTTATCAGTTTTTTTGTTATCGCAACACTTGTGGCAGGCCTCAGCGGGTGTACTGTTGTTATCCAAAAAGGCAGAACAAAGGATCTTCAGGAAATTTCAAATTTAAAACAAGAATTAAGCGAATTAGAGCGTGCTAAGCGAGAGCTGGAGGCGAGACTTCGACGTGAAATTAACGACAAGGAAGTTTCTGTAGAAATGCTTGAGCGAGGGCTCGTGATCACGTTTGTTTCCGAAGTTCTTTTTGATTCCGGAAAGGCGGTTTTGAAAACAGATTCCTTGCAGAAGCTTGGCAAGGTTGCCGGCGTTCTTAAGACGACCGTTAAGGATCTGCGTGTTGGCATTGAAGGGCACACCGATAATGTCCCGATCCAGCGTTCTGGATGGAAATCCAACTGGGAGCTTTCTTCTGCGCGTGCAATGAGCGTCTTGCACTATCTGATAGATAATGAAGGACTTGAGCCCAACCGTTTGTCAGCGACTGGATATGGCGAGTTCCATCCTGTCGCCTCTAACGAGACAAAAGAGGGTAGGCAAAAGAACCGTCGTGTTGAGATCGTTATTTTACCCAATGTTTCCAAGAAGGATGCGGGTAGCAGTGTTGGATCCTGGGGCGCTGGGGAAAACTTAAAATAGTTCATGAAAAAGATCCTTGAGAACAAGAATTTATTGATATTAGCGGCTGTTAGTATTGGCTGTCTAGTGATATCGCTTGTTTCTTCTCAGAAATTCCAGCGGACACGCGATGATCTCAATCAAGAGCGATATAATCGCATGGTCGCTGAAGAGATGATGGAAAAAATGAAGTCAAAGGTCCGCATCCTAGAGGCCGACGTCAAGAAATTCCAGGCAGAGGCTGAAAAGGCGAACGCCTTGCTGCAACGCAAAGAAGGCGCCGTAGCGGAACTTAAGCTCGAGCTTGAAAAGACCGAGCGTCTCAATCAAGTTCTCCAAGAGCAGTTGAAAAGCGCGCTTGTTCAGCAGAAATGATGTACACCATGAATATGACAGAATAGCGCTATTAGCTTGCTGAGTAAGAATGGGTGGCATCGCGATGGGGGATATATATCCCCCATTTTAATTGGTGTCAAGAAAACAATGATCGGTACTAGAATCCCAAAGCATGTCGCGATCATCATGGACGGCAATGGTCGATGGGCGAAAAAGCGCCACATGCCACGGACCTATGGGCATTTGCAGGGTGTGCGGCGCGTAGATGATATTGTTGCTGCTGCCAGAATAGCGGGCATACAGTTTCTAACTTTATTTGCTTTTTCAGCAGAAAATTGGAATCGCCCAAAGCAAGAAGTTGATATGTTGATGAGCACGTTGGCTAAGAATTTAGACGAAAAGGCCAAGGAGCTGCATAAAGCGGATATTAAATTTCAAGTTTTGGGTTGCTTGGATGGTGCTCCTGAAAAGGTTGTTGCGGCCTTGAGCAGGGCTCAGGAACAAACCAAGAATAATACGGGGATGACGCTCAATCTCGCCTTTAATTATGGAGCACGGCAGGAAATCTTGGATGCCGTAAAGAAATTCTGCAGAGAGGCCAAGGATGGGCGCATAGATCCTGATTCGCTTAGTGAGCAAAGCATCAGCGCTGCTTTGTATACGCAAGGAATGCCAGACCCGGACCTGTTGATCCGCACCTCTGGAGAGCAGCGGATCAGCAATTTTTTATTATGGCAGCTATCTTATAGTGAGCTTTATTTTACGCCAAAATATTGGCCGGATTTCACAAAAAAAGAGTTTGAAAAAGCCCTTGCGGATTATCAAAAGCGAGAGCGACGCTACGGAAAGGTCTCGGAGCCTTAAAGTGATGCTATCTCAGAGAGTATTAAGCTCAACGCTCATGGTCTTGTTAACGATCTTCGCGATTTTGAACAAGTGGTTCTTTATTGTTTTTGTTGTCGCGTTGACCATGGCTGGCCTTTATGAGTTCTTTTACCTTGTACGCAAGAAAGGGATCCCTATCTACAGCTATGTTGGGATCTTTATAGGGACAGCGATCCCTTTGTCGATCTTTACGCGGTTTGAGCTGACAAAGAATTGGGAGTTGTTGTTCATAGTGATCGGGTTTTTATTGTTGCTACTTTTGCAGTTTTTGCGTGAAGATAATCATAATGCGATCGTTGGAATATCGACAACACTTTTTGGGGTTCTTTATGTGTCATGGTTTTTTAGCTTTTTAGTCAAGATCCGTTCGTTGATCCCGGGTGACGGGGGAATGAAGCTTTTGATCTTTATCATTGCTGTCACGAAGGCGGGTGATATTGGCGCTCTTTTAATTGGAAAGAAATATGGTAAGCATGCCTTATTGGCTAAGGTAAGTCCAAATAAAACCGTGGAGGGGTGGATCGCAGGATTAGCCTTTGCGGCCATTGCTGCATGGTTGTGCTGGTTTTGTTTGCCAAAAGCGCTTAATTATACATTTTTACAGGTATTGCTACTTGGTGCTTTTTTTGGGGGCATTGGCCAGCTGGGGGATCTCTCGGAGTCTATGATCAAAAGGGATTGCAATGTCAAGGATTCTGGAAAGTTTCTGCCCGGATTAGGCGGCGTTTTAGATGTTATCGATAGCTTGTTGTTTGCGGCACCAGCTTTTTATTTATATATGAGCTCTGCGTTAAGTACGCTTTAATATGGCAATGAAGAAGATCGTTGTTTTAGGTTCAACAGGATCCATTGGCATCAATGTGCTCAAAGTTGTTGAGCGCTTTCCGCAGCAGTTTAGTGTTGTCGCTTTAAGCGCTTTGAATAACACGGACTTATTGGCAAGGCAGATCCGTCAATTTAAGCCTCGATATGCTGCTATTGATGCGAAGCATATTTGTGATCTGCGCCGAAAGATTTCTGGTTCCAAGGTATCGTTATTTGACACAAGAAGTGAGATCGACCATTTGGCAAGTTTGCCACAGGCAGATATTGTTGTTTTAGGTATTGAAGGCAGTGCGGCGCTTAGTCCATTTTTGGCTGCGATACGCTCAGGAAAACATATTGCACCTGCAAACAAAGAAGCGCTTGTCATGGCTGGAAGCGTTCTGATGGCCGAGGCGAAAAAATACAAAGCCTCTATCGTTCCGGTGGATAGCGAGCAGAGCGCGATCTTTCAGTGCCTTCAAGGCCAGGATCGTCAAGGATTGAAAAGAGTTTATCTGACCGCTTCCGGAGGGCCCTTGCGTTGCGTATCTCGTGATCAACTCAAGCGTGTTTCTGTTGCTGATGTGCTAAAACATCCGCGTTGGCGTATGGGCCGGAAAATAACGGTTGATTCTGCGACCTTGATGAATAAGGGCTTAGAGGTCATTGAGGCGATGTGGCTTTTTGATCTGGCGGCATCTCATATCGAGGTTTTGATCCACCCTGAATCTATCATACATTCAATGGTTGAATTTCAGGATGGCGCGGTCATGGCGCAGTTGGGTGTAACGGATATGCGCATTCCTATTCAATATGCCTTGACGTATCCGAAGCGTTCCGTTGCCCCGTTGCCGGCGATGGATTTTATTCGTCAGAAAACCTTAACGTTCTTAAAGCCTGATGTTAAGAAATTTCCGGCATTGAAACTCTGCTATGATGTCGCAAAAAAGGGAAAAACATTTGGCAGCGTTCTGAACGCCGCTAACGAAGAAGCCGTAAGCGCGTTCTTAAGAGAAAAGATCCCTTTTCTTAAAGTCGCAGAGATCGCTGAGAAAGTGGTTGCAAAACATCGACCCTCTTCGTCGGTCACATTAAAAAGTATATTGAATGCTGATGCCTGGGCGCGAGAGGAAGCCCGGGGATTGATCAGCAGATAGGATCGTATGGGAACGTTAGTTTTTATTCTTGTTTTGAGCATTTTAGTGATCGTTCATGAGTATGGCCATTTAGCCATGGCGAAGGCGTTAGGTGTGCGGGTTGAGCGCTTTGCCATTGGATTCGGACCAAAGATCTTTAGTTTTAAGAAAAAGGATACTGATTACGCGGTTTGCCTTATTCCTTTGGGGGGATATGTTAAAATGGCCGGCGATGAACGCGCTGACTATAAGGGAGGCAAGGAAGAGTTCTTCTCCAAGCCTGTTGGTCATCGGGCGTTGATCGTTTTATTTGGGCCGGTCGTCAATTATCTCTTTGCCTTTATTTGCTTTTGCCTAGTTTTTATGATCGGCTATCCAGCCCTAGGGACAAATATTAAAGAGGCTGTTGCTGGTTATCCGGCGCAGAAGGCGGGTTTTCTTGCTGAGGATAAGATCCTCGCGATCAATGACGCTCAGGTTCATAGCTGGGAAGATGTTCAAAAGTTCATTAGTCGCTCTTTGGATGATAATATTTCGTTTCTTGTTGACCGCAAAGGAGAGCAAAAGACTCTGGTCGTGCAATCGACACAAGACGAAGTAGAGAATGTTTTTGGACAAAAGATCAGGGCACGCGTCGTTGGTATTAAGCCTCAGGAAGAGATCGTTTTATTACGATATCATTTTTTGCAAAGCATCGTTTACGCGGCTGAGAAACTTGTTGATATCACATGGACAACATATAAAGCGCTTTATTTGATGATCACAGGGGCAATGTCCACGAAGGACGGGATGACAGGCCCGATCGGGATCTTTTTTATTATCAAGAAAGCGGCAGAGCTAGGATTTACCTACGTTCTTTATATTATGGCTGTCATTTCCGCGAGCTTAGCGATCTTTAATCTTTTACCGCTACCTGTCTTAGACGGAGGTCATTTGTTGTTATTCGGCATCGAGAAGATAAAAGGAAAGCCGTTGCCTGCTAAGACAGAGGAGATCGTTTACAAGATCGGGTTAAGCTTGATCATTTGCTTGGCGGTCTTTATTTTTTATAATGATTTTGTTCGCTATGGTGTTTTTGATAAAATATTTACAATAAAAGATCGATTGGGTTTTTAGTAAAGAGAGGATCTCATGTTAGAGCAAGTCCGCAATCTGATGCAGAAACATTTAATTACTAAGACGGATTTCCTAAAGGTCAAGGAATCGTTGACCGAGGATCAGATCCGCGTTTACGCTAAAAATGCGATCGATCAGACTTGCAAGGATAACGAATTGCTTTTGTCTGAAGAGGAGCGTGGACGCCTGATCAAGCAATTCGTCGCTTCTGTGATCAGCCTAGGGCCCATACGCCCTCTGATGGAGGACAGGAGCATATCGGAGATCATGATCAATGGCCCTCACCGGATCTATATTCAGCGTCACGGCAAGATCGAGCTTAGCCCGATCCGATTTCAGGATTCTAAGGAGCTCATGCATACGATCCAAAAGATCTTGGCTGAGTCTTCATCTGGACGGCGCGTGGATGAATCATCGCCGTATGTTGATTTTTCTTTGCCTGATGGATCACGCGTTAACGTGATCTTGCCGCCAGTGTCCTTGGTCGGGCCGGTGGTAACTATCCGCAAGTTCTCTTCAGAGATAGAGACGATCGAAGATCTTTTAAAGCTGGAAATGCTTAGCAAGCCGATGGCGGATTTTCTGATCGCCGCGATCCATGCGAAACTGAATATCATCTTTTCTGGGGCAACGGGAACAGGTAAAACAACAACGCTCAACGTCCTCTCGCGGTATTTGCCCGAAAGAGAGCGAATTGTAACGATCGAAGACACAGCAGAGTTGCGACTTAAACAGGAGCATGTTGTCAGTCTTCAGGCAAAGGCGGCCAACGTAGAAGGCAAGGGAACTATTAGCATCCGTGATCTTTTTGTTAATTCGCTACGTATGCGCCCTGACCGTATCATTATCGGTGAGATCCGAAGCAATGAAGCGCTGGACCTTATCCAGTCGATCAGCAGCGGGCATTCTGGTTCGTTGGCTATTGTGCATGGTGATTCACCTAAAGATTGTTACAACCGCCTTGTCACAATGCTATTGTCCACGGGCATTCCGCTAAGTGTTGATGAGATCAGGCGTCAGATCGCTGGTGCGATCGATATGATCGTGCATACGGAGATCTTTATTGATGGTAAACGCCGCATCACGCATATCACGGACCTCGTTTACAATGAAAACGCGAATGCGATATCGCTACAAGATATTTTTTATTTTAAAGAAGAACAAGTCACGACTGATGGACACACGATCGGAAAGTGGGTTGCGACAGGTCACAATCCTTCTTGTCTGGAGAAATTCATCAGACGTAATATTAAGATTTCATTACCAACACAAGGTTGATCGATGCGCTGGAGCCAATTTTATATCCCAACGATCAAAGAGATCCCCATCGGGACAGAGGCTGTAAGTCATCAGCTTTTGTTACGCTCAGGATTAGTTCAGATGCTTACCTCTGGGGTTTATTCTTACCTTCCGCTTGGGCTTCGCGTGTTACGTAAGATCGAGGGGATCATCAATGAAGAGATGAACGCTATTGGCGCTCGCGAGCTTCTTTTGCCGTCACTGCAGCCGATGGAATTGTGGAAAAGAACTGGGCGCGACGAAACACTAAAAGATGTCATGATCCAATTCAAAGATAAAAAAGGCCGGGCCATGTGCTTGGGGCCAACACATGAAGAAGTGATCACGGACTTGGTCAAGAACCATGTACGATCTTATAAGCAGTTGCCGGTGGTCCTTTATCAGATCCAAACAAAATTTCGAGATGAAATGCGTCCACGTTTTGGCATTGTCCGCGCTTGTGAGTTTATCATGAAAGACGCATATAGTTTTGATCAGGATGAGCAAGGCTTGAGAAAGAATTATGAGCTTATGTACACAGCTTATCAGAAGATTTTCTCGCGTTGCGGGCTAAAGATTGTGATCGTCGAGGCTGATTCGGGTGCAATGGGAGGCGATATTTCACATGAGTATATGGTGCCAGCAGAGATCGGCGAAGACGAAGTTCTTTGCTGCGACGCTTGTGGCCATGCTTGCGGTATCAATAAGGGCAAAGATGGGAGTGGTTGTCCGGCCTGCCAGAAAGGAACATTGACCAAAAAGTCCGCGATCGAGATAGGGCATATTTTTCAGCTAGGAACAAAATACAGCAAGGCCTTGGACGTAAGCTTTTTAGATGAAAAAGGGCAGAAGAAGACCGTTGTCATGGGTTGTTACGGGATCGGCGTTAGTCGCTTGATCGCAACGATCATTGAAAAGAATAACGATGCTGCTGGCATTGTTTGGCCAAAAGAAGTAGCACCTTTTGAGGTTGAGATCCTTCCTCTTCAGGTTGGTGATGGTGATATGATGCGTCAAGCCGATGAGCTGTATGATGGCCTGGTCAGGCATGGAGTCGATGTTTTTATGGATGACCGTGATGAAAGCCCTGGAAAGAAATTTAATGATGCGGATCTGATCGGGATCCCTTATCGCATAACGCTCGGTAAGCGCATGTTAGCAGAGGGGAAGGCTGAGATCAAGGACCGCCGTAGTGGAACGGTATTTGCTGTCGAGCTCGCTCGTGTAGCAGAAAAACTGAAAGAGGTTTTACGTTAGATGCAGGATCTTAAAGATAAGATCTCAAGTCTGGTAGGGCCTTTCTTGGTTGAGCAAGGGTTTGATCTGGTGGATGTTTATTGTCCTCATCGCAGAGGCGCGGACGCGGTACAAATTTTAGCTGACAGACCGCGAGGGGGGATCACGGTCGATGAATGCGCCGATCTTAGTCGACAGATCGATACCATTCTTGAGAAAGAGAATATTTTTTCAGGGAGCTATACGCTGGAAGTTTCTTCACCGGGTATCGACCGGCCGCTTGTCAGCGATAAAGATTTTTCTAGGGCAACAGGAAAAGAGGTCGTTTTTTACCTGAAAGAACCTGTCCAGGGACGCTTAGAATGGCAAGGCATTATTTTGCGTTCGGATGAAACAAACGTGATCATTCAGAGCAGGGGTGTTGAGGTGGATATTTCTTTTCAGTTGATCAATAAAGCACAACATGTATTTTAAAGGAAGGATGTTGTATGGACAGTGAATTGTTGATGATTTTAGACCAAATTGAACGCGATAAAGGCGTTGATAAGGAGATCTTGATCCAAGCTGTGGAAACAGCTGTGGCTTCAGCCGCTAAGAAGATCTGGACGGTTGGCAAAGAGCAAGAGATCCAGGTTGTTCTTGATCGAAAGACAGGTAAGCTGATGGCTTATGCGGATGGCGAGGAGATCAAATCAAAAGATTTTGGTCGTATTGCTGCTCAAACCGCTAAGCAGGTTGTTATTCAGAAGATCCGGGAAGCAGAAAAAGATGTTGTATTTAGCGAATATCAGGCGCGTATCGGCCAGATCGTTACAGGCAGCGTGTACCGCATCGATAAAGGGAATATCATTGTTGACTTGAGCAAGACAGAAGCATTCATCCCCCGCAGTGAGCAATCCGGCAAGGAAGAATTCAAACAGGGAGATCGTATCCGCGCTTATGTCTTGGATGTCCGACGAGAGACAAAAGGCCCTCAGATCGTCCTTTCGCGGGCGCATCCACATTTTGTCAAGCGTTTATTTGAGCTGGAAGTCCCTGAGATCTACGACGGTATCGTAGAGGTTAAGTCAATTGCCCGTGACCCGGGAGAGCGCACAAAGATCGCGGTCTATTCTAAAGAAGAAAAGATCGACTGTGTTGGCGCGTGCGTGGGTATGCGCGGGTCACGCGTCAAGAGCATTGTGACCGAACTTCACGGAGAGAAGATCGATATTGTTCGCTACAGCGAAGACAAAAAAACATATATTCAGGCGGCCATGTCACCGGCTGAGATCGCGCAAATGCATCTTTATGCTGCTGAGAGGCGTGCGGATATCGTCGTGGCAGATGACCAGTTATCGATCGCTATCGGCAAGCATGGCCAGAATATCCGCCTTGCAAGTCAACTTGTTGGATGGCAGTTGGAGGTTTTCTCCTTGACGCAATGGAAAGAGCACGCAGAGAAGCTTCCAGAAAAGTCTTCAGAGATCGTTACACCTACAGAGCAATCGACGGAGCCCTCTGCGCTGGCTCAGTTAAGCGGTGTGGGGGATAAACTTGTCACATTATTGCAAGAAAAAGGATTTACAACCCTTGAGTCGATCGCGGAAAGCTCAGTTGATGAATTGTCCCAGATCAAGGGATTGGGAAAAGTAAAAGCGGCAAAGATCATTAAAGAAGCCAAATCCCTTTCTTCAAAAAAATAGTAGCCAAGAAGGATATCCATGAAAGTTTCTGATCTCGCAAAAGAATATGGTTTAAAGAGTGAAGACATTCTCGCAGAGTTAAAATCATTCAAGATGAAAGCGGTGAATGCTCAGCAGGAGTTAAGCGTTGCGGGTATGGCGATCGTGCGCCGCTCCTTGGACGCTAAGGGCAAGAAAGCTATCCCTTTGAAAAAAGAGGAAGGCCGCCCCATGGCGCCTAAGCCTAAATGGGCCCATATTGATGTTAAGGAGCCTGAAGAGAAGAAAACATCCAAGACCTCAAAAGCTAAAAAAACTTCTGAAAAAAAAGAAAAATCAGTGAAGGCTCCTAAGAAGGCTATCGAGAAAAAAAGCCCCGCGACCGAGAAAAAGCCTGCAGGCGACCCAAAAAAAGCGAAGCAAGCAAAGGCTCCTGTTGCTTCCAAGGAAAAGGTTCAGGTTTCTGCGAAAGAAAAAGTTCAAAAGAAGCCAGTTGTTCCTATCGCGACCGTCGCAGCCCCTGAAAAGCCAGTCGAATCTGTGACCGCACGACCTCAGCCAGCGGTTGCGCAACCAGCCAGCCCGGTCGTTAAACCCGTGCCTTCGCAGGTGGAGATCGTCATTCCAAAGTATTCTGACCATCGACGACCAAGACATTCTGAGTCCCATCGGCCGTTTCGCTCGGAACATCATCGTCCGCAGCTTGCAGAAGTGATCGTTAGCCAGAGGCCTTCCCGAGAGGTTGAGCTCAGTTTTCCTATTAACGTTAAGGACCTGTCGGTCAAGATCCAGCAGAAACCAAGCGCTATTCTGAAAGTTTTGATGCAAAAAGGTGTCTTGGCGACGATTAACCAAAATTTAACAGAAGAAGTTATTTTAAAGATCCAGGAAGATCTGAGCTTTACACACCGCGTGGCGAAAACAGAAGAAGAACAGCTTTTTGCTTTGCATACAGAGAATGATGATCCTTCCTTGTTGAAGCCTCGTCCCCCGGTCATTACGTTCATGGGACATGTTGACCATGGTAAGACATCTTTGCTGGACCGTATTCGTAAAAGTAATGTTGTTGATCAAGAGCATGGAGGCATTACGCAGCACATGGCGGCATATTCTGTTGAAACCGCTCGAGGGAAGATCACATTCTTGGATACGCCAGGACACGCGGCATTTACCGCCATGCGTGCCCGAGGTGCGCATATCACTGATATCGTCATTCTTGTGGTTGCCGCAGATGAGGGCGTTATGCCCCAGACGGAAGAGGCCATTGACCATGCACGCGCAGCGAATGTTCCGATCGTTGTCGCGATCAACAAGATCGATAAACGTAACATTAATTTAGACCGTGTGAAGAAACAGCTTTCCGAAAAAGATCTTATGCCTGAGGATTGGGGAGGAAAAACGATCACAGTAGGTGTTTCAGCAACGACAGGGGAAGGCGTTGACAAGCTTTTGGAAATGATCCTTTTGGAGGCCGAAATATTAGAGCTTAAGGCCAATTATGATAGGCCTGCAACGGGCATCGTTGTTGAGGCGCATCTCAGCCACGGCAGAGGATCTGTGGCTTCGGTTATCGTTCAGGCGGGAACCTTAAAGGATGGGGATATTGTTGTCGCTGGCCCTTATTCAGGTCGCATCAAGGCCATGCTGGATGATCATGGTCGCGCGCTCAAGGTTGCCACGCCAGCTGTTCCGCTGGAGATCTTAGGCCTTGGGGGAGTTCCGGAAGCGGGAGAACTATTTTATGTGGTTTCTGATGAAAAGAAAGCTAGAGAGATCTGCGAAATGCGTTCCGAGCAGATCAAAAATAAACGTCTTCAATCAGCCCAGCGCATTACCTTGGAGGATCTGTATTCTCAGATCCAGCAAGGGAAGGTCAAAGATCTGAATATTATTCTGAAAACCGATGTCCAAGGCTCGCTCGAAGCGCTAAAGGATTCTTTGATAAAGCTTTCTAATGATGAGGTGCAAATTAAATTCTTGCATACCGGCATCGGGGAGATCAACGCGGCCGATGTGATCTTGGCTCAAGTTTCCAACGCGATCATTGTTGGGTTCCAGGTGGAAGCTGATGTGAAAGCCAAGGAAGAGCTTGCTAAACAGAGCGTGGACATCAGGACCTATCGTATTATTTACGATGCGGTCGATGATATTAAAAAAGCGTTGTCCGGCCTTTTAGAGCCAAAGATCCGAAAGAAGTTCACGGGCCGGGTGGATATCCGTCAAGTTTTCAAATTGAGCAAATCAGGTGTTGTCGCCGGATGCTTTGTGCAGAAAGGACGCATCGATCGTAAGGCAAAGATAGCGATCATGCGCAACGGACAAGAGATCTTTACTGGAGAGATCGACTCTCTTAAGCGCTTTAAGGATGATGTCCGTGAGGTCAAGGAAGGTTTTGAGTGCGGTATTACCTTGAGAGGTTTCACAGGGATCGAGGTTGGCGATGTCATCGAGGCGTATGAACTTGAAACTATTCAGCGGGAACTATAAGGCGGGGATCCGATGAGCTTAAAGACCATTTTTAGCGGTATGCGGCCTACTGGCAAGCTGCATTTGGGTCATCTTGTTGGGGCCCTGCAAAATTGGGTCGCGCTGCAGAAAGAATATCGCTGTATTTTCAGTATTGTTGATTGGCATGCACTGATGGGAGAGTATGAAGACAGTTCGCATATCAAAGAAAATATCTTTGAGATGGCTGTGGATTGGATGGCCTGCGGGATCGACCCCGAAAGATCGATCGTGTTCGTGCAATCCGATGTTCCCGAGCATCTTGAGCTGTATATGACGTTCTCGTGTTTTACGCCCTTAGGATGGCTCGAGCGCAACCCAACATATAAAGAGCAGTTGCGCGAGATCCAGACAAGGGACCTGCACACTTATGGTTTTCTCGGATATCCTGTCCTGCAAGCCGCGGACATCTTGCTGTATAAGGCCAACGCTGTTCCCATCGGGGAAGATCAACTTCCTCACATCGAATTGACCCGCGAGATCGCCCGTAAGTTCAATCATTTGTACAAAAAGGAAGTGTTCGAGGATTGCCAGGCAATCCTTACTCAGACCCCGCGTCTTTTAGGGCTCGATGGCCGCAAGATGAGCAAAAGTTATGATAACGCGATCAATCTTTCCGATCCTTTGCCTGTTATTGAAAAGAAGATATCGTCCATGATCACAGATCCTCAGCGGATAAAGCTCAGCGATCCTGGCCATCCGGATGTGTGTAATGTTTTTAGTTATTACAAAGTTTTTGACCCATCGCAGGTACAGGATGTTTGCGCTTGGTGTACAAAGGCCCAAAAAGGGTGTACGGAATGCAAGAAGATACTCGCGCGGGCAATTATTAGGGAGCTTGAGCCCATACAGCAGAAACGTCAAGAGATCGCCGCTAATCCGGATAAGGTTCAGGCGGTCTTAGCTCTTGGCGCTAAAAAGGCGAAGGCGATCGCGGAAAAGACCATGCAAGAAGTCCGCCAACAAATTTTTCGATAGATATGAACTATAAGATCAAACTTGAAGTTTTTGAAGGCCCCCTAGATCTTCTCTTGTACCTTATCAAGAAAGATGAGTTGAATATTTACGATATTCCTATATCGCAGATCACGGATCAGTACATGGAATATCTTGATATGATGAAGCTTCTCGATCTGGATGTTGTAGGTGATTTTCTGGTCATGGCGGCTACGCTTATGCAGATCAAGTCTAAGATGTTGCTTCCGCCGGACCCATCCGAACAGGCGACTGAAGAAATAGATCCACGCGATGAACTTGTTCAGCGTCTTTTGGAGTACAAGAAATTCAAGGAAGCCGCAGAGGATCTTCGACAAAAAGAGCTCACTCGTCAAGACTTTTTCAATCGTAAGATCGATGAAGAAAAGATCAAAGCATTAAAAGAGGACGCGACCGAGGTTTATTTTGAGGCGAGCCTTTTTGATCTTATTTCGGCTTTCGCGAACGCCTTAAAGAATGTTCCAAAGGATGTTTTTTATGAGGTTATTAAGGAAGAATTTACCGTTGAGCAAAAGATCCACGACATCCTTCATTTGTTCCTACACCAGAATACGGTGGTTTTGACGGAACTATTCATGAAGGCACGCAGCAAGGACGAGGTGATCGTGACCTTCATGGCCATCTTAGAGTTGATCCGTCTGCGTGAGGTCGTAGCGGTGCAAAAGGGTATTTTTGGCGAGATAGAAGTTGTTCGCAACAAAGAGAACCTAGAATTGTCACACAACGATCAAGAGCCTGAGGGGCCTGGATCACAACCCCAGCCTGAAGAGCCGGCATCGGATGATGTGGACTCTCAAGAGGCAACAGGACCAGCGAGTTGATATGTCACAGGAACGACAACGACTTGTTTTAAATACAGAAACAGAAGAGGACGCAATTGTCAGTTTGTCTTTGCGTCCGATGAAGCTTGATGATTTTATTGGCCAAAAAGACCTCGTTGAGAATTTAAAGGTCTCTTTGCAGGCTGCTACCCAGCGCGGCGAGCCTGTTGAACATATGCTTTTTTCCGGTCCGCCTGGACTAGGAAAAACATCTTTGGCATATATTATTGCCCATGAGATGAACACGCGCATTACGGTCACATCCGGGCCGGCGATCGATCGGGCTGGTGACTTCATTGGAATCCTGACAAATTTAGAAAAAGGAGACGTCCTTTTTATCGATGAAATCCATCGCCTTTCTAAGGCCGTGGAAGAATTTTTGTATCCGGCAATGGAAAACTTTCAGATCGATTTTATCGTGGATAAAGGGCCTTACGCGAAGACGATCAAGTTTAATTTAAAGCCTTTCACCTTGATCGGCGCGACAACACGCAGTGGGCTTTTGGCATCACCCCTACGAGATCGATTCGGGATCTTCCATCACCTTGATTTTTATCGCCTTGAAGATCTGCAGCAGATCGTTTTGAATTCTTCCAAAAAGCTTTCCGTTGCGATCGACGAGCAGGCCGCAGCGGAGATCGCTAAGCGCGCGCGCGGGACTCCTCGTATTGCCAACCGTTTGTTACGTCGCGTGCGTGATTATGCGCAAGTCAAGACTTCCGCAGGCGCTGTGACGATCGATGTTGTTCTTAAGGCCATGGCAACCTTAGGTATTGATACTGAAGGGCTTGATGAATCTGACCGAAAACTTTTGATGGTTATTCGCGATCAATATAATGGTGGCCCTGTCGGCGTGGAGTCGTTGGCGGCAACGCTAAACGAGGAAGTGGACACGATCACGGATGTTGTCGAGCCATTTCTGCTGAAGAGAGGATTCTTAAAGAGGACGCAGCGCGGCCGGGAATTGACCGATCAGGGCTTTAAGCATATTGGGTCAGATTTTGTTTCACGCAACAATCAGCAGCAATTATTCAAATAATTTATGTTGGGATCCGGAAAAATATGCATTGCGGCAGGCATTATCCTGATTCTTCTTGGGATCATTATCTTGCTAGCAGAACGCATTCCTGGCGCAGGCCGACTTCCAGGAGATATTGTGATCCGCAAAGGAAATCTTACTTTTTATTTTCCCCTCATGACCTCCATCTTGTTGAGTGCTGTCATTAGTTTTCTTTTATTTCTTTTTAATAAACGTTGATGATGAAAAAATATTTTATCATTTTAATTTTGTCGGTCTTTCTTCTGCCAAGCTGCAGCTTTACAAATCTTTTTCTAACTACTGATCAGCCTGCAGTAGAGACGATCCGCGTGGCGATCTTGCGGGAAGCCGATATTTTTATGATCCATATTCAGGGGCCGTATGTCCTCTATGATCACGGAACGGACCAGATCCTTTTAGAAGGCTCGGTGCTCAAAGAGTCTCGTGTCAGCGTATCAGGATCTGGGATCCATATCGCCGGAACAGATCTCCCTGTTAGCGCTCTTAAGGTTTTTGCGAATCGTGACGCATCCATCTTTGTCAATAACAAGAGTTTTCGCGGCGAGATCGATATCTTTAAGACAGATAACAGCAAGTTGACCGTTGTGAACGTTGTTGAACTTGAAAAGTATATTAAGGGAGTCCTTCCTAGCGAAGTTCCTGATCGTTGGCCAATGGAAACATTGAAGGCTCAAGCAATCGCTGCTCGGACGTATGCTTTTTATGTGAAGCAAGGTAAGCGGCACGCACTCTACGATCTTACTAACGATATCTTTTCGCAGGTTTATGGTGGCCATAGCAGGGAAAAGTACCGAACGAATTTAGCTGTTGATTGGACCAAGGGGCTTGTGCTGGCTTATGATAATAAGTTCCTTCCATCTTATTACCATTCCACCTGCGCGGGTCACACAGAAAATGTCCGTGAGCTTTGGAACCAAGAAATCGGCGCCCTAGCGGGACAGCCGTGTATTTTCTGCAAAGATTCACCTCACGCATCATGGAAAAAGAATATGCGGCTGAAGGATATCCAGGACAAACTAAATGAGCATGATTATCGCCTGGGCCTGATAAGAGAGATCCAAGTTGTGGAGCGCAATCGCAGCCAGCGTATTAAAGCGCTCAAGATCATCGCTCGCGACGGGAAAGAAGTTTTGATATCTGGTAAGGATTTTCGCAATATTCTCGGACCCAACATCCTCAAAAGCAATAGCTATGATATTGAGATGAAAGGTTATTATGTTGATTTCTTTGGAAGAGGATGGGGACACGGCGTTGGCCTTTGCCAGTGGGGCGCGCGCGCGATGGCTCAGCAGCAATATCGCTTCGAAGATATCTTAAGGTATTATTATCCGGGTGCCAAGATCGTTCATTATCAGAGTCTTGAGCGAAAAGCACGATGAAACTCTCTGATTTTGATTATCATCTCCCTTGCGAGCTCATTGCTCAATATCCTTTAAAAAAACGCGATCATGCGCGGCTGATGATCCTTGACCGCGTACATCAAACGATCACACACGATCATTTTCTTAATATCGGTCGTTATCTTCCTTTAAGGTCTTTGCTGGTCGCTAACGATAGCAAGGTCGTTGCTGCGCGGCTTTTAGGCCGCCTACAGAGAACAGGAAGAGAGGTCGAGATCTTTCTTTTGGATCCCCTTGAGGGTGCAGGACGCTACCATGCACTTTTGCGGCCTTTAAAGAAGATCAGATATGATGATTCGATCATTTTCGATGGCACGGACCTTTGCGCCAAAATGATCGATCACGAGCAGAAGATCGTTCAGTTTAACAAAAAGAATGTCATGGCGTACCTTAAAAAGATTGGCCATATGCCTCTGCCGCCTTATATCCATCGCAGCGATGAGAGCTCCGATAAAAAGGATTATCAAACCGTTTACGCGAGGCATCCAGGCTCGGTGGCCGCACCCACAGCGGGATTGCATTTTACACACAAGATCCTAAATGATCTTCAAAGAGCCGGGCATCAATTGGCTAAGGTGACACTGCATGTTGGTTATGGCACCTTTCGACCTGTTCAAGAAGAGGATATTACGCGACACCAGATGCATTCTGAAGATTATGATGTCTCGAGCGCGATCATACAGCGGATGAAAAAAGCAAAGGCCAAGGGTCAGAAGATCGTCGCGGTAGGGACTACCAGCTGCAGGGTTTTGGAGTCCTATGGGCAGACCGGCAAACTTCAGGGGAGTACAAATTTGTTTGTGTATCCAGGTTTTTCGTTTAAAATGGTGGATGCTCTCTTGACGAATTTCCACCTTCCTAAGAGCACGCTTTTGATGTTGGTTTGCGCTTTTGCTTCAGCAGATTTTGTGATGAAGGCCTACCACGAAGCGATGAAAGAAAAATACCGGTTTTACAGTTATGGCGACTGCATGTTAATTGTTTGATCATGAAATCATTTAATCTGACACTTCAAGATTTGTCGACCAAAGCCCGTCGGGGGGTTCTCAAAACCGCGCATGGCGAGATCCAGACGCCGTTTTTCATGTCGGTTGGCACGAACGCGACCGTTAAGTCTTTAACGAATGAAGACTTAGAGGAGATGGGTGCTCAGATCGTCTTATCGAACACCTATCATCTTTATTTGCGTCCCGGCCTTGAGCTCATTAAGAATTCTGGCGGACTCCATCAGTTCATGAAATGGGATAAGCCGATCCTAACCGATAGCGGCGGCTATCAGATCTTTAGTCTGGCAAAGTTCCGCAAGCTCACGGATAAGGGCGTGGAATTCCGTTCGCATATTGACGGATCCTTGCATTTTTTTACGCCAGAGGATATCGTTGACGCGCAAGGAATTTTGGGATCGGATATCATGATGCCTTTAGATGAATGCGCACCCTATCCTTGCGATGAAAAACAAGCCAAGGAAGCTGTAAAGCGCACAGGGCTTTGGGCACGGCGATCGCGGGAGCATTTCCTCAAAAGCCCTTATCATGAGCGTCAATTTTTGTTTGGCATTGTCCAGGGCTCGCACTATGAAAGCTTACGCCGTATGTCCGCCGAAGAGATCGTTGGGATCGGTTTTGATGGTTATGCCATTGGCGGAGTGAGTGTCGGGGAGCCGATCGATCTGATGTTTGAAGCGATCTCTCATGTCACACCATTTCTACCAACAGATAAACCGCGGTATGTGATGGGGATCGGTATGCCAGATCAGATCGTGAGAGCTGTAGGGGAAGGTGTTGACATGTTCGACACCTGCGTGCCGACGCGCTATGGCCGCTATGGGTCGGCCTTTACCCGTCAGGGCCGGATCATTGTAAGAAATTTAGAATTTGCTAAAGACATACGCCCGTTAGATGAAACATGCGATTGTTTTGTGTGCAAACGGTATTCGCGCAGTTATATCCGGCATTTATTCACGATCGAAGAACTTACAGGATTAAGGATGACATCGTATCACAATCTTTATTTTTATATCAAGTTGATGGCGCAGATCCGCGCGGCTATCGAAGCGAACAAATTTTCAGAATTTCAAAAGGAATTCCTCTCATGTTACGGTTCGACATTATAACGGTTTTTCCTAGGTCCTTTGATGGTATTCTTACGGAATCCATCATCAAGCGTGCCCAGGAAAAGAAAAAGGTCAAGATCTGCGTCCGTGATCTGCGCCATTACACCACTGACAAGCATCGCAAGGTTGATGATAAGCCTTTTGGTGGAGGGCCGGGCATGGTCATGCAGCCGCAACCCATCTTTGATGCGGTCAAGGCTGTTAAGGGCAGGTCAAAGGCGAAAGTGATACTTCTAACGCCTTCTGGAAAAGTGTTCGATCAGAAAAAAGCTCGGCAATGGGCCAAGGAAAAACATTTGATCTTAGTTTGTGGCCATTACGAGGGGATCGATGAGCGCGTGCGCGATCATCTGGCCGATGAGAGCATTTCGGTCGGAGATTATGTTCTGACCGGGGGAGAGATCCCTGCCATGATCATTGTTGATGCCGTCACGCGTCTTGTTCCAGGTGTTTTAGGGCGGGAAAGTTCGCTTTTGGACGAATCATTTTCGACAAACTTGCTAGAGTATCCTCAGTATACAAGGCCTGCAAATTTTATTGGCATGAAAGTACCAAATGTGCTATTATCTGGAAATCATCAAGGCATTAAAGAGTGGCGTTTGAAGCAATCCATTCTTCGAACTAAGAAGATCCGTCCGGATTTATTAAGAAAATAATACCACCGAAGCAAAAAGGAGTTTTTTGTATGGCGATCAACATTGGAGAAACCATTAAAAACATTGAGAATAAATACCAGAAAGAATTGCCTCCGTTCAAGGTTGGGGACCAAGTAAAGATGTTTGTCAAGGTTGCAGAAGGCGACAAGGTTCGCCTCCATCCTTTTGAGGGGACTGTCGTTCGCAAGACCGGGCGTGGGCTCAGAGGTATTTTTACCATCCGTAAAGTTTCCTTCGGAGAGGGTGTTGAGCGAACCTTTCCCTTGTGTTCACCGGTTGTGGATAGTCTAAAAGTTGTTGCCAAGGGCGTTGCCAAACGAAGCCGCCTTTATTACTTAAGGGCGCGCACCGGCAAGAGTGCCCGCATGGAAAAAGAAGATGTCGCTGTGACCGCTGCGCCATCATCTAGCTGATCTTCCTCTGAATGCTTTCCTTTGAGCGTCAAGCCAAGAAAAAAGGTTTTGAAGTAATTATTGGTATTGATGAAGCTGGCCGAGGTCCTCTCGCAGGGCCTGTGGTCGCTTCTGCTGTATGGCTTACACGCGATCGCTTTCCTTGTGTTATCAAAGATTCAAAGCAAATGACACCACAGCAACGTCAAAAGGCCTATCATGAGATCTTGGGCCATGCCCATGTTGGAATCGGCATGATCGATGCTAAGACCATTGATCGGGTCAATATCTTGCAAGCAACTTTTCAGGCGATGGCTAAAGCGGTTTGTGATCTTGTAGAAAAGATCCCTGAGAATAAGACGCGTTCTTTGGATTTCCAGAAGAAGGTTTTTCTTCTTGTCGATGGTAACCGCTTTGAAACATCCTTACCTTTTGCTTATCAAACGATCATCGCAGGGGATTCTCACAGCCTATCGATTGCGTGCGCGTCGATCGTTGCGAAGGTCACGCGGGATGCTATCATGGATCGCTACGATAAGATGTATCCGCAGTACGGATTTCGAAGGCACAAAGGGTATCCCACGCTTGCGCATAGGCAGCAGATCAGGCATCTGGGGTTTTGCGCGATCCATCGAAAAACATTTCATTGCGGGGTTTGATCATGAACACCCGGCAGGCAGGCGATCTAGGAGAAGACGCGGCAGCGCGTTTCTTGCAAAAGCAAGGATATGTGATCCTGGAGCGTAATTATCGCAATCAGCTTGGGGAAATAGATATTATCGCACAAGACCATGATGTGATCTGTTTTGTTGAGGTAAAAATGAGAAAAGGTAACGCGCAAGAATTCGCGTTGGAAGCTGTGACCAGATCAAAACAGCGAAAGATCTCTCAGGTGGCACTTAGTTATCTGAAAAATGTCAACAGGCTAGATTCTCACGCCCGTTTCGATGTTGTGACCGTTACAAAAGATGCGCAAGGGAGCGTGGATCTTGACTTGATCCAGGACGCTTTTGACCTCGCGCAACCCTATTTATATTAATATTTATAAAAAAATAGAAGTTGTTTGAAAATATTTTAAAATTAGGATATGATAGACACGCATTAAGAAGGCATTTCTTTTCGTTTCGCATCAAAACATATCACATGATCTAATCATCAAAACATGAAACCGTTTCGCCATCAGACACTTACGATGTATTTGGACCGCCTTGCTTCACGTGATCCAACTCCGGGAGGCGGTTCTGCGGCGGCCTTGGTTGCGGCAACAGGCGTTGCCTTGATCTCTATGGTCGCGCGGTATTCTCTCAAGCGTCAAAAGTCTAGGTCTATTGAATCTAAAATGAATAAGGCCGTGCGTAAGGCCGACAATATTCGCAAGCGTCTCTTGCTGTTGGTCGACTTAGATGCCAAGGTCTATCTTCAGGTCGTTAAGGCGCGTAAATTAGCCGCACGTGATAAACATCAAGCCTTGAAGAATGCCCAAAAGGTTCCGCTTGAGGTCTGTCGTCTCTCCTACACCGCACTTCAGCTGATACCGTTTTTGGTGCAACATGGCAATCCATATTTATTAAGCGACGCGGAATGCGCGGCTGAGATGCTATCGGCGGCTTTTCACGCGGCAACGGCGAATGTAAAAGCAAATCAGGTATCCTGATCATGAGCGCTCAACTATTAGACGGTAAGGTCCTTGCTGGAAAGATCAAAGAAAAACTCAAGATGCAAATTTCTGAGATCTTAAAGGAAAAGCGGCGAGTGCCGCGCGTCATTAACATTGCGGTTGGTGACCATCACTCAGCTTGTGCTTATGCGAACGCTCAGATCCGCGTTGCTGAAGAGATCGGCATTGATTACAAGCTTGATGTTTTACCTGCTGATATCCCGCAGGGCAAGTTGATCGATCATGTCCGTAAGCTCAACCTTGACCCTGGGGTTAACGGTATCATGGTGCATAAGCCTGTGCCTGCCCATATTGATCATCACGCGGTTGCCAATCAAATAGATGTTATTAAGGACCTTGAAGGTGTGAATGTTGTCAATATTGGCAAAATGATGCTGGGTAAAACCAGTATCATTCCATGCACGCCAGCAGCTGTGATGGCGCACATCGACTCTACGGGTGTTCCCTTGAGAGGAAAAGAGGTAGTGATCGTCGGTCATAGCGAGATCGTTGGTAAGCCACTAAGCCTCTTGTTGCTGCAGCGCATGGCAACGGTGACCGTTTGTCATCTCGCTACAAGCGAAGCAGGGAAGCTCATTGACCATGTATCGCGCGCGGATGTCCTTGTTGTCGCTGTCGGGAAGCCTGAGTTGATCAAGGGGCAGTGGATCAAAAAAGACGCGATCGTTATTGATGTGGGGATCAATCAAGTAGGGTCACGTATCGTAGGGGATGTTGAATTTTATGCAGCGCAAGAAAAAGCCGCATATCTAACGCCTGTCCCCGGAGGCGTTGGGCCGGTCACGGTTGTAATGCTGATGAAGAACGCTATTGAAGCCTTTTCTTCGCAAATGGGGCAAAGATAAAGCTATGCATTATGTAATTATTGGTAATTCTTCGTTTTCATTTGAGGTCGCGCAAGGAATACGCCACGTTGATCAGGCTAGCGAGGTATCGCTTTTTTGCCCTGAGGGAGTTTTGCCTTACTATCGTCATGCCTTACCATCTTTGATCTTAGGGATGGCGGATGACCAGATGGTTTGCGCACCAAATGATATTTATGCGCAGCAGCATATTAACCTTGTGATGGATAAAAAGATCGTTCGCGTCCAGCCGAAGCGAAAGCGTCTTTTGACAGAGGATAAAGAGCAGATACCATTCGACGTTCTTATCATCGAAGGGACCGGGCCTTTTGTTCTGCCGGATTTTAAAGGTGTTCAAAAGCAGGGTGTCTTCCATCTGAAGACGTTTGAAGACACCAAGAAAATGGTTGACTGTGTCGGCTTGACGGACACCGCGATCGTCGAGGTTCATAGCTTCCTTGGCCTTCAGGTCGCCTGCCATTTGCGCAAGATCGAGCAGGAGGTCATCGCTGTCGTTCCAGGCAATCATCTGCTTGCCGACCTTCTAGATAAGGATGTGGCGGATTATATTGTTGAGCAATGTCAGAAAAAAGGACTAAGATTTATTTTTAATAACGCCATTACGGAAGTCCTCGGTGACGCGGAAGCAAAAGCGATCCGCTTAAAAACAGGGAAAGTCCTCGAAAGCGAGATCGTTGTTTTTGGCCACGCTGATCGTCAGCAAAATTTGTTCAACACAGAGGAGCTTTTTCATCAAGAAAACGATTATTATACGCAATACGAAGATGTGTATTGCGCTAAAGATCTGGCACGCTTTCTTGATAAGACCGTCTGGGAAGAATCGTTTATCAGTCAGTACGCAGTTGCTGGACACGCGGCTTGCCTTGTCGCGGGCCTTACGAAGCAACCTTTTTTAACGATCCCTGCTCCAGCTGTCCGTTCCGTTCAGGCGGATGATCTATTGATCAGCCTTTTGGGTTCCTGCAAGAAAGATGATAATCGGGTCGCCTATATGAAAGCTGATTATAAGACGAATCTTTACAAAAAGATATTGACCGAAGAAAACGTGGTCAAAGGGGCTGTCTTGATCAATGATCAGGCGAGCGAGGCTGCCGTGGCGAATTTGGTGAGGGAGGCTGCCACGATCAGCTCTGTTTCTGGGTCCATCGTTGACTATCAGGGTTGATGTCTGATGCATCTAAGAAACTTCTTGTAAAAAAGAGTAGCATGTATTATTCTATTTTTAAGGAAAAATTGTTAATGAAATTCTTCTCGCGAATCCTTGTCTTATTCCTTTTTTTCTGCCTTTTTTCAGAACCAGCTAAAGCTCAAACAAAGTCGCAAATTATTGAGGATTATCGAGCTAAAGGGGTTGAAGCGCAGAAAGAAGGCCTTTACGATGATGCCTTTGCCTATTATCAAAAAGCGCTCAGTCTGGATCTGGAGCGGGCAGAAATTTATAACGATCTTGGCGTTCTTTGCGAGATGATGGGGAATTTTTATGAAGCAAGGAATTATTATCTAGACGCTCTGCGTGTCGATAAGAATTATTTAGCAACATATTTTAATCTAGCTTTTTATTATAAGCGCCAGGGTGATCTGGCAAGGGCGGCCCAGTATTTCAAGGAGCGCGTTGAACGCAGCCATCCGGAAGATCCATGGGTTCAGCGGTCTTTAGAGGAGCTTAAGGCGTTTATTCCTATTTTTCCAGATCTCAAGCGGTGGATGCAAGAATACGAGGCAAGTTTCTTGGCGTATCGTGCTTCTGTCTTGGACAAACAGCTTAAAGCTCAAGAAGAGAGGATCAACGCTGAAAACCTCAAACAATCTGAGTTTTGTGTGCAGCAGGCAAAACTTTATGAAGAGCAACAGATGTATGAGCAGGCCTTGGCAGAATATGACAAGGCTTTGTCAAGAACCCCTGACAGCCCTCGGATCATAGAATATCGGCGGCTCGCCGCAATGAAGCTCAAAGAACGCGATATGAAAAAACTGATGGACTCTGCACTTGAAAAGTTCCAGGCAGGGCAGACAGGTTCCTCGAAGGAAGATATTCGTCAAATACTTACCATAATTCCTGACGAAGAAATCAAAAGATAGATTTTAGTATTCACGATTCTTTCTGATCCCAAAAAATGTCAAAATCCAGACTTGTTCTTATTGATGCGCATGCGTTATGCTATCGATCTTTCTTTGCGGTTCGCGAGCTAAGGACGAGCCAGGGCCAGCCGACAAACGCGGTCTTTGGATTCGTCAACACATTGCGCAAGATCCTTCGGGACTGTCATCCCGATTATGTGGTCGCTTGTTTTGATGTAGGGAAAAAGACACATCGCCAAGAGCGTTTTGCGCAATATAAGATCCATCGTCCGTCCATGCCGGATGACTTGATCAGCCAGATCCCTTTGATCAAGGAGCTTGTCCTGGCGTACAACATTCCAGTCTTTGAGCTTGAGGGGTTCGAAGCGGATGATGTGATCGCTACCATTGCGCATAAGGTTTCTGGAAAGGATATTGAAGTCTTGATCGTCAGCGGTGATAAGGATATGGCGCAGTTGGTTAACAAAACGGTAAAGATCTACGATTATCGTAGCGATGAGATCCTAGATGAGAAAAAGATCTTTGAAAAATATGGTTTTCATGCGCGACAAATGGTTGATTTTCTTGCCTTAGCTGGTGACGCCACCGATAATATTCCTGGGGTTCATGGTATCGGTAAGGTTACAGCAACGGATTTGATCGTTGAGCATGGAAGCGTGGAAGACATCTATGCGCATTTATCAGTTGTAAGATCAGAAAAGACCCGTCAGAAGCTTGAAGAGCAGAAAGAAATGGCGATGCTTAGCAGGGATCTCGCGCTTTTAGATAGCCAGGTCCCGATCGATTTTGATCTCAAATCTGTTCGCTTCATTCCTGCGGATGAGGCACGCCTTGCCCCATTCTTTGAGAAATTAGAGTTTCGTAAATTTGTGCAAGAATTGAGCGGCGGTCAAACGCAGGTCACGTGCTCTGAGTCTGTGCTTACGACTCACAAAGATATCGACGCATTTGTTAAAGAAGCCTTAAGCGTTAAGCGATTTGGCCTGGCAATTGATGCTCAGACACAAGAAGATAAAACCGATGATGTTCGCGTTGGCCTTGTTCTGAAGGATGACATGATGTTCCATCTTCCGCTGAACAAGCTTGGACAGATGCAAAAAGTGTTTGATGCTGAAGACGTGCTGATGGTCTGTAGCGATTTTAAGGCGTGTCTGAAGGCCTTTGACGATCAAGGGGTTTCTTTTCACAACAAAGTTTTTGATGTGATGCTGGCAGGATATTTGCTGGAGCCGGCACAGGCCGGCAAGGATGTCGAGTCACTATGTTGGAAATATTTAAAGATCACGGTTCCGCAGCAAGGTGGTTTTGCTCTTGCAGTGTCGCAGTTTTTGAAGCTGCACAAGGTTTTAGCGGATGAACTGAAGACAAAAGCGCTAGAGAATCTTTTTAGGGAAGTGGAGATGCCTTTGGCAAGGGTGCTCTTTGGCATGGAAAAGCAGGGTGTCGGACTTGATATTGCGTTCTTAAAGGATCTTTCTTTGCGTACGAATCAGCAGATCCAGACGATCGCAAAGAAACTTTATCAGTTGGCAGGCGAGGAATTTAATCTTAATTCGCCCAAGCAGCTTGCGCATATTCTTTTTGAAAAACTGAAACTTCCGGTCATGAAGAAGACTAAGACGGGATATTCGACCGATGAAGACGTTTTAAGGCGTTTGGCGCCAAAACATGAGCTGCCGCAAGAGATACTGAATTATCGTCAGTTGACCAAGCTGACAACGACTTATATCGATGCGTTACCAAAAATGGTGGATGCTAAGACGCATCGCATCCATGCGGTCTTCGACCAAGCAGGGACAGAGACCGGACGCTTAAGCTCGCGTAATCCTAACCTGCAGAACATTCCGATCCGGACCGAACTTGGACGCCAGATCCGCAAAGCCTTTATCGCAGGAGGGAAGGACCACATATTGGTTTCGGCGGATTATTCGCAGATCGAGCTGCGGATCCTCGCGCATTTGTCGCAAGATATGAATTTGATCGAAGCGTTCGCGCGTGGGGCAGATATCCACACAATGACAGCCGCTACTATTTTTAATGTTAGCGAAAAGAGCGTCACGCAGGATATGAGGGTCGCCGCTAAGCGTATCAATTTTGGTATTGTGTATGGAATGAGCGCGTTTGGTCTTTCGAAAGATCTGAATGTCACGCAGAAAGAGGCGCAGGAGTTCATTGATAAATATTTTTTACAGTATCCTGGTGTTCCGCGTTTTATGCAGGAGCAGATCCGCAAAGCGGAAAAAGACGGTTTTGTGACAACACTGCTTAATCGTCGGCGATATATTCCAGAGATCCATAGCGACAATATGGCGTTACGCCAATTTGCCCAGCGTCAGGCATTCAATACGCCTGTTCAGGGCACAGCAGCGGATCTGATCAAGGTGGGCATGATCCATGTGCAGAAAAAATTAGACGAAGGACAATTCAGGTCAAAAATGACGATCACGGTCCATGATGAGCTTGTGTTTGATGTGCTCAGAAAAGAGCAGGATGACCTTGTCGATCTGGTACGTCAGCAGATGGAGGGGCCCTTAAGCCTTTCGGTGCCGATCCGGGTGAGTATCAAGGTGGGAAATAATTGGCTTGAGATGCAGGAGGTTTCACGATGAAGGTTGTTTTTTGTTGTTCGGAAATGGCTCCTTTTGCTAAGACGGGAGGGCTCGCAGATGTTTGCGGTGCTTTGCCTTTAGCATTGATGAAAGAAGAGGTGGACGTTTGCGTTGTTATGCCGTTTTACCGTGAAGTCCAGCAAAGAAATATTCCTTTTAAAATGCTCGACCATGATGTTGCTGTGGCGAACTACCAGGGTCTGGATGTCTTTTTTATCAAGAATGAAGTATTTTTTAATCGCGATGGACTTTATGGCACGCCGCATGGTGATTATGGAGATAATCTCGAGCGTTTTGCTTTCTTTAACAAGCGCGTCTTGCAGCTATTAAAGGATATCCGTCTCGCGCCGGACATCATTCATTGCCATGATTGGCAGACAGCATTGATCCCTGCTTATTTAAAGTTTTATTATCAGGGAGATTCCTTGTTTGAGAAGACAAAAACATTTTTTACGATCCATAATTTAGCATATCAAGGCATTTTCCCTAGGGATAAGTTCTTTGTGCTAGGCCTACCGCATGAATTGAACTCGATCAACGGGGTGGAATATTACGGCCAGCTTAGCCTTTTAAAAGGTGGGTTACTTTTTAGCGATTATATTACAACTGTAAGTCCTCAATACGCCAAAGAGATTCAGCATCGAGAATCCGGAAGAGGGATGGAGGGCGTCATTCGTTTTCGTTCAGATCGCTTGTCCGGCATCCTGAACGGGATCGATGCAGAGTACTGGAACCCCGAAAAAGATACTTTGATCGCTCACCCCTATAGCATGAACGACATGAGCGGAAAAGCTAAAAATAAGGTCATTCTCCAGAAAGAAAGCGGCTTGCCGGTATGCGAATACATTCCTGTCTTTGGTTTTGTCGGACGCCTATCAGAGCAGAAGGGGATAGATGTGATCGCTCAGGGGATCGAAGAGATGATGCAATATCCTGTTCAGCTTATTTTTCAAGGGGTTGGGGAGCAGCGTTTTGAAGATCTGCTGCGTAGTTTTCAACGGCGTTTTCCGGAGAAGATCGCTGTTCATATTCAATTTGATGAAACGATGGCACACCGTATCTACGCAGGAAGCGATCTGTTGCTGATGCCATCAGTCTATGAGCCATGCGGTCTAAGCCAGCTAATCGCGTTTCGTTATGGCACGATCCCGTTGGTCCATCATACCGGAGGACTTGTAGACACGGTCATGCCCTTTAAGCTCACGAATAATCAGGGTGATGGATTCGTATTCACCCGTTTTGATAAAGAGTCATTGCTTAAGACCTTTGAAACAGCGGTCAAGGTCTTTGAGGATCGTGATCTTTTCTTGGATCTTTCAACACGTGTGATGCGTTATGATTTTTCATGGATGACCTCTGCCGTCGAATATAGAAAACTTTATCAGGCATGCATATCGTAGGGATCACAGGAAGCTTTGGTTCAGGGAAAACCACTGTCGCGCGTTTATTGCGCGAGAGGGGGGCGAAGGTTTTTGACGCCGATAAGGCTGCCCACGCGCTTTTTCTGCCTAAACATCCATGCTTTAAAAAAGTAGTATCTCTTTTTGGCCGAGAGATCCTGGTAGGTGGCCGTATCGATCGTCGCAGGCTTGCGAAGATCGTTTTTGGCAACCCGCAAGCCCTAAAAAAGCTTTGCCATCTCACGCATCCGTTGATCATCCAGCAGATAAAAAAGGAGGTTGGCCGGTACCGTAGCATGCGAACGCCGGGCTTATTTGTTCTTGATGTCCCGTTATTATTTGAAGCAAAGCTGGAAGGATTGTGCGATTACGTTGTCGTTGTGCGATCGACCATCCGCGTACAGATCGCGCGTTTACAGAAAAGGAACCATTTTTCTCAATCAGAAATCCTGCGGCGCATTAACGCGCAAATGCCGATAGCCCTCAAGGCCGCTAAGGCGGATTTCGTTATTTATAACCAAGATAGTATCCAGAAAACAAAAAAACAAGTAGAGGAATTATGCCAAGAACTAAAGAAAAAGATGTTGTAAATGGTAGCGCAAGTGAAAAGACTGATCAGGTCCCTATGACAAATGCCGATAAGCTTTTTATCGATAGTTTAAAAGATAAAAAAATGTCGGATCTGACGCAAATCGCCAAAGATATGAAGATCGATGGCCTTAGTGGTATCAAGAAACAGGATCTGATCCTAAAGATCCTTCAAGCCCAAGCTGAAAAAGAAGGCGTTATGTTCGGTGCCGGGACACTAGAGGTTCTGTCGGAAGGATTTGGTTTCTTGCGAAATGCCAATTACAATTATCTTCCATGCCCAGATGACATCTATGTTTCCCCATCCCAGATCAGAAAGTTTGATCTTAAAACTGGTGATAATGTGAGCGGGCAGATCCGGCCTCCTAAAGAAGGTGAGAAATATTTTGCGCTTCTTAAGGTGGAAGCGGTTAATTTTGAGAATCCAGAGAAATGTAAAGAAAAGATCCTGTTCGATCAGCTCACACCACTTTATCCTCAAGAACGGTTTCTTTTGGAGACAAGCCCTGAAGAGTTGTCCACGCGTGTCATGGACCTTCTGTCGCCGTTAGGAAAAGGGCAGCGCGCATTGATCGTGGCGCCGCCGTACAGTGGTAAGACAGTTTTGCTGCAAAAGATCGCTAATTCCATCACGCGCAACCATCCGGATGCGATCCTGATCGTTCTTTTGATCGATGAGCGCCCAGAAGAGGTCACAGATATGCAGCGTAGCGTTAAAGGAGAGGTTATCTCTTCAACATTTGATGAGCCGGCGGAACGCCATGTCCAGGTGGCAGAGATCGTCCTAGAAAAAGCTAAAAGGCTTGTGGAACATAAAAGAGATGTTGTGATCCTTTTAGACAGCATTACGCGTTTAGCCCGCGCGTACAACACGGTCGTGCCGCATAGCGGTAAGATCCTGTCGGGAGGTGTGGACTCTAATGCGCTTCATAAGCCAAAAAGATTTTTTGGCGCTGCCCGATGCATTGAAGAGGGTGGTAGTTTAACAATCATCGCGACAGGGCTGGTGGACACCGGAAGCCGCATGGATGAGGTTATCTTTGAGGAATTCAAGGGAACCGGCAACATGGAATTACAGCTTGACAGAACGCTTTTTCAGAGGAGAATATATCCCGCGATTGACATTAAAAGGTCGAATACGCGCCATGAAGAGCTATTGATCCCCGAAGGTGATCTGCAGCGCATTTGGCTTTTACGCAAGGCGCTTAATGATCTCAATCTGTCAGAGTCAATGGAACTTTTGTTGGCGAAACTCGCGAAATATAAGACCAATAAGGATTTTTTAAGCAACATGAACAGAGCTGACTAAGCTTATAAAGGAGGACAATGACGTATGAAAAAAGAAATTCATCCTAAGTACGAAGAAGCTGCGATCACATGCTCTTGTGGGGAGATCATTCAGACGCGCTCGACCCGCAAAGGCATCCATGTGGAAATTTGTTCTAAATGCCATCCGTTTTTCACGGGCGATAAAAAGTTCGTCGATACTGCCGGTCGCATTGATCGTTTCAAAAAGCGTTACGCCAAGAAAGATAAATAACGACTTGTCGCAAAATGCGCTGAGTTGTCCTGAGCGAATAGGCGAGGGGCAAAGAAATTGCTCAGCGCGAAATGTGTTGAGGCACTCCGAGCAATTGCGCGAGGAGATGACAGACGATGAACATTGATAAACTTCAGAAGGCCCAAGCGCGTTGTGGTGAGCTGGAGATGCTTTTGGCTGATCCGCAAGTGATCGCTGATAATAAACGATATCAATCTTTTGCCAAAGAGATGGCAGAATTGATGCCGCTTGTCAGCGCTTACCGCGAACACCAGAATCTTCTTAAAGAAAAACAGGATCTTGAGCATCTTTTGAAGGAAAAGCATGATAAGGATTTTGTCGATCTCGCGCATTGCGAGATCGCTGAGTTGCAAACCCGCCAAGAAGCCCTTGAGCTTCAGATCAACGAACTGCTGAACCCCAAACGACAAGAGCAAGAAAAAGATATCATCATTGAGATCCGTGCCGGCACCGGTGGGGCTGAGGCATCGTTATTCGCCGGTGATCTGTACCGCATGTATGTCAAGTATGCGGCTCAAAAAAACTGGCGTGTGGACGCTATGAGCAGTCATCCAGCAGAAGGCGGAGGCTTTAAAGAGATCGTGTTCGGTGTCAGCGGAAAAGGAGCCTGGGATCGTCTAAAATGGGAAAGCGGAGCGCATCGTGTTCAGCGTGTTCCAGCGACTGAAGCCTCTGGACGCATCCATACATCTGCAGCGACAGTTGTTGTTATGGCAGAACCTGAAGAAGTAGAGCTCGTGATCGACCCCAAAGATCTTAAGATCGATGTTTTTCGTTCGTCTGGCCCTGGAGGGCAGAGCGTTAACACGACCGATTCGGCGATACGCATCACGCATTTACCAACAGGGACCGTTGTTGTCTGTCAAGACGAACGCTCACAGCTGAAGAATCGATTGAAAGCTATGCGCGTGTTGCGTGCGCGCATCCTGGACAAGATGCAAGAAGACAATCTTGCCAAAGAATCCCAAGAGCGCAAGGCGAAAGTGGGCACAGGGGACCGTAGCGAAAAGATCCGTACCTATAACTTCCCGGATCGACGCGTCACGGATCACCGTATTGGTTTTACAAGTCATCAACTTCCCAGTATTTTAGATGGCGAAATGGATGAGCTTGCAGACGCTCTGATCGAAGCTGAGCTTAAGGCAGAGGCGCAAGCATGAACGAGCAAGAACTGATCCTTACATCTGTTTTGCAATGCCGCAGAGTTGATCTTTATACAGGTACCGTTGAAGTGACCGCAGATCAGAAGCAACAGCTTGATGATATCTGCAGCAGGCGTTCTTCGCGCGAACCCGCGCAATACATCTTGCGTACCTGTGAATTCATGGGGCTTGATCTTTATGTTGATCAGCGTGTATTGATCCCGCGTCCGGAAACAGAATTGTTGGTAGAGGCCGCGGCAACCTTTTTGCAAAAGGCAGGCAAGCCTTTAAGCGTCCTGGACATAGGAACAGGAAGCGGTAATATTATTGTTAGTCTCGCAAAGAATTTCTCCCAACATCATTTTCTGGCTTTGGATATTTCTAAAGAGGCGCTTGAGGTTGCCAGGCAGAACGCGCGGACACATGATGTCTTTTCGCGGATCACATTTCTAGAGGATGATATTTTTAGCGATACATGTATCCGCAAGATACCGTTATGCGATATCGTTATTTCAAACCCGCCGTATATTCCAAGTGGAGACATCGCGGATCTTCAGCCGGAAGTCCTCCAAGAGCCCCATGGCGCTTTGGATGGAGGAGAGGATGGATTGCGTTTTTATCGCCGGATCGCGCAATTCACAAAGCATGCCTTATCCCGCAATGGTTTTCTTTTTCTTGAGGTAGGGCAAGGTCAGGCGAAAGATGTTCAAGATATTTTAGAGCAGACAGGCCATCTGGTCGTCCAAGGATGTCTGAACGATTATTCACATATCGAACGTGTTGTTATAGCGCAAAGGATATAGTCTATGGATAAGCTTGTGATCGAAGGGGGAAGACGTTTATCTGGGGAAGTTCGTATCAGCGGGGCAAAGAATTCGGCTCTGCCTATTATGGCGGCCACCCTTTTAACGGATCAGCCGTGCACGATCCATAATGTGCCCAAATTGCGTGACACATTGACCATGATCAAGCTTCTGGAGTCTTTAGGTAAGGTCACGCGTTATGAAAAAGGAAAACTTGTTGTCTTGGGGAAAGGGCCGATCAAAGATACTGCGCCGTATGATCTAGTGTCCACCATGCGAGGATCGTTTTGTGTCTTAGGGCCTCTTTTAGGTAAACTTCGCCGGGCCCGTGTTTCTTTGCCCGGAGGCTGCGTGATCGGTATTCGCCCTGTTGACCTTCATGTCAAAGGCTTAAAGGCTTTAGGCGCTGAGATGACAACGGACGCGGGATATATTGTCGCTAAAGCTAAGCGCCTGCGGGGAGCGCGTATTTATTTAGGAGGGGTCTTTGGGTCATCAGTCCTGGCAACGGCCAATGTAATGATGGCGGCTGTTCTGGCCAATGGTGAGACGATCATCGAATCAGCAGCCTGCGAGCCTGAGATCGAGGATCTAGGAAATTTTTTAGTGCGCATGGGTGCTCATGTGATCGGGCATGGAACACCGCGCATTATTATCCGCGGGGTTAAGGAACTTTTAGGGGCAGATCATAGCATTATTGCGGATCGTATCGAAGCAGGGACCTTCATACTGATGTCCGTAGCCACGCGCAGCGACTTGACGATCCGTGACGCGTATCATGGGCATTTGTTGTCATTGATCGATGTCTTAGAGTCCATAGGGGTCCGCTTTGAGTATACTGATGATGTGATCCGCGTGATCAATCGCCGGACCATAACCCCGGCCAGTATCAATACGTATCCTTATCCAGGATTTCCAACAGACCTCCAAGCCCAATTCATGGCTTTGATGGCAACGACACCCGGCGTGAGCGTTATCACAGACCGTGTCTATCCTGATCGGTTCATGCATATTGCTGAGCTTGACCGTATGGGGGCTAATATCCGCCGGGAAGGCTTACATGCGATCGTTCAGGGTGTCAAAACCTTACACGGAGCCCCGGTTATGGCTTCAGATCTCAGAGCATCGGCCGCTCTTGTCATTGCTGGTTTGACCGCGAAAGGCCTGACGGAGATCCACCGCATCTATCATCTGGAGCGTGGGTATGAGGACCTCGAGAAAAAACTTTTGAACATTGGCGCAAAGATCTCAAGGAAAAAAGTGTGACATGATCCTCATGCTGGATAATTATGATTCCTTTACCTATAATCTCGTCCAGTACCTGGCTGAATTGAAAGCGGATGTTGAGGTTTTTCGCAACGATGCCATCACGATCGATGATATCAAAAGCATGCGGCCGGAACGTATCGTTGTCTCTCCTGGGCCGGGACGGCCAGAGGATGCAGGTATATCTGTTGCGTTAATACGAGAATTTGCCGGTCAGATCCCGATCTTAGGGGTTTGCTTAGGCCATCAGGCCATTGGCTATGCCTATGGCGGGAGCATCATCGGCGCGAAAAAACTTATGCACGGAAAAACCTCCTTGATCTATCACAATAAAAAAGAAATTTTCAAAGGCCTCTCCAATCCTTTTGAAGCGACACGCTATCATTCCCTAGTGATCGAACAGAAGACATTACCGGATTGCTTAGAGATCATCGCCTGGACCCAAGACAAAGAGATCATGGGCGTTCGCCACAAGCAATATCCGCTTTGGGGTGTTCAATTTCATCCGGAGTCTATTTTGACCAAAGAAGGCAAAAAGTTGCTCCAGAATTTTTTAATCTTAAACCCTAAATAAATTTTCTATCTGTATGCAAGAGTATATCGACAAGATCCAGCAACATCATGACCTCACCGCCCAAGAGATGTCTGATGTAATGCGACGTATCATGACCGGAACAGTGCCGAAAGAGGAGCTTAGCGCGTTTCTTTTAGCGTTGCGTAAGAAAGGGGCCGCGGTCAATGAGATCACCGGCGCAGCGCGTATCATGCGAGAGTTCGCGATCGCAGTGGATACAGATAAGGATGTCGTTCTTGACACCTGTGGCACTGGAGGTGACAGGGCCGGCACGTTCAATATATCGACCGCCGTCGCTTTCGTGGTCGCTGGCGCTGGCTGCGTAGTGGCCAAGCATGGTAACCGTTCCGTTTCCAGTAAATGTGGTAGCGCGGATGTGCTTGAGTATCTGGGTGTCAACGTTGGCATGAAAGTCGAGCGTTTATCGGATTGCCTGCATCAGGTGGGCATCGCTTTCTTATTCGCGCAAAATTTACATCCGGCGATGCGTTACGCGGCCGCGGTTCGCAAAGAACTAGGGGTTGAGACGATCTTTAATGTTTTGGGGCCTCTGACGAATCCGTCTAAAGCTACGCATCAGATGATGGGCGTTTACAACAAGGAATTGGTTGAGCCCATGGCGCATGTCTTGCAGAACCTGGGATTAAAGAAAGCCTTGGTGGTGCATGGAGAGGATGGCTTAGATGAGATCACGACCACTGCCAAGACATTTGCTAGCGAATATAATGGCCAAGACATCATTTCATATGAGATCGATCCATCTTTTTACGGTATTCCAAGAGCTCTTCCTCAAGACCTTAAGGGGGGAAGCGCTGAAACCAACGCGCAGATCATTTCTGATGTTCTAAGCGGTCAGACTGGCGCCCAAAGAGATATCGTTATTTTAAATGCCGCTTACGCGTTGTATATTGCTGGCAGAACTCCAACAGTTCATAAGGGCATAGAGGCAGCCTGCCAATCGGTCGATACAAAAAAAGCCAAAGAAAAACTTGATTCCTTGATCGCGTTCACTAATCAATGACAAAAGATTTCCTAAAAGATATCATCGTTTACAAACAAGGCCTGATCGAAAAGAAGAAAGTCTTCCTACAGGAGCTTAAGGCAAAGAATAAGAATGACAAGCATACAGCGTATCACGTATTCCAGAAAGCCATATCAAAACCGGGCCAGCTAAATCTTATCGCTGAGATCAAAAAGGCTTCACCATCTCAAGGGGTTATACGTGGTGATTTTAGCGTGTTGGATCTAGCGTATGCCTATCAGAAAGCTGGCGCAGCTGCCATTTCTGTTTTGACCGAAGATAAGTATTTTTTAGGTAAGCCGCCGTATGTGCGTGAGGTGGCTGAGCATGTAAGCTTGCCTGTTTTGACCAAGGATTTTATCATTGACGAGGTGCAGATCTTTGAAACCTTTTCGTTCGGCAGTAGCGCGGTGCTGTTGATCGTTGCCATCCTTACGGATAAAAATCTACAACAGCTTCTTGAGACCGCTCACGGCTTAGGCATGGATGCTTTAGTCGAGGTCCATGACGAGAAAGAACTTCAGCGCGCCATCAATAGCGGAGCCAAGATCATCGGGGTCAATAATCGAAATTTAAGAACTTTGGACGTTGATTTTGCAACCTGCGAAAAGCTGATTCCGTCTATCCCACAAGGGATCACGATCGTCGCTGAAAGCGGGATCAAGGATCAGACACAGATTCGGAAACTTCAGCAGTTGGGCGCTCACGCGGTGTTGATCGGCGAGACTTTTTTGCGCGCACATGATGTTGGCGCCAAGGTAAGGGAAGTAATGTATGGCGAGAATTAAGATTTGCGGTATTACAAACAAGGAAGACGCGCACAGGGCGCACCGTCTTGGCGCTTGGGCGCTGGGTTTTATTTTTTATCGTAAAAGTCCTCGATATATTGATCCGAATACTGCCAAAAGAATTATCGCGTCCCTTCCTCGATCCGTTCTGCCGGTAGGCGTTTTTGTTAATGAATCGCTCAAGAACATCCAAGCCATTGTCGCGCAATGTGGTCTAAGAGTAGTTCAGTTACATGGCAATGAGACACCCGCTTTTTGTTCTAAGATAAAGAAGGTCATCACGATCAAAGCGATCTGTGTCAAGCACAAGCAGGATGTTGCAAGAGCTTTGCGGTATAAGACTTCATTTTTGTTGTTCGATACGTATCTTAAAGGCGTGCACGGGGGAACAGGGAAAGTTTTTGATTGGGACATCTTGCAAGAATCTGCACTTAAGAAACAGAAGATCATCTTGTCCGGCGGCTTGAATCCAGAGAACATTGTTGAAGCTGTAAAACTTAAGAATATTTATGCCTATGATGTTTCCAGCGGAGTAGAGCGGCGTCCGGGAAAGAAATGTCTGCGCTTAATGAGAAAATTTTTAAAGAAGCAAAAAGGTGAAGCGCAATGACCAATGACGAAATCCTAATGACGAATGAAACCCCAATGATTCAATGCCCAATTGAAATATTAGGATTTGAGATATTGATTCGACATTCGAGCTTGGTCATTGAGTCATTTTATTTGCATTCCAAATCTTTATTAAGGAGCTTTTATGTCTAAGATCGTTTTTGACATTGAAACTGCAGGGCAGGATTTTGACAGCTTGGATGAGGTCTCAAAAGAATATTTCTTGAAGTTCGCTGACAGCGAGCAGAAGATCGAGGATGTAAAAAATAGTATGAGCTTCTACCCTGTGACAGCCCAAGTGATCACGATCGGCATGCTGGACGTGGAGACGAATAAGAGTTTTGTCTTCTTCCAGAATGATGGCAAGAAAGAAAAATTCCAGGAAGGGGACATCACTTATGTTTCCGGGGATGAAAAAGAGATCCTGATGCATTTTTGGAAATTGATCGAAAAGGCCAATGTTTTTATCACTTTTAATGGACGAACCTTCGATTGTCCTTTTATCATGTTGCGCTCAGCCATCAACAATGTTCGCGCGACCAAGAATCTTGTGCCGTATCGCTATGACGCGAAGCTGCATGTTGACCTTTGCGATCAGTTGACCTTTTATGATGCGATGCGTCGCCGCTTCAGCTTGGACATGTGGTGCAAAGCCTTCGGTATCAAAAGCCCCAAAGAAGAGGGGATCACAGGACTGCAAGTTAAAGAGTTTTTTCTCAAAGGCGCATTCCATGACATTGCGAGGTATTGCGCGCGTGACCTACAGGCAACCAAAGAGCTGTACTTGTATTGGGAGAATTATTTAAAGTTTTAGGATTAAAGGGTTAGAGGATTGAAGGGTTAAAGGGCTTTAGGAGATTTGAAAATAGCAAGAAAAAAAGAATTGAGAATCATCGGCTTAAACTTTAAGCGGAAACTTTGTTTTTATAATTTTCGTATTTTGGTTTCTCCTTAAAGTTTTTACCTTTCTAACTCTTTAGCCCTCTAATCCTTTAATCCTTTTTTCATATTTTGAAACCGCTTTCCCGAAGCCCCTTTTCACCCCTTGTTATCGATCTTTTCTGTGCTATATTCTCAAATGAGCCGATAAAGGCAAACCCGGGGAAACCCGGGGGCGCAAAACCACAGACCTAAGTTGTCTGAAGCAGCTTGCGTCCCGCACCCGGAGTGGTGCTGGGGCTACCTCAAGGGCCGGTTGGGCCGCAGTGGATGACAAGACGGTGGCTGGGTTGCCGAAGTGGACATACTTTGTCGGCTCTTTCTTATTTTTTCTTCCTTCTTATTTTAACTTAGCCAAGAAAAAACACTCCGAGCAATCTTTTTGTGAGGAGTCCAAAAATACTAATACGATTATCCTGATTTCGTGCCTCCGCTTTTGGCGGAATAAATTCGCGTGGGCTGATTTGATCTCGGCCAAGGCCTTCGTAAGTCGTGATCATTTAAAAGCACTCCTTTCTTTGATAGAGGTCCGCAAGCCCTCCCGTACATAAGCTGACCTTGAAAATTTATAAAAATGTGCTATATTTTCCCAAAAGAAACCGCTTTCTTATCTAATTTTGTTCTAAATTCCTGCCACGGAAAAAAGGTTTAAGGCTTGCTCTTTTAGCCTTTGAGTACGTATATTGACCAATTTTTATCCTAACAAGTTGTTAAAAAAGGAGAAGTTTCATGATCGCCTGCGGTAACAAAGCCCAAAGAAGATTCGCGTCAAAGATCATCTCTGTTCTTATCACTCTCAGCTTTCTTTTTACCTCTATTGCTCCCAGCTACGCCCAGGGCCTATCTGCAGGGCTTTCGGCGCCAAGCACGATGCTTGCGCCAACAGCAAGTTTTTATCCTGTTTTGTTACGAGCGATCGAGATTGACCCCGGTAATCCTTTTCATTTTGGGTTTATCGTAGATAGCGGTGATACAGCCATGGAAGGCGAGGCCTTGACCGAAGAAGCCAAGAAGCTGATCCGCTACTTTTTAGCCTCCTTGACAACTCCTGAAAAAGACATGTGGGTCAACCTTTCGCCTTATGAAAAAGATCGTATTATCCCGGAAGGCTTTGGTCAGACCCAGATGGGTCGAGATCTTTTAGCTCAGGATTATATCTTAAAGCAGCTTACTGCTTCCTTAATATACCCGGAAGACGAGCTTGGCAAAAAGTTCTGGGAAAAGGTTTACAAGGCAGCTTACGAGAAATACGGAACTACCGACATCCCGATCGACACGTTCAACAAGATCTGGATCCTTCCTAAAAAAGCAACAGTTTACGAGAACAACAATAGGGTTTTTGTTGTTGACAGCGAATTGGCCGTCGTGATGGAAGAAGATTACGTTGCTTTGCAAGCAAAGCAACGAGTCGATAGTCGAGAGTATGTAGTATCTAGTAAAAACCAACCACTAAATACTAGCGACCAAATACTAACGACCAGTTCTCTTTCTTCTCAGATCGTCCGTGAAATTGTTCTTCCGGCCATCGAAAAAGAAGTGAACTTCGGAAAGCATTTTGCGAGCCTAAGGCAGGTCTATTACGCGATGATCCTGGCCACTTGGTATAAGAACAATCTAAAGGAAAGCTTGCTTGGCAAGATCTACATGGATCAGAATAAGATAAAAGGCATTGATCTTGTGGATAGCTCTGAAAAGCAAAAGATCTACGAGGATTATTTGAATGCTTTTCAAAAAGGCATCTATGATTTTATCAAGGTTGAGAGGGATCAGCATACGGGAAAGAACATTCCCCGCAAGTATTTTTCTGGCGGTTTCACGCCAACTACTCCTGACGGGACCCCTTTGCGTCAGGCTCTAGAAAAGGTCACTCCATCCGCAGATAAATTGCAAACAAAGGGAAGTGCAACGAGATTTGATGCTAAGCTATTGAAAAGTGAAGATGATAACAGATCCTCCGCCTCGGCGATAGAAGCTCCCGGGCATGATGCAGGATGGAGTGCATTGGAAGCAATCGCTCGACAATATGGCGGTGATTATGTTTATGTTTATGCAGAATACGATACTGGGGGGTGGAGTGGCAGACACAGGTCTGAGATGCAGAGCACTTTCTTAGATGATAAGCCAGAAAGGAAAGTTGCGAGAATTAAAGTTTATTATGATGAAAACGGGAATAAACAAATAGTACTTACGCGCATCGACCGTAATAGATGGAATATAGAGGTAAAGTGGGGAACAGGCGTTTCCGCCTCGGCGATCATCTCAAGGGTATCGTCTTTAGAGCCAGCATCTGTTCTTTTACGCGAGATCACGTCCAAGCTCGAGTTGACAGGGAAAGTGCTTTTAAGTTTCAATATTCTCACAGAGGAAGGATATTCCTACGGATTTTCTTTGAGCGACCCGCAGGCTTCAGGCCGTCTAAGCGTTATTTTGCCAAAAGCCAAGAAGGTTACGATGTTCTTTAAAGACAGAACTTCTTTGATCTTTGCCAAAGACACAGCAAATAGCCGATGGAAGATAACGCAGTTTTACGGTCAAGGATTTAATTTTAAGGATGAAGGAGCCAGATGGAATGAGCTGGGCGGTTCCATCAATGTCCCTAAGTTTCGCGCCAATGTGGATTTAAAAGAAATGGCAACAGAGATCGTCGCGGAAAATATGGCTCTAAGGTTAACAAGCGACGATATCAAGCAAACAGAGTTTTATAGGCCTAACAGTAAAAGTCTCATGGCTGAAAAGATTGCTTCTATACCGCAAGACGCCAGAGAACCTTTGACGGTAAAGATGTTTATCCGTGATGGCTATGTTGTTCTTCATCGAGCCAAAAAAGCGGATTTCTGGGAGTTCGTGTCACAGGGGATGCCGCTGGCAGAAGACAAAGAAGAAGCTGTGTCTTCGAGCATTCGTACCATTTCAAAAGAAGAGATCGATCCGTTTGTCAAAAAATTAGGCATGGATAATCCTGGCAGCACTTTTAACAGAGATTATTTCGCAAGTCTCGTTTCTCAATATAATCAGCAAATGGTCGATAAGCAAAAAGGGATCGTGAATGATCTGGTGATCGGCCAGAATTTCTTCCCAAATTCTATGATCCCTAAGTCAAAAATGAAAGAGATCATGAACGCGACGGATTTCGCAACAGAGATCTTATCGCAGGAGAAGAAGTATCTTGAGGCTGCTAAGAATGTTGACCATCGCATTGATTTTATGAACGGCGGAGCAGGGACTTCTGTGGGAGGAGTCGGGGCGAAATCCATGGCCTTGACGTTTGTCCAAGAACTTCAAGGGTTTGATAAGGATGGCAACCCTAAGGTTTTCAAGGATGTGGAGTTCAGTATTTTAGATGTGAAATATGTCCACAACATCATTACCGCTCAAGAAGGCCGTGTTGCGCACGCCAGCATTCGTGAGCTTGTCAGTAAAGATACGGTCGGTCCTATTTCAGATTTTCGCAATCAACACATTTGCCTTCTTGATAAGATCGATGATCGTATCCCCGAAGGCCAAAAGCGCACTTATGCTCAATACGTCAGAGGGTTGCAAGGCATTAGATTCGATGAAGATATGGTCGTTCAGGCGATCCAGCCTGTTGTGGATGTGGTAACCGGAGAGTTGACCGATCGCAAAACTTCTCCAGGCGGACACGGTGTTTTTGGACGAATGGCTTTTGAAGAAGTTCTTACTGACATTTTACCAGAAGACAAAGTGGTGATCCGCGATATTACTAATGGGGACGGTCCAAACAATCAAATCCCATCTGTTGTTTTAGGCTGGATGGCGTCCAACAAGATCCCCATGGTTCTTTTATCATCGACAACCATGGAATTAGATAAAAAAGGTGGGAAGGTTGGTGCTCAGCCTGTCGAGGATGGCCTTTTGCTGCAGGATCTTACTGCTGAGAATACCCGTATCAATATGATGGAAACTGTCCAGGCTGGCAAGGTTGGCCAGGGCGAGCTCTTTCAAAAGATCGGCCTCACTGCTGGCGCGATCGAGGAAGCAGGCCAGGAAGGTGAACAGTTCTTTAATACCAACATTATGGGCATTAACGAAACTGTGCTTCAGCCATTTTTGCGTGAACTGGAAAAGATCATTGGACATGAACAGTATGTACAGTGGACATCGCCAACCTTCATTGATAATCCAAAAGAGGGCGGGACGATCTATCAGATCGAAGGCGCCTTGGGCCATGTTCTTCAGAATCTCGATTATCATGTGCGCTATACAGAAAATCAGAAGGTAAAAGACCTGATGAAAAAGTATGGATGGACGCGCTTGCTGCACATCGTGAATTTTACACCTGAGTATCGTGAGCTATGCTTTACGCCAGTTAAGTTTGCTTTGGATTGGAATTATTATTTATCCGAGCATTTTGCCATGGATACTAAAGAATGGGCTATGAAAAATAATAAGCCAGGCCACTTGGCGCGATTCGAATTTTCCAAAAATTACGAAGATTACTATCAGAAAAACAAGGTGAACGCTTACAAAATTCTCCCGCTGGGTTCAAAAACGCTGGATCTGGATCTTCTTTATGTGGCAGGGAAGTGGACTCTGAACAAACCAGAATACATTGGAACGGTTGAGTTGCGTAACGATACGGATCAAGAAATTAACCTGGATGAGCTTCTATCAAAGGCGAAATATCAGCATTATTTTGACAAAGGTATTCTCAAGCGTGGCAGCGATGGGCATTTGATCCTTGATAATGTGACGATTGTTTATGTAGGAGTTGATATTGACGGAAGCGGGACAGATTTGTTGGTAGCCCCGACTCAGTCGGTTTCTTCTACGCTGGCTTCGATCCCAGCTACCACTGGTCGAGAAGTTGCCGCTGTGCTTATCAAAGAGTATCAGGCGGATCCTTATTTTATCTCCGGAACTGACCAGGATGGAAACATCAAACCGTTTATTACCGCGGTTTGGCATGCAGAATCACAGCAACTGTCTGAAAGCGAGAAAGAGTACTACGGCTTAGACTTTCGGGATTATTATTATGGATGGTCAGAAACAGAGTTGCCGGTTACGATGCATGCATTCGATCAGAATGGACAGATTTTCTTGCGCTTAAGCGAGAATGGAAAAATGTATCGATCTTATGATCAAAAATCTAAGCATAAGAGAATGTCCTCATCCCTTGCAGTAATCAAACGTGCTGCGGGAACGCTGAACGCGCATGAAGCGATCATGGCGCTCAGGAAGGGGATCCCACACAAGACATGGTCTGTGGAATGGAACGATAGTTCTTATCTTGAGCATGAGCCTGGGTTTACCGAATTCTTTAGTGAAAAGAATTTGGGATCAGGACAGAGGTTGATTGTAAAATTCTGGGAACAAAACAGAAATTCACCTTTAACTCAAATTATGATCGATCAATATGACCTTTTCTTATCGATCACAGCATTACGCTTTGTATGGAATGACAAAAAGCAGAATTTTGATGCTGTTTCAGAGGATAATATCGCGCGCAAAGCGAAAGAGATCATTGAAAAGATGCCTACTTCTAGCGCGTCTTCAAGTGTGATCACACGCCAGCAGCTGATCAGCCCGATCACGCGTATTATGCAGGATGAAAGATCAGACGTTGGCACGATGGGCGTTAAATTGCGTTCTGGCGGATATCAAAGAGTCAGTGTGACAAATCCAAAAGCCCCATGGCAAGACCTTGATCTTCGTGAACCAGTAGCATCAATCAGGTTAGAATTGGGAAATGGCACTTCTTATTATCTCAACGTCCGCTATGAGGGTAAGCGCGCGATCATTGATGCGAACAAAGTGCGAACGACTTTTTCGCAAACAGAAACAGTTGCCGCGCGCATAGCGCCGATCCTTATGGATAAAAGAAATTTTCGCCTGGGTTCATCGCGTGACCGAGAAAGCTACCTTAAGGTCGTGTCAGGATCTCAAGAAAAAAATTGGCAAGCCGTTGACCAGATCTCTGCTAATTTCTCAAAAGAAAGAGCTGTACAAAAGATCAAGGATCTATCTGCCAGAGAAAAGGCAGTTTTTATCGATATCGAACAACATTCTATTCTTGAGAAAGATAAGATCGATCAGTGGCTTTCTAGGCCTGGCAAGCCTCTCGCGTATCAGATCAGGTTTCAAGATGGAAGTTATATTTATCTGGTGAGCAAGGATCTTTCTTATCGCGATCCTGTTGTTAGCGTGACACCGAAAGCTGCGGAAGTTAAATCGGTAGTTTCAGAAAAAAGAGGATATTGGCCGTCAGATTCTGCAAAGATCCAGCGAGATGTTGAGGAGATCATCTCGATCATCGGGCGCGAAGAAAAGATGGAAACTATAAAGATTTTTAACCCTGCCATGCTTTATGATGCCAACAAGTTGAAACTAAAAGATGCCATAGATCGATTTAAAGAAAAATTTAGCATGCTTGTTACTCAAAAGCTTGAAGGGATCGTGCTTACTTTTAGGACTTATTCGATCGAGATCTCTGTAAGCAAGAGCACGCAACAAATTATTCATGTTCATGTAAAAGATAAGCAGGGAATGCGCCTGCCGGGATTTGACCGTTCAAAATTATCATCAGAAAATGTTTTTTCTACCGCGCTGGAGAAAAAAGAGGTGCCAGCTGTAACGTATATTGATGGTGTTCCTTCTGGGGAACCGGCACAGCGAACTTTAGGGTTAGAAAGGTATCTGGAGGAAAAACCTGTTGTTTCGGAGGTGAGCAAAACAGCGTCAGCAAAAAGAGGATTTTTGCCATCAGGTTCCGCAAAGATTCAGCGCGATGTCAAAGAGCTTCTTTCGGTATTCGACCGGAATGCAAAGCTGCAAACTATAGAAATTCGTAATTTCAATAATAGTTTTCGTTCTTACAATGCTTTGCTCGGAGCTCAGATAGCGGATGCTGTAGATGCGTTTCGGGAGCGTTTTGGAGATACGATAAGCACTATGCAATTCGAGATAGAGGATTTTAGAATCATTGTCAGCTTTGAGGAATTTACGCGGAAAGTCACTGAAGTTTCGGTGTTTGATAAAAAATTTCGTGAACATGAGAAAGCGGTTCTGCAGCGATATATATTGTCAGCCGAAAACTTTTTGTCCACCGCTCCAGAAGAAAAGAGGGCAGAAGTTAAATCCGAAACGTCTAAGCCCGAGACAGAGATCCCGTATGATGCGGATATCGTTTCGCGTAAAGAAAGGGTGAGCTTCAAAGGGGCAAAATTTGATGTTCAGGAATTTTCTAAGCGAATCCTAGATGCTACAAAGGGCAAGCTTTTGATCGACACCGGTCTCGATTTTGACTGGAGAAAAAATGTGATATTTTCCTTTTCATCTCAAAATAAGATGGATTATAGGGCTATGCATAAACCTGCGAAGAATGTATCTTATATGATCGTGCTTCGTCAGGTTGAGGACGAGATGATTGAGATAGAAGCAGAATTTCAGAATTCCGCTGGTGAAATGAATCATGACGAAGGCTTGTTACGTCTGGCAACAGATATCTTAAAGTCCATGAGTCAGGAGCCTGGGGTTGTTGATGCGCCGCAGGCGACAGCGCCGGCTAAATTAAGCGAATTAATGCCAGGAGAATTCAGACATCAGCTCCTTGAATTTCTTGATCAGCTGGGTGTCAGGGAGTTGCGCGCAGTAAATATTTTTGATGGGGTAAGCTTTTATTATTTTTACTCCACCAAACAGATCCGTGAAAGCAGAGAAGAAGTTGCTCATGCTTTAGATGGCTTGGTTCAGGAGAAATCAGACATGCAATCTATTGAAATCTTGTGGACAGCCAATAGAGTCGTGATTGATCTTGAGAGAGGGGAAGTTGTTGGCGTCCGGCCTGGATTTGCAACTCTTGGCGCAGGTCAAGAGGATATCGACCGGATCCGCCAAAATCTTCCTGCGGGACATTTTTTGTCAATGGCAAGGAGCGAGCCGCTTGATGAAACACCAACCGCCATGAGTCAGAAGGCTTCGGACGTTATCGAAGATTTATTTAGAGATTTTTCTAATACTATTGAGAACTATCTGGGAACAGACGAGATTATATACAGCCCACGACTAGGCGAGGGTAATTTTGGTGGTTTTAACGGGTTAATAACAATAAAGTTTACGAAGACATATGAACGATTTAAACCTTATTGGGTCGTAAGCTTTGAGCGTCAGCCAGATGGCAGTGTTGAGATCAGGGCAAAGTCAGCCCCTGTTTATGGCGCAACGCCGAATGAAGATCTTGAACTTCTGGAGCTCGCTAAGCAAACAATTGTCCCGGATCTCGGGAGGTTTTTATCGGAGAATTTCTCATCAACGGTGAAGATAGAGAATAACGAAGAAATTGTCAAAAGCGAATCGAGCACAGGAAAAAGAAACATCAAGGATTTTAAATTAACAGAGATCAGTAATGATTTGCGCGTATTCCTTGAGAAATTAGGCGAAAAGATTGGCCTGCGAACGCTTGATTTTAAGATCGGCTATTATGCCGTTGCTCGACAATTTGATTATGCTGCTTCCAGGACCAGTGATCCTGAAGCTGTTGATTTTTCCATTTCTAGCGAACTGAATAAAAATATGGGCAATATTCATTTTTTAGTTCAGCAGGGAAAGGTCGTCAAAATCGAGACCATAGACCTCAGGCTTAAGGATCAGGTGGCGGCTGTTCTTTCTGAGCTCTCAGAGGACAACTTTTTGAAAACAGCAAGTTCCTCTAGCCTGAGCAAGAAAGCCCCTATCGGTGCTTCATCGGGCGTCAAGGCTGTTCTTCCGGAGAATTTCTCAATTGAAGAGCTTGCCAATACTTTGCAAAAAGAGATTAGTGCTGACAGAGTCAGCTTTAATTATGTTGATATTGATGGCGGATCGTCGGGCAACCTCAGCGCTATGGACGCGCAGCGTGTGACGTTTAGAAATCCTAAGACGCGTCAGATAAGCCTGCAATTTCACTATAATGATCGCGTTTGGGGCGATGTCCTTAGATTTAAGCTTGAAAATGGTTCTGTGGTCGTTGACGCATACCAGGCTATGGATTTAGGCGACGAGCTCAATATTCCCGATCAGAAATTTTTGGCCCAGGCTCTTTCCGTGCTTAAGGCTATGGACGCAGTCACAACGTCTTCAGGGTCGAGCGAGAAAAGTACAAGTCCTTTCGCTTTTGACGGAGTTCAGTCGACGATCATCAAGTCTTTGCCCACGGCAAGCATTCTCGATGCTGTCATGGCAGTTGAGGATGTAATGGGCGAAAAAGTCGAGTCTTTTTTGTGGAACGGGTTGGATTACGATCTTGACGGTTCGGATATCTTTCATCAAAATTTGGTGGATACGGACTCTCCTATGGACAATTCTCTTTTGTTTACCTTTGATGCGCAAGAGGGAAAAGAGCTGAATGTCGTTATCTTGACTGATACCGAAAAAGGTGTTTCGATAGCCGTTAGAAAAACAGAGCAAGGCGAAGGCGACAAAGGCTTTTTGGTTCGAAACAGAGGGGAGCGGCAAGAAGATGTTGAAGTTAAGATCAAAGAAAAGCTTGAAGTTGTGTCGTCGAGCTTGACCAGGAAAGACTTTTTTGCCGTTATTGATCATATGGTTGACCTTGCGAGGGAAGAAGGGTATGAGTTGGTAAAATTGGTTCCAGACAAGAATGAGAACGTCATTGACGAGTATGCCGACCTCGATTCATTTAAAGACGAGTTAACACAGATCACAGATGAAGATAACATCAACAAGGATGTCAATGGTGTTCTTTTGGTGTTCTATAATAGTAAGCAGGATGATCACGAGCAGGCCCATGTTTTATTTTATCAGAACATCTCTGGCCTAATGACAGTTCGTGTGAGCCACCCTAATTCAATACGAAAAGAATTTCGGATCGCAGGATTGAATCAGCATCGAAGCATAACAAGCTTAGATTTTCTTTTAAAAACTATAACCACGAGCGATAAGATGCTTGAAAATGTTATTAGTATCATAAAACAATTCTCTGTTGTAAAAACAGATAATGTCACGTTGGCGACAAAGCTAAGAGATGATTTAAAGATGACTTCAGTCGAGATCGCTCGCATGATCGTGGATATTAATTCGCGGCTTCTTCCGAACCATGCTCAGATCATTCCTAAGGAGTCCATGGAGATACAAGAGTATGATGAGGTTAATATTGGGGATATTTATAATTTTGTTTTGGAAAAACAAAGAAAATCTTCCTCCAACCTCGGCGGTATCAGCATGGATTCTAAGACGCTGGATCTGCAGATCAAGCGTGACGGAAACGGAATTCCTTTGCCGATATCGCAGCAGCCGCCAGAGCTGATGAATATTCAAGGCTTTACCTTTGAGATCATGGGTATCACGCCTGTGGCGAGTTTGTTTTTGCTCTCCGGCTTGGATGCGGGAACGCCCAGCAACAAGGTGAGAGGCTCTGATAATCGAGAACTTATCGGCCGGCCCGCAGAACCTGCTTTGCCTGCCGAGGAGTACGCGCAGGTGGGCTTGTTGTAAGATATAGAAGGCATAAGATGTAAGGTGTCAGATGTAAGATGTCAATGATAGGGGTGTGAGAAGGGCCCCGCAGGATTTCTGCGGGGCCCTTTTTGCTGGCAACGGACAACTTATAACTTACAGCTTACAACTTAATATATTTTATGTTATAATTTTTCATCTATGAACGATAAAGTGATTAGAATTTATAAAAAATTTTATGTGGAAGAGGTCAAAAGCCACGCGCTTTTGTGCGGCGATCTGACCGCCAATTGCTCTAAGTGTAATGCTATGGGCTTAAAGCTTGATTCTACCGTCTGCCCGGAATGTAAAACACCGTTTAAATATATCACCTTTCGCAGCTTGATAGGTAATATGCCAAAGATCATCAGGATCATTGAGCAAAATCCAGGCATGTGCGTTCTAGATTATGATGACTATAAGAAAGCCACGGGCGCTTTGCGGGCTGAGGATTTATTTAAGGACTAGATAAGTCAAGATTCAAAATTCAAAGGTCAAAATTAAAGACCACAGGGCTGATTTTTTAAAGTCAAAAATTAAAAGTACAGCATATCAAGAACCCTGAAATAAAAAGAATCAGGCAAGTATATTCAAGAAATCCTATAAAAAATTTTTTAGCTATCAGCATGAATTCTGGTACCGTTGTTTTAGTTTTTGCATTCTGATTTTAATCTTAAATTTTTGAGTTTTGATTTTTGTTGTTCAATCCTAAACTTTTGACTTTTGAATTTTGACTTATCATGATCAACAAATCTCGCCTTATTAAGTTGACCCAAAAAGTTCTGCGGTTTAATTCAGAGAATCCGCCGGGCAATGAACTTGCACTTGCACGTTTTATCGAGCGTGATATGCGCTCCTTGGGCCTTGCAGTCAAGGTCGTGACCTTCGCGAAGGATCGTCCCAACATTATCGCGACTTTAAAAGGGACATCTAAAGCGTCAGCAAAGAACGCGCTTTTGTTGACACCGCACATTGATACCGTTCCCGCAGGTACAGGATGGTCCATGAATCCTTTTGGCGGGCAAATTAAAAATGGCCGTATTTATGGTCGAGGGGCCACGGACGATAAAGGAAATCTCGCCTGCGCGATGGAGGCGATGCGCAGCTTAGTCGAGGACGGTGTTCGACTTTCGCATGATGTGGTCTTGGCCGCGACGGTAGATGAGGAGACTGGCAGCAAACAGGGGATCGTTCCGTTGCTCAATAAAGGGATGCTGAAGCCGAAGGCCGCTTTGATCTTGGATTCTGATGAATTTTCAACGATCATCGCCCAAAAAGGCTTGATGCACGCCCGAGTTCAAGTTTTTGGCAAGAAAGCGCACGGCGCTTACAAGTGGTACGGCGTAAACGCGATCGAAGCAGCCACAGGCATTATTGAAGAATTAAAGAACTTTAAATTTGTTTATCACCCTCATGCGCTTTTACGTCCGCCAACGATCAACATTGGGACGATCAAGGGCGGGGACAAGGTAAATATGGTCGCGGATTTCTGTGAGCTTTCCTTTGACCTGAGATTTTTACCGGGTATGGACCCGCAGAAACTTTTGGTCGCCATCAAGGCTTTGGTACGAAAACACGCGAAACGTTTTAAAATTATCATAGATGACCTGCAATACCCCTATGAGATCGATAAACAGCATCCGCTGGTTTCGACCTATGTCAACGCCTGCCGCGCGCTCAAATGTCCTGTGGAGCTTAAGGGCAGTCAGGGCGCTACTGTGATCACATTTTTCCAGAAGAAAAAGATCCCGGCGATCGCCACAGGCTATGGCAGCCGCAAAACCGCGCATGCGACCGATGAATACGCGCATGTTGAGAAGCTGTATAAGGGCGCAAAGGTGTTGGAGAGATTTGTGAAAGAATGGAAATGAATGATCAAGATACAGTAGGCAACAACCAAGCAATGACCAAGCCAAGAGAAGTCTTTGGTCTTTGGAGGTTGTATTTTCTGGCCTGCTTGTGCCTTATATCTTGCTTTTTGGTTTTTTTTAGCCCAAGTTTTGCCTTTGCCCAGGACGCAGGCTATGGCCGTTTTATCGGCGAAACGATCCGCTATGATGTGCGCGGCCTTGGCGTTAAGCAGGCCGATGCGACTATGACATTGCAGGGCCGGACTACGATCGATGGGCGGGAAGCTTATCTGATCCTTTTTCAGGCTCAAGGATCGAACTTTCTAGACGCCGAAAAGATCTACGCGGATCATGAGGAGTTCTTTCCGTTGCGCATCGAAAGAGATCTGAATATTTTTGGGTCGATCGAAAAGATCGTTGAAGTTTACGATCAGGATCAGCATACGGTGACAATTACGAAAACAACAAAGGCCAAGCCGCAACCGCAGGTTCTTGTATTGACCAAAGAAGATAAGATTGATAATATCTATTGTTTTATTTATCGGTATCGGTTGAAAGGCAGTTTTCGCTTAGGATCATCTTTGCGGATGAATCTACCGACAAAGGATGTGTCGGTCAGGATCGCTAAAAAGATGCCACTATCCGTGGCTGGTAAAGATTTTCAAACCTTTTTTCTTGAAACCGTGCCTTCGCAATATCGGCTTTGGTTCGACGACAGCCCAGATCGATTACCGTTGCGCATTGACAAGCCTGCGATGATCGGCGGCACAAGTATGATCATGACGGAATATAAGAAAAAGTAGGGGTAGAGGGGTAAAGGATTATAGGGGAAAAGGGAGAGCCCTTTAATCCTCAAATCCTCAAATCCTTTAACCCTTTAAACTATATATGACAAAACCCGATAAATTTGGCCATTTTGATGAGTTCGGCGGGCGTTATGTACCAGAAACGCTCATGACGCTTTTGGCGGATCTTGAGCGCGTGTTCGTTCGCCTGCGCAAAGACGCAGCATTCCAGCGAGAATTTCGCTTTTATTTGCAGGAATACGCCGGCAGGCCGACCAATCTTTATCTGGCCAAGCGCTTAAGCGCGCAACTGAAGACACTCAAGGTTTATCTTAAACGTGAAGATCTTTTGCATACCGGATCCCACAAGATCAACAATACCTTAGGTCAGATCCTGATCGCCAAGCGTATGGGCAAGACGCGGATCATCGCGGAGACCGGTGCCGGCCAGCATGGCGTGGCGACCGCGACAGTGGCAGCGCTTTTTGGGCTTCGCTGCGATATTTATATGGGCGCGGAAGATATTGAGCGTCAATCGTTGAATGTTTACCGTATGAAACTCTTAGGAGCCAGGGTTGTTCCTGTCACAAGCGGTTCAAAGACCTTAAAAGACGCAATGAACGAAGCGATCCGTGATTGGGTAACGAATGTGGCGAACACATTTTATGTGATCGGTTCTGTGGCTGGGCCACATCCTTATCCCGTGATGGTGCGTGAATTCCAATCTGTGATCGGACAAGAAGCCAAGAGGCAGTTTGCGCAGGCAGAAAAACGTTTGCCGGACTATCTTTTGGCGTGCGTTGGCGGCGGCAGTAATTCGATGGGGCTTTTTCACGCGTTTTTCTCGGATAAGAACGTAAAGATGATCGGTGTGGAAGCGGCAGGTCTAGGGCTTGATACGCTCAAGCATTCCGCGCCGTTGAATCGTGGGACAGCCGGTGTCCTTCATGGCAGCAAGAGCGATCTGTTACAAGATAGTGACGGCCAGGTGCGGGTGGCGCATTCGATCGCCGCGGGGCTGGATTATCCAGGCGTTGGGCCAGAACATTCTTATTACAAAAAGATCAAGCGTGCGGAATATGTTGCTGTCGATGACAAGGAAGCTATTGCCGGGATGAAGCTTTTGTGCAAGACCGAAGGGATTATCCCCGCGATGGAATCCTCGCACGCGATCGGTTATTTGGAAAAACTTGCTAAGCGTGCTAAAAAGAATTCGACCGTGATCGTGTGTCTTTCCGGGCGAGGGGACAAGGATGTGCAGTCAATAAAGGACATTATTTAAAGTCAAGATTCAAAAATAAAAATTCAAAGCAGAAGGTTGATTTATTAAACCAAAAATCAAAACATTGTGTATTAAAGCGTAGAATGAGATATAATTTTAGTTCATTGAGCCCATTGCATTCGTTGCGTTTTTAAGCTCAAAAAATCTTCATACTTTTGAATTTTAGCTTCTGAAATCTTTTCGTTTTGACTTTTGAATTTTGACTTTTGAATTAAATTTATGAACCGTATCGATCAAAAATTTTCTCAACTTAAAAGAAACAAAAAGAAGGCCTTCATTGCCTTTATCACAGCCGGTGATCCGGACCTGACAACAACAGAAAAATTGGTCCTGGCTTTTGAAAGATCTGGCGTGGATATCGTGGAGCTGGGCGTTCCGTTCTCGGATCCTTTAGCCGATGGCCCGACGATCCAGGCAGCGTCGCAGCGTGCGATAGCTCAGGGTGTGACTTTAAAAAAGATCCTCGCGCTCGTTAAGCGTTTACGCGCGACGACCGAACTCCCGATTTGCCTGATGACCTACTATAATCCGGTTTTTCATTTTGGGGAAAAGGAGTTTGTTGCGCAAGCTGTTCGCGCGGGTGTGGATGGTCTCATTATTCCGGATTTACCACCGGAAGAAGCCAAGACCCTGATCGCGCAAGCGCGCCGCGTGAATTTAGCAACCATTTTCTTTTTAGCACCGACAACCGATTTCACACGCGTTGCCTTGATTAACAAAAGTTCAACAGGTTTTATTTATTACGTTTCGGTTGCGGGAGTTACCGGGGCACGGACTGCATTACCTAAGGCTTTAAGGGCAGCGTTAAAAGCGTTTCAGCGCAAAAGCACAAAGCCAATATGTGTCGGTTTTGGTATTTCCACGCCGGCACAAGTAAGGGAAATCGCGCGGTACGCCGACGGCGTGATCGTTGGTAGCGCGATCGTGAAAGAGATTCTAAAAAATAAAAACAAAAAGAATCTTGTCGCTTGTGTGGCAAAATTCGTTAGGAGTCTATCGCGCTATGTATGAACGATCAGAACTGAACAATAAATTGCGTATTATCAGCCATACGATGAAAGATCGGGATAGTGTGGCGATCGGCGTTTGGGCTGGCGTGGGCGGTCGGTATGAGGAGGCCAGGATCAAAGGCGCGGCTCATTTTTTAGAGCATATTGTTTTTAAGGGTACAAAGAATTATTCTTGCCGCGCGATCAAAGAAGAGATCGAGGGCGTTGGCGGGTCTCTTAATGCTTTTACCTCTGAAGAATGCACCTGTTATTTTGCGAAAGTGCCAACCCGGCACGCCCAGAAAACATTTGACATCTTGTCGGACATGATCTTACAGCCTGTGATCAGCAAAAAAGATGTCAACAAAGAGCGTGGTGTCATTTTAGAAGAGATCAAGATGTATCATGATCTGCCGCAGCATTTGGTCATGGATTTCTTGGAAGGGTTGCTGTGGACGCAGCATCCTCTGGGGCAGAACATCGCTGGGAATTTGGAATCTGTGGGCCAGATGAGCTATCATGATCTGCGTCAGTTTCATCGCTATTTTTATGTGCCTTCAAATATCGTGGTATCCGCTTGTGGAAATATTTCGCATGAAAAATTACGGCGGTTGACAAGCAAAAAATTCAGCCCTCTTACGCAAGAGCGTGATATTGCATGCGCCCCGGCAACGAATCAGCAGCAAAAACCAAAAATAAAGATCTTCCCAAAAGCGATCGAGCAGATGCATATCGCCTTGGGGTCCTTGGGGCTTCATCGTCAGCATCCGGATCGTTACGCGGCAGGAGTTTTGAATGTTATTTTAGGCGGCAACATGTCGAGTCGTCTTTTTAATGAAGTAAGAGAAAAAAGAGGATTAGCTTACTCGATATCTTCAGGGATGAAGTTGTTCAAGGATACAGGGGCTTTTGTGGTCCGTGGCGGTGTTCATAATGAAAAAGTCGTCGAAGCCGTGGACGTTATTCTTAAGGAGCTTGCCAGGATCAGCCGGACAGCAGTTTCGTCAAGCGAATTGACACGTGCCAAGGATTATGTGATCGGCCAGACCTTGTTGGGCTTAGAAGATACGGCAGAACATATGTTTTGGATCGGGGAGTCGATCGTGGCGACGGATAAGGTCGAGACATTTCGCGCAATGATCAAGAAAATCGAGCAGGTCACGCTTACCGATGTGCAAAAAGTGGCCCGAGATTTTTTTCAGATCCAAAGATATAACTTCGCGTTAGTCGGCCCCGTGACCCAAGAGCAGGAAGGCCGGATACGTAAGTTTTTCCTCTAGCAAGCATCCTTGATGCGCAATCTTTTTGATCTCAGAGACCTGATGAGTTTAAGTTTGCTAGAAACAAATGGTAGGGTAAGAAAAAGGCGATGAAGCTTGTTGTTTAGTCGTTTAGGAGGAATATTAGAATTTATTAGTAGCAGCTGCTCATCCATATTTGTATGGTCGACGGTGCATCATCACAAACTCCTGTGTTTTGAATATCAAAACAGTCTAGAGACGAGATGGGCGGCCAGGGAGGATAAAGCTTGACCTTAAAACGTAGCCTCCATAATTGTTTGCATCCTGCAGGAGAAGTTTGTTCACATCGATAAGCAAAACACCAGACATCAGCAGGGTTTGCTCCTTGTCTGCGGCAGCGGAAACGAACATCGCCGTTACCTTCGGTATCAATAGATAAATCGTTGGGGCAATTTTCCGGATTTGTGAATCTTAAAACGTCGATAAGGTCTTGATTGGAGCTACCAGGATCGTTTAACGAAGAGAGCATTTGACCTTGCCAGCAAACATTTTTTGGGCAACTCATCCCTGGTGTCGGGTAGATAAATCCACTCCCACCGTAATACCCGATTTGCCCTGAATAAATCTGCTCTAGTTTTAGGATTGTGTCCTCAAGAATTACTTCTTCTGTCTCAGCAAAAGCTTGGGCTTGAGCAAGCACCGCAGCCCCTAAAACCAATAAAATAATTCCTAATTTTTTCATTGCGTGTTCTTATCAAAAAGGTTAGTAATTTATTTTTATCATACTACTCTCTTTTAAAAAGTAAAGAGGATCCAACATTTCATTTCTCATGGATTTTAGGAAATTTTTGGAAGATTTTGATTTGACAAAGGGAAGAATATCCGATAGACTTAATTTCAATAACGCATTTATATTTTTGTTCATAGCGAAAGGAGTTTTAGATGGAAGAGCTGTCATTTTACGATGTGAAGACAAAGGGTAAGTTTAGCACCTCAGATTATGAAGTCAGAGAAAAAAGCGGACGCTTCTTTGCCGTCACCAAATCGCCCAAGGGCGGCCACGAGTGCTGGAGAGTCCTTTCCAAGGACCAAGCCGCAAAGCTCAAGAAGTAACGGCCCCAAAGACCTTAACGTTGACCTAACAACCATTCTCAGCGAAAGATAACTAGAGAAATTGGCTAAGACATCATCTTCTATTGCGCAGCAATCCCAACAAACTGCAAAGAAAACAATTAAGCTTATTGCAAAACTCGTTCTGGACAAGAAGGCCGAAAATCTTGTCGTTCTTGATATTCGCAAGCTTGCGAATTTCTGCGATTATTTTGTTATTTGCTCTGGAACGTCTGACCGCCAGGTCCGGGCGATCGCTGACGGTGTCCAGGACGGCTTGCGCGATGCAGGCTTAAGTCCTGGCAATGTTCAAGGATACCGTGAAGGCAAGTGGGTCATTGTGGATACCGGTGATATTGTGATCCACACATTTGAGAAGTCATGTCGAGAGTTTTACGGCCTGGAATATCTCTGGCAGGGCGGCAAAGTCGTTAACGTAGCAACATAATCTCTGATCATGCTGTCCATTCTAAGACGTCAACTCGAAGAAGCAGTCCAAGCATCCGTTCAGGAGCTCCTACAGGATGTTTGCTCAGAAATTCCCCCAGCAGAACTTGAAAAGACCAAAGAGAGATCCCACGGTGATTTTTCTTGCAGCCTTGCGCTGCGTTTGGCGCGCGTGCTTAAAAAAAACCCGATGCAGATCGCAGAGGATATACGTGTCTCTATCGACCGTCAACTCGCGCGATCCATGATCGGCGCTTGCGTTGAGAAGATAGAGATTAAAAATCCTGGATTTATCAATTTTTATCTTGCCTCAGGTGCTTTTTTCTCTGTTGTCAAAGAGATCTTGGAAACAAAAGAAGATTTTGGCCGGGGTTCTGACAGCCAAAAGAAAAAAGTCGTCATTGAGTTTGTCTCTGCGAACCCTACGGGACCATTAACAGTGGCGCATGCCCGCCAGGCGGCTGTTGGTGATGCCCTAGGCAATATCCTCGCCTTTCTAGGTTTTCAGGTCACCAAGGAATACTACATCAACGATGAAGGCAATCAGATCCGTATTTTGGGACGCTCGGTCAAGCTGCGCGCCCAAGAAATATTGGGCGCGACTATCGAATTTCCAGAGGATCATTATCAGGGTGGATACATCAAAGAGATGGCCAAAAGCTTTCTCGCGGATAACAAGATCACGGATATGGACGCCTTAAGTGTGCTGGCCGATAGATCATTTGAGAGTTTCTCCGTAGAATATTTAATGGGGCTGATCCGTCAGGACTTAAAAGATTTTGGTGTTCAGTTTGACATCTGGACCTCACAAGCTAAGGTCGCGACCAATGAAACGATCGATGCGGCACTGAAGGTCATTTCCGATCGGGGGTATATTTATCCGCAGGATGGCGCGATGTGGTTTAAGACAACCGCGTTAGGAGACGACAAAGATCGTGTTGTTAAGAAATCTGATGGTCATTATACTTATCTCGCCCCGGATATTGCTTATCATAAGAATAAATTTGACCGAAAATTTGACTGGGTCATTGATATTTTAGGCCCGGATCATCATGGGTATATTTCGCGCCTGAAGGCCGCTGTTCAGGCCTTAGGATATGACCCTAAACAATTGGATGTTATTATCGTTCAGTTGGCGACTTTGTATCGCAAGGGCGAACCGGTCTCAATGTCCACGCGTAAAGGGGAATTTGTCAGCCTGCGCGAGGTCATTGACGAAGTAGGATCAGACGCGGCCCGTGTTTTTTTCTTGATGCGGCACACAGACGCGCATTTAGATTTTGATCTGGAGTTGGCCAAAGAACAAAGCCCGGAAAATCCTGTTTTCTATATTCAATACGCCCACGCCCGCATCAACAGCATTTTTGTTAAGGCGAAAGAAGCCAAGATCGTATCCGCTGTTGAGAATTTTAGCTTATTGACCCAAGAGGAAGAAATGGATCTGATCAAAAAAATGGCTTCTTTTGAGGACGCGCTATCGATGTGCTTGCATCAGATCGACCCTTACGCGTTATTGGCTTACTTGACGGATCTGGCGGCGTCGTTCCATCGTTTTTACGACGCGCACAAAGTCATCAGCGAGGATGCAGGGCTTTCTTCCCAGCGATTAGCCCTTGTCGCGGCCGCCAAGATCGTTTTTGCCAATGGTCTGACCCTGCTTGGCGTTACCGTTCCCGAAAGAATGTAATGGTTTCCCGCAAGTGGATCATCAAGACCCCGCACCCGCAGCTTCAAGTCGCTTTAAGTAATGAACTGAAGATCCATCCGATCGTTGCCCAGCTTCTGGTAAATCGGCAAGTCTCGACGGCTGATGAGGCTCGTGATTTTCTTGATGGGAATTTTGCTTCTTTGCATGACCCATTTTTGCTCAAAGACATGGACAAGGCTGTTGCGCGGCTTAAAGTTGCGCGCGTGAACAAAGAAAAGGTCATGATCTTTGGAGATTATGATGTGGATGGCGTGACCTCATCCGCTGTTCTGGCACGAGCCTTTCAGCAATTTGGCCTGGATGTTGTCAATCATATCCCGCATCGGCTCAAGGACGGTTACGGCTTAAATCATACGATCGCCAAAGAAGCTAAAGAACAGGGCGTTCGTCTTCTTGTGGCGGTTGATTGCGGCATCAGCGCGGTATCTGAGGTCGAAACATTACGCCAGGAGGGGATTGATGTGATCGTTGTTGATCATCACGAGCCCTTATCAGAGAAGACCCCCCAAGCCGTTGCCGTGATCGACCCCAAGCGCAAAGACTGCCTGTATCCTTTTGGCAGTTTAGCGGCTGTCGCGCTTGCTTTTAAATTAGCGCAAGCCCTTTTGGGTAAGGATTATCAGCAGGATTTAGATCTTGTTGCCCTTGGAACCATTGCGGATGTTGTGCCTTTGCATGGGGAGAATCGGATCTTGGTCAAAGAAGGCTTGCCACGGATCGAAAAAACAAAGAATTTTGGCCTTCAGGCTTTGATCAAGACCGCGCGGATCAAGGGGAAGAAATTAACACCTAAACATGTAGGTTTTATTTTAGGCCCTCGCATCAACGCGATGGGGCGTATTGATTCCGCGGAAAAATCTTTACGCCTCTTAATGGCACAGGACCAGGCTGAGGCCGAGGAGATCGCCGCAACCCTTGAAGCCCATAATCGCCAAAGACAAGAAACACAAAGCGCGATCATTGATGAGGCCTTGCACAAGGTTGAGCAAGAGGTTAACTTTAAGAAAGATCGAGTGATCGTTGTGGGGGCTTGCGGCTGGCATAGAGGGGTCGTAGGGATCGTGGCATCACGTCTGATGGACACCTATTATCGGCCGTCCATCGTCTTGTCGATCGAAGATGGTATAGCTACGGGGTCAGCTCGCTCCATTGAGGGTTTTCATCTTTTTGACGCGTTGTCACGATGCGCGCATTTGTTAGAGGATTTTGGTGGGCATGAGCATGCAGCAGGCCTGACGATCCGCGAACAGAATATTGAGGCGTTTCGCCAGAAAATGAACCAGATCGCGTGTGATGAGTTAAGTGACGAAGACCTTAAGCCAAGCTTATCTATCGATTGCGAGATCCCTTTGCACAGCGTCAGTCTGGACTTGGTCAAGATCGTTAATCGTCTTTATCCTTTTGGGGAAGGTAACCCTGAACCGTTGTTTTGTTCGCGCAACTTGATCGTCAAAAGTCCACCGGTCGTTTTGGGCAGGGATACACTAAAGTTTTGGGTCACGGACAAGAAAACTGTTATTTCCGCTGTAGGTTTTGGTATGGGGGCTTATCAGCCGCTCGTAGCACAAGGTAAACCGATCGACATCGCGTATACGATATCGATCGACGATTGGAATAAAGAACCCACCGTGCAATTAGAGCTAAAGGATATTAAGCCGGGAGAGATGATCTAGGCTTTTGTGATCTTACCGGATTTAATACAGCCGACACAGACATTGGCTCTTTTGATCCGTCCTTTTACAACGATGCGGATCTTTTGAAGATTGGGCAAGAATCTTCGGAACGTTTTTCCGACGATCTTCTGACCAGCGCCGCCTTTTCGGACAGCCATACCACGTCTTTTGTATTTAATTCCCGGGGCTGCGGATTTTCCGCAAATTTCGCATACTTTCATAAATGTCTCCAAATGATGAAAAGAAGTATACTAAAAATCCATGCTTTGTCAAGCAAGGAATTCCTTGGCATCTTGCAGGTGCGAGAAGCGTAGGTAATAAGTATTTATTATTAAGCAGGATCATTTGCTTAAATTTCTGTCGTCCAATGATTTTTCGATAAAGAATTTATGATTTTGGTATAATAGGAACTAAATTTAAAATTATAATAGAAACGGAGTCGCAACATGAAGCGAAAATTATTATGGGCTCTCATTATTGTGATCGTTTTAACGGCGCTCATCAAGCTGATCGCGATGCGTCAAGAATGCATGAGCCAATGCACCGCGTCTTTTCAGGGGGCGTATCCAGAGATCGCGTGCAAATACGAATGCGGGATCTTAAATAAATTCAAGAAACCTGTAAAACGGCCGTAAGATTGTCAAACCTTTCATCGTTACCCCTCAACCCTGAGCAGCAAAAAGCTGTTTTGCACGAGCAGGGTCCCTTGCTGATCATTGCCGGTGCCGGTACAGGAAAGACCACGGTCATTACGCAAAGGATCGCTCATTTGATCGTTGAGCGCCATGTACAGCCAAGCAGGATCCTGGCTTTGACTTTCACGGATAAAGCTGCTTATCAAATGCAAGAAAAAGTTGACATCCTGGTGCCTTACGGCTTTACCGACACCTGGATCTCGACCTTTCATTCTTTTGGGGACCGTATCTTGCGCGAGAACGCGCTGGAAATGGGGATCGATCCAAGCTTTAAGGTGTTGACACGCCCGCAGGCAGCTGTTTTCTTTCGGGAAAATCTTTTTAAATTTTCATTACAGCATTACAGGCCGTTAAGCAACCCTACCAAATTCGTGGATGCGATGATCGGTCTTTTTTCCCGTGCCCGTGATGAAGATGTTTCACCGCAGGAATACATTGCTTACGCGCAAACCCTCAAGCAGCAAGCGAGCCAAGATCCATCTGATGCCGCTTTATCCGAAGAGGCTCAGCGTCATCATGAGTTAGCACAATGTTATTTGCGCTATCAAGAGCTTTTGCTTAAAGAGGGAAAGATCGATTTTGCCAATCAATTTTTCTTGGCATTAAAGCTTTTGCGTGAACATCCGGCAGTTTTAAAGCGTTACCAGCAGCAATTCCAGTATATCTTGGTCGATGAATTTCAAGATACCAATTATGCGCAATTTGAGCTTGTGACCTTATTGGCAGGGCAACATTCTAATCTTACAGTGGTCGCGGATGATGACCAGTCGATCTACAAGTGGCGAGGAGCGGCTATTAGCAATATTTTAAATTTTATGGAGCGCTATCCACACACTGAAAAGATCGCGTTAACGCGTAATTATCGGTCAGCCCAACCAATCTTGGACGCGGCTTACCAGCTGATCCAAAATAATAATCCAGACCGATTTGAGGTCCGCGCTAAGATCAACAAGCGTCTTGTCGCGCTCGAAAAAGATGGTAAAAGCCCGGAGCATGTACATTTTGATACGTTGGCATCGGAAAGCGATTGGGTGGCGGAGTTTATACAGAATAAGGTGCAAGAGGGAGCTTATACCTATAAAGATTTTGCGATCCTTGTCCGGTCAAATTCGAGCGCGGATCCTTTTATCCGGGCGCTTAATATGCGCGGGATCCCATGGCAATTTAGCGGCAACCAAGGGCTTTATACGCGCGCGGAGGTTCGATTGTGCATTTCGTTTTTGCGCGTGAGTGCAGATCCTTCGGATTCCTTAAGTCTTTTTTACCTGGCCACATCATCGTTATACGATCTTCCTGTTGTTGAGCTGACGCAACTTTTACATTTAGCCAAACGCAAACAGTGGGATCTGTTTTTTACGCTGCAGAACGCGCAGGCCTTGGAGGAGCAGAATTTTTCTGAAAGTTTTATCGCTGCAAAAGATAAGCTGATCGCGGACATCCTCAAATATGTTACCTGGGCCAAGGATTATGCGACCGGGCGATTGCTGTATGCCTTTTTAGCGGAGAGCGGATGGCTGGCACGCCTTGCCCAGGATCAAACAGCAGCTAATGAGGCCACCTTGTGTAATTTAGCAAAATTCTTCGATATAGTTCGCAATTTTGAATATGCGACGAATGAAGACCGAGTGCTTTATTTCATTCATTATCTTGAAATGCTCATGGACGCAGGTGATGACCCTGCTGTTGCGCAAGCCGAACTTGATACGCCTGCCGTGAACGTCATGACCATCCATAAAGCTAAGGGGTTGGAATTTGCGGTTGTTTTCCTGGTGAGCCTGGTGGAGACAAAATTTCCATGGCCTAGGCGCAGCGAACCCATTGAGCTTGCGGAGGCGTTGATCAAGGATGTTTTGCCGTTAGGAGATTTTCATTTACAGGAAGAGCGAAGGCTTTTTTATGTGGCGATGACACGCGCAAAAAAAGAATTGTACCTAACCTCCGCTGTCGATTATGGGACAAAGCAGCCTCGCAAGGTCAGCCGCTTCGTTAAAGAGGCGGTGGCGGAACAACGCACGCAAGAGGTGTTGAAAGCTTCCGCGCTGCAAGCGATCGAGCGAAATGCGCCACCGGTTTCGGCGCCATTGCCAGTTGCTGGCAAGATCGCTGATGAAAAGATCATTTCTTTGAGCTACTATCAGATCGATGACTATTTAACATGTCCATTGAAATATAAATATGTCCACGTTCTTCACGTGCCGATCATGACGCATCATACGGTTGTATACGGCAAGGCGTTGCATGACGCGGTGCAGTATTATCATCAGTGCAAGATGCAGTTGAGGCCTGTGACAGGCGAAGATGTGATCAAGGTCTTTGAAAATGCGTTTCGCAAGGAAGGATTCATGTCACAAGAACACATCCAACTTCGTCTGGCTGCCGCACGGACGGGATTGAAGGATTTTTTTATGCAGCAAGAAGCGCGCAATATCATTCCCGCGTTCGTCGAGCAAGAATTTTCGTTTGTGGTCGGTTCCTGCCGCATCAAAGGACGCTGGGATCGCATCGATATTATTGACGGGGTTACAACGATCGTTGATTTTAAGTCATCAGAGATCCGCAAGCAAGCTGATGCAGATAAAAAAACCAAGGATAATCTACAGCTAAGCCTCTATAGCGTGGCTTACGAGAAGGCAACAGGAAAATTGCCTGATCTAAAGGAGCTGCATTTTCTTGAGACGGGTATTGTGGGGCGGGCGGCTGTCACAGAGAAGGATATTGATAGGGTCATGGAGTCCATTGATAAAGCGTCGCGAGGCATACGCCAAGGCTCTTTTGAGGCGCGGCCGGATTATCTGGCGTGTCAATATTGCGCGTATAATCAGATCTGCCCCAAGGCGCAAACTTCTTCGATATAACAAAGGCTTATTTTTATTGCCATCATAGAGGACGCGTGTTATTTTAGGATAAAAGAAAAAGGGGAATGATATGGTGAAAAAAAAGATCGTTATTTTTGATGATGAAGAGGATATCCTTAAAGTCACGCAAAAGAAGCTTGAGCAAAGTGGTTTTTCCGTTGTCACTTTTCAATCCCCAAAAAATTCTCTGGAAGATATAAGAAGAGAAAAACCAGACCTTATTTTGCTGGATATTTCGATGCCATATAAGGATGGTTATCAAGTTTGTGATGAGCTACGCTGTGACGATGAAACGAAACATATTCCCGTGATCGTTTTTACAGCGCAGCCGATGGAAAAACATTTGATCGATAAAGCGCATGAATTTTACGGCGCGAATGATTATATCGTGAAACCCTTTGAGTTTTCCGCACTTCTTGAGAAAGTTCAGAAACAGCTTTCATAACATTATTAAACTTAGGAGTTCATTATGCGTTGGCCAAGAATAGTCGCGTACGCGGCTTTTTCCACAGGATTGCTGCTTTCTTGCATCGCTTATGCGCAACAGACAGTGATCTTTGGTTTTGAGCGTTCTTGGGTTGAGGCGAAGGCAGATCTGAAAGCGTACGAGGAGGTCTTCTTTCGCAACATTGACCTAAGAGATCTTCACCTGAAGGTTCATGACATTGATGGGGAGTTGGTCAAAGACCGATTCTCCGCGGATGCGATGCAGCAGATCGCCTTTGCCATATTCCGCAGCTTTGCTGATCCTTTGGATGGTATTATTGATGTTAATATGGAAGAGCTGAAAGCCAAGGATCTCAAAGAAAAGAACTTGCTCGTTATTGATCTTAAGGTTTCAGGGACCTATGTCGTGGAAGAGGAGCGGCTTCTTATGAAGGTGATCAAAGGTAGCGCAAAACCTTCGCTGGCGCTTACGTTCGAGGGGAGCGTTGTGGACGGGGCCACAGATAAGGCCCTGGCTACTTTCGAGGACACAAAGGATATTGTGGATCTTAGCGATACGCCATTTGAGAACGCGGAGGATTTAGAAAAACTTTCCGCTGCCTTAGATCAGTGGGCGTCATATCTCAAGGATTTTCTTTGGAAAAAAAGAAAATGACCTTGCGGGAGCAAGGAAAATCCTTGTCATTTATTTTAATATATAGATAATGAATAGATACTAAAGGATGTGTTGAGTGAATGATTTCGTTGGAAAGATACAAGAGCTCAAAAAGAAGCGCAATGCTGTCATTTTGGTCCACAATTATCAGCTGCCAGAGGTCCAGGATATTGCGGATTTTACCGGTGATTCTCTAGGCCTAAGTATTGAAGCCTCTAAGACAAAGGCTGATGTGATCGTTTTTTGCGGGGTTTATTTTATGGCAGAGACCGCGAAGATCCTTTCTCCTCAAAAAACAGTCCTGATCCCAGAGCCATCCGCGGGTTGCCCTTTGGCTGACATGATCAGCGCGCAGCAGGTCAGGGACCTGCGCGTTCAACATCCGGACGCAAAGATCATTTGCTATGTTAATACTTCGGCGGATGTCAAGGCTGAGTGCGATTACTGCTGTACGTCCGCGAATGCCGTTGAAATGCTCCAGAACGCTTTTAGCGATCAAGATAAAATTATCTTTTTGCCGGATAAGCATTTGGGATCTTACGCAGCGCATAAGACGGGGCGCAATGTCATTATCTGGCAGGGATATTGCCCCTCGCACGCACGGATCTTGCCAGAACATATTGTGGCCCTCAAAAAGGAGCATCCGGCTGCGCGTGTCATGGCGCATCCTGAATGCAACGCGGCTGTTCTAAAACTCGCGGATGCGGTTTTGTCTACATCGGGGATGCTGCGTTACGCTCGAGAATCGCAGGCGCAAGAATTTATCGTAGCTACGGAAGTCGGCATGATCTATCCTTTAAAAATTGAAAATCCTGGAAAAAGATTTTATGAAGCGACATCTTTAGCCTCCTGTCCTAATATGAAGAAAACAACACTGGCTAAGGTGGCGACATCGCTTGAGAATATGGTCCATGAAGTTCTTTTGCCACAAGACACTATAAACCGGGCCAAAAGATCTATCGGAAATATGATACGCTTTCGTAAGGATGCGCAACTAACGCAGAAAGAACATGAAGAAACAAAAAGTCTATCTTGATCATAACGCCACGACCCCTCTGCATCCGCAAGTCAAGAAAGCGATGCAAAAGGCGATGGAATCTTTTGGGAATCCATCCAGCTTGCATGTCTTTGGGCGCGAAGCCGCTTCGCTTGTTGAGCAGGCAAGGGAGAATGTCGCGTCCTTTATCGGCGCCAAGGCGGAAGAGATCGTTTTTGCCGGTAGCGGGTCTGAAGCGAATAACACTGTTTTGAACATGGTCGCTTGTTCGTCAAAGCATTGCTGTCCTTTTAAAAAAGATGGAAAAACGCGGATCGTTACGACCCAGATCGAACATCCTTGCGTTCTGGAGTCTTCCAAGTGCCTTAAGGACAGAGGCGTTGATGTTATTTTTATCGGTGTTGATGACCAGGGCAAGGTCAAGATGGATGAGTTGTCGCATGCCATCGTGCCTGGGGTTTCGATCGTTTCGGTCATGATGGCTAATAACGAGATCGGCACGATCCAGGATGTTAGAACGATCTCTCAGATGGCGCATAAGGTTGGCGCATTCTTTCATACGGATGCTGTGCAAGCTGTTGGCAAGATCCCCATTGATGTGAAAGACTTGAATGTTGATTTTTTGACCCTTTCCGCCCACAAAATTTACGGGCCCAAGGGGATCGCGGCATTATATTCTAAAAAAGGGATCCCTTTCTGTCCGTTTATCCGCGGAGGGCATCAAGAACGTGGCCGCCGAGCGGGGACGGAAAATACGCTGGGAATTATCGGCCTTGGCATCGCGATCGAAATGCGCGCGCAAGAGATGATACCGGAAGCTAAGCGGTTGAGGGAATTCAAGAACATTTTAAGAGACGGTATTCGTCAGAAAATTCCTGATGTGCGTTTTAATGGGCACCCTGAGGATTCGCTTGCGGGAACGCTGAATGTTTCTTTCAGGGGTGCTGAAGGTGAGGCGGTTTTGCTTTATCTTGACATGGAAGGTATCGCAGTCTCTACAGGATCCGCGTGCGCGTCAGGGTCATTGGACCCCTCACACGTCCTTTTGGCAACGGGAATATCCGCAGAACTAGCGCATGGTTCGGTGCGCATAAGCATGGGGCGAGAGACCCGCATCTCTGAGATCAAGTATGTGCTGGACGTAATGCCGAACGTTATTGATAAAGTGCGTAAGATGTCAACTGTATATTAAGAGTCGAGGACAGCTATGGAACAGAATTGGGTCTATACCGAAAAAGTGAAAGATCATTTCATGAAGCCGCGCAATGTTCTTAAGGATGGGGAAGATTTTAAGGCGGATGGCGAAGGATCTGTCGGCAATATTAAATGCGGCGACCAAATGAATATGTACATTCAAGTGGACAAGGATAAGCAAGTGATCGTTGACTGTCGATGGCGTACGTATGGCTGCGCTTCGGCGATCGCAAGCACGTCTGTTTTATCGGAAATGATCAAGGGAATGCCGTTGTCGCAAGCGGCCAAGCTTTCTCCTAAGGATATTATGCAGCAGCTAGGAAGCCTGCCGGAGCATAAGATCCATTGCTCTGTCTTAGGGGATAAGGCACTGCGCGCCGCGATCAACAATTATTACGAACGAAATGGCATGCAGGAGAACGTGCGCACGGAAGAGGTGAAGATCGTCTGCCAATGTATGAATGTGACCGATCAAGAGATCGAGCATGCGGTTTTGGAGGGCGCGCGCAGCTACTACGAACTTCAGGAGCGAACAAAGCTAGGCACCGTTTGCGGTCAGTGCAAAGATGAAGCTGAGCGCTTGTTGAGCGAATATATCCAAAAGCATTTTTAAGAAATTTAGCGGCGAATGTTGAGCGCCAAAGGACATTATGGCACCAAAGCCTAAGATGACGTCATTCGAAAGATCGTCATTGATCATTCAATTCAATATCATCTTCATCCTGATCTCGATCATTCCTTTATCTTTGCTATATTATCTATATCTTCAGTTGCGTTCATCCGGCGAAATTCAGCTGACCGTGGATAACTTGAACGCCACGATTTTTTACGTTGCGATCGGTATAGGGGTCGGTTACTTTTTGATGCGTTTGGCTGTTGTGCGGATCCTGCGATTGACTAAAGCTAATCAAGAAGCATTGAAGTCCATTATCGGAGCAGAGAGCGCGGTCTTTACCTCAGATGATGCCAATGAGGTCATGGCGCTGACGCAAACATTTAATGAAGCGATCGGCAAGCTCAGGGACAACATTACAAAGCTTGAGCTGACCAAAAATACTCTGCAAGGGGTTTTGTCCAAGGTAGGACAAGGAATATCTTCCATTCAAAACATCGATAAGTTTCTCGATCTGATCATTGAAACGATCACGGAAGCCGTTGGAGGTAAGGCGGGGGCTCTGTTGATGATCGATGAGGATCAGGCGCATTTGTATGTGAGGGCGTATTATGGTTCTATTCCGGGCTCTTTCAAGCAGGTTCTCTTTAGCTGTCGTGGAAGCTTTTTAGAGGATGTTCTCGATCGATCGAAGGCATTTCTCATTTTGTCAACGAGAACCCTTGTCGCGGATCAACATTTTGAATCTCCTCTTGTGGTCGTTCCTCTGGTGCTGCATGATAAGGTTTTGGGCGTTCTCGTTGTTTCTGGCCGAAAGATCCAGGCTGATTTTAATCATGAAGATGTCGCATTATTACATAGCGTTGCGATGCAGACAGCCGTAGCGATCGAAAATGATCGATTGCATGTGGATGCGGAAAGAAGCTATTTTGATATTATCTCCGCTTTAGCCGTTGCGGTCGAAGCCAAGGATCCTTATTCGCGAGGGCACCTGGATCGTGTTTCGGATTATGCCGTAAAGATCGCGACGTATTTAAACCTCAGCGATGAGGAAAAATCTATTTTGCGTGATGCGGGACGTTTGCATGACCTTGGAAAGATCGGCGTAAGCGATGATGTTTTGCTGAAGCAAGGCCCGTTCACTATCGAAGAGCGCATCGTGATGGAGGCGCATCCTGCTTTGGGCGAGGAGATCATCAAGCCGATCAAGAGCCTTGAACATTTGCGCGATGTCGTTCGGCACCATCATGAGAAGTTGGATGGCAGCGGCTATCCTGACCGTCTTAAGGGTGACCAGATCAGTCCTCTTGTCCGCATTTTGGCCGTGGCGGATATATACGATGCCCTTCGGACCAGCAGGCCCTATCGCAAAGGTCTTTCGCAGGTTGAATCATTCCAGATCTTGCGTGAAATGGGCCCAAAGATCGATCAACATGTCGTCGACGCCTTGGCATCGGTCTTGGCAGGCGCGGGAAAGAAGGAATCATAATATGGAGATAGGTATCGTCGGTCTGCCGAACGTTGGCAAATCAACCTTGTTTAACGCCCTTACGGGCGCTGGTGCTGCTGTTGAGAATTTTCCGTTTACTACGATCGAGCCCAACGTCGGCATTGTCCCTTTAGCGGATCCTCGACTCAATCGTCTTGCGCAGGAATGGGAGAGCGCTAAGATCACGCCTTCCGGGATCCGATTCGTGGATATTGCGGGGCTTGTCAAGGGTGCCAGCCAAGGGGAAGGGCTTGGGAATAAATTTTTATCAAATATCCGTTCGGTCGACGCGATCTGTCATGTTGTGCGCTGTTTTCATGATGAAAACATCGTGAACGTTGCCGGCAATTTAAATCCCATTTATGCTGCAGAGATCATTGAAACTGAATTGTTGCTCGCAGATCTTCAGCAAGCACAAAAAGGATATGATCGCTTGTTAAAAGTGGCTAAGTCAGGTGACAAGCTTGCTCAGGAAAAAGTTGAAATGCTTGATATTGCGATCCAGGGATTTAATCAAGGAAGATCTGTCCGCAGCCAACAGATCGACCCTAAGCTTATTGCCGAATTTGAGTTTTTGACCGCAAAACCGATCCTGTATGTTGCCAATACTGGCGAGGGAGAAGTGTGCGATGATCTACTTGATCCGCTGAAAGAACTGGCAAAGAAGGAAAACGCAAAAGTGGTCACTCTGTGCACCAAGCTCGAAGCGGAGATCCTGGAGCTGCCAGATGAAGAAAGAGCGACATATTATGAATCTGCCGGCATAACCTCTCCTGGCCTGGCTACGCTTGCCAAGGCAGGACAGGAACTTTTGGGTTTGGTATGTTTTTTTACTGCAGGACCGACAGAGACACGTGCCTGGCTTGTTGCGCAAGGCACAAAAGCTGTCAAGGCCGCTGGAAAGATCCATACGGATATTGAGCGAGGCTTTATTCGGGCAGAAGTCTACCGATTCGCTGACCTTGAAAAATATGGCAGTTATCAGGCGCTCAAGGAAAAGAATCTCGTTTCTCTAGAGGGCAAGGATTACGAGATCCAAGATGGTGATGTTGTTTATTTTCGTTTTAGCGTTTAACAAGGAGAGAGTATGCGAAACATTATTTTATTAGTTTTTGTCGTTGTTTTCTCTGCGCTTGGTCTTGCTGAGGCTCAGTCGGTCACAAGGTCGACCATTGATGATCAAACCGCTATGGAAGTGACGGTGTATAACGCGAATCTCGGTCTTGTTAAAGATACGCGCAAGATCAGGATAACGAAGGGCAAGGAAAACGAGCTTCAATTCATGGATGTGGCGGCGCATATCATGCCGGTAACGGTGCATGTGAAGTCTTTAACCTCTCCTGATAAGTTTGTGGTTCTAGAGCAGAATTATGAGTATGACCTGATGAACCAACAGAAACTTTTGGATAAATATGTTGGAAAAAAGATCAAGCTTATGGAAGTCAATCAGTATCAAGATAGGAAAAACGTTGTTGATGCGGTGTTGTTAAGCAATAATAACGGCCAGATCTACAAGATCGGTGATGAAATTTATTTAGGGCATCCTGGGTATCAGGTCTTGCCAAGGATCCCGGAAAATTTGATCGCTAAGCCAACCTTGGCCTGGCTGTACGCGAGTACGGTGGACGGCGCGCAAGAGATCCAAGTCTCGTATCTGACGAATAATATTACCTGGAAAGCAGACTATGTCCTGGTTCTTGACAAGGCAGATGCGAAGGCCGATCTGTCCGGATGGGTAACTGTTGATAACAAAAGCGGCGCGATATACGACCGCGCGAAATTAAAATTAGTCGCTGGAGAGATCAATCGTGTTCAAGCGCCGGTCATGCGCAATGCACTGGAAATGCGCAAGGGAATGATGGCTGATACTTTAGGCGCCGCACAGTTCCAGGAACAGGGATTTTTTGAATATCACTTGTATGATCTGCAGCGGCCGACAACGATCAAGGATAATCAGACAAAACAGATCAGCTTGCTGGAGGCTAATGCGTTTGGCATCATTAAGGAATTTTTGGTTTATGGAGAACAAGGGTATTTTACGATGCAATATCGTGAGCAGAACCCTAAGCAAAAAGTGAATGTTTATGTAACGTTTAAGAACGCGCAAGAAAATAAACTTGGCATGCCGTTGCCAGCTGGCATCATACGGCTGTATAAGCAGGACGATCAAGGAGCTCTGCAGTTTATTGGAGAAGACCGAATCGCTCACACACCCAAGAACGAAGATGTTCGGCTCAGGGTTGGGGAGGCCTTTGATGTTGTCGTTGAACGCAGGCAAACAGATTTTAAGCAGATCTCCAGCCGCATGTATGAGACCGCATGGGAGATCAAGGTTCGCAATCACAAGAAAGAGGATATTGTTGTCGGTCTTATCGAGCCTGTGCCAGGGAGTTGGACCATGGTTTCGAATGATCAGGCGTATGAGCAAAAGGATGCGCTTACCGTGCGTTTTGATCCGAAAGTTCCAAAGGACGGCGAAGTGACCGTTACATATCGCATACGTGTTGGCATCTAGGCATTGGCGTCTTGTGTTCTTTTCTTGAGCGTTATTTATATTTCTTGACAGTTTTTATCTTGTTGCGATACAATGCGTTTAGGAAAAAATTATGTGTAAATATCCTTTGCAACAACTTCTTAAAGATAAACGCGTGATCGAAGAGATCGAACGCCATCGCTGGTTTGAAGGTGAGAAAAAAGGTAAAGATATCGGCTTTCAAGCAGCGGCAGAGGATTGGTACAGCCGTTACGCCAACGAGTGGATCAAGTATCACCAGCCGGAATTTCCAGCCTGAGACTACCGCAGTTCCATAAATTTCTACAAAAAAAGTTTCAAGCTCCTTTGTTTTTATGTACAATAACACGGTCTATATATACTCATATAAAAATATCTTATGGATCTACATTTAAAAAAACTTAAAGCGTTTTCTGGGCGGCCCGGGCCACTGTTGTTCATTATTATGGATGGTATCGGTCTTGGCAAAAAAGATCCTTCCAATGGTGTCTTTGTCGCTCGCACACCCTGTCTCGATAAGCTTTTTGTAAGTCCGTTGTTTACATCCCTTCAGGCTCATGGCATGGCTGTTGGTCTTCCCAGTGATGAAGATATGGGCAATAGCGAAGTAGGGCATAATGCGTTGGGTGCCGGTCGGGTTTTTGCCCAAGGCGCAAAGCTTGTTGATGGCGCGATCGCCAGCGAGGAAATCTTCAAAACACCTTTGTGGGCGCAGTTGATAGATGGCCCAAGAAAGTCAGCGACATTTCATTTGATCGGACTTCTTTCGGATGGGAATGTGCATTCACATATTGACCAGCTTTTTGCGCTTATTAAGCGTTGCGCGCAGGACGGTGTTAAAAAACTTCGCTTGCATGTCCTTTTAGATGGGCGCGATGTTGGTGAAAAGAGCGCGCTGAGCTATCTCGAAAAGACCGAAAATCTTTTACGTGCGCTCAATCAGGAATTTGGCGTTGATTATCGTATCGCATCAGGTGGTGGGCGTATGATCACGACCATGGATCGCTACAATGCGGATTGGAGCGTTGTGCATCGCGGTTGGCAAGCCCACGTCTTAGGAAAGGCGCGGCAATTCTCATCGGCAGAAGAAGCTGTATCAACGTATTATGCGGAAGACCCTAAAATAACAGACCAATATTTGCACGCGTTTGTTGTTTGCGTAGATGATAAGCCTGTGGGAACGATCGAAGATGGTGATTCGGTGGTCTTTTTTAACTTTCGTGGTGATAGGGCTATTGAGATCTCACGCGCATTTGATGAAGAAGATTTTAAGGAATTTGATCGTGAGCGTTTTCCACGCGTTATTTACGCGGGTATGATGCAGTATGATGGAGACCTGAAGGTGCCAAAAAATTTCTTGGTCAATCCACCTCAGATCGAGCGCACGATCGGGGAATATCTGTGCACTACCGGGGTAAGATCATTTGCTCTCTCCGAAACGCAGAAGTATGGCCATGTAACATATTTCTGGAATGGTAACAAGTCTGGCTATATCAACGAAGCACTTGAAAAATATATTGAAATCCCTTCTGACAGGATCCAGTTCGATCAGGCGCCAAAAATGAAATGCTATGAGATCACGGAAAAGGCCGTCGAGCTGCTGACAAGCGGGGAATATCGGTTTGGTCGTATCAATTTTCCGAACGGGGACATGGTCGGGCACACCGGCGTTGTTGAAGCGATCAAGGTTTCTATCGAAGCGTTGGATGAATGTGTCGCTAAGCTCATCGATACAGTTTGTCAGCTGAGAGGGATCGTTGTTATAACGGCGGACCACGGCAACGCAGATGAGATGTTTGTTGAAAAGAATGGCAAGCGAAGCGCTAAGACCGCGCATACGCTGAATCCGGTTCCATTCATTATTGTTGATCCTAGCCATCAAGGCGAGTATTCCATGGCGGATCTGCCTCATCGAGGCTTGTCGAATGTTGCTGCGACATTGCTGAATCTTTTGGGTTTTCAAGCGCCGGAAGGTTACGATCCGTCTTTGATCGAGTTTAAGCGCTAATATGAATTTCCTTTTTCTTTTTACTGTCAGTAGTGCCACCATTTTTCTCGCGGCTCTTTGCTTTTGTATTTTTTTTGATCAGGCTGTTCTGATCCGTCGAGAAACGATCTATCGCCTTCCCTCCGCGAAGAAAAAGATCGCTTTAACTTTTGATGATGGCCCATCGCCCGTTTGGACCCCGATGATCCTTGACGAGTTAAAAAAGTGTGGTATCCAGGCAACATTTTTCATGACAGGATACCATGTCAGCCTTTATCCTGAGGTTGCCCAGCGGGTCGCCCGCGAGGGGCACGAGATCGAGAATCATGGCTATGCCCATAATGTTGTTTTGTATTATCGCATGGAAGAGATCGAGCAGGAGATCCGATACACGGAGCACTTGATCCGCCAGATAACAGGACAGACGACGCGGTATTTTCGTCCGCCGAAGGCATGGCTTGGCCCGCGGACAAAACGCAAGATCAAAGAAATGGGTTATGATGTTGTTTTGTGGTCTTTGAACTCAAAGGATTGGGTCACGTTTGACGCGCGCCACATTACGCGTTTTATTATGCGCAGGGTCAAAAGCGGAGATATCCTGCTTTTTCATGACAGTGGAGGCGTTTTTAAAAGCGAGGGAGGCGACCGCGCGCAAACAGTCGCTACGATCCCTTTACTAGCAAAAGAAATGCGTAATCAGGGTTTTGAATTCGTGACGATTAATCAGCTTATCGAGGAGGCCTTACATGCTTGAAAACAAGAAACATGTTGTTCTGGTCCTTGCATTGTTGCTCATTTCTTTTTGCACATTGATGCTTGGCAATGGCGGTTTGAGCTTAACGCATCCGGACGAAGTCTTTTATATGCAGACCGTCAAGGAAATGATGCAGCGCCATGAATGGCTTGTTCCGTATATTTTTGATGCGCCACAATTCGAGAAGCCTATCATGACATATTGGTTGATGATCGTCGCTGTTAAGGTTTTTGGATTGACGCCATTTGCTTCACGGTTCATTCCAGCGCTTTTTGGTGTGATCGGTGTTTTAGGAACATATGCGTTAGCTTTTTGGATCTCAGGCAAGCGAACAGCCGCGTTTTTGTCAGGGGTTGTCCTCGCGACAAGTTTTATCTGGGTCGCGCTATCACGAGCAGTATTAACTGACATGGTCTTCTCCGTCTGGGTATTGCTATCTCTTGTTTTCTTTTACGATGGCTATTTGCACCCAAAACGCAAGAACTTAGGGATCATCTTATCTTGTGTTCTCGCAGGGATAGCGGTCTTGACCAAGGGCGCCTTAGGCTTTATTTTTCCTTTTGGTATTATTGCTATGTTTCTGCTTTATCGTAAGGACATCAAGTTTTTGGGATGTTGGGCGACATTGATCGGATTTGTTTTATTTTTAGCGATCGCAATTCCATGGCATATATATTGCTATGGTCAGTTTGGACAAGGTTTTATTGATGAATATTGGCAAAATGTCCACGTGCGCCGCATCTTCCAGGCGGAACATCAAAAAAGTAATACTTGGTATTTTTACCTTATGACGATCTTTGCTGGAGTCTTTCCGTGGAGCCTTTTTTTAGTGCCGGTGGGATCTTTTGCCCGCGATCTATGGAGGGCGAGCAAAGGCTGGCAGGCTCATTTGATGTTTCTTCTGCTGTGGATAGTTTGGGTTTTTGGGGTTGTACAGTTAGCCCAATCAAAATTAGCGAGCTATGTTTTCCCAGTCTTTCCAGCATTTGCGATCTTGCTTGGTATTTATTTTGAGTCTGTCTTGGCCAAGAAGGCCGAAGGGAACATCTTGACCGTCCGTCTTTATCGCGGCTTTTCGCTTGCGATGGGAGTCGGCCTTTTTCTTGCGGCGGCTGCTGGGATCTATTTTGTCCAGAAATTTGGCCCAGCATATGATTCTCTGACGGCAGGTTATGTTTTTATTGGCTTGTTAGCGGTCTGTGCCGCAAGCCTTGTTTTTTTTATTTTGCGCAAAGATTTTGTCAAGAGCCTCGTCGTCAAGGCCTGCCTTATTGTTGCCCTTTTAGTTCCCTTAAGCCTTAGCTTTCGGGCCGCGGAACCCTGGGTATCCTGCAAGCAGATCTGTGATATTTTTAAGAATATTGACACATCTAACGACATCATTTTAACAAGTAAGTTCTACGCGCGCGGGGTTCGTTATTATACGGATCGACCGATCGCCGTGATCGATATCAACGATAAAGGTTTTTTTAGCCCGCACCCGATCCCTTTTCTTAATACTGATCAAAAGGTCTTAGATTTTCTTAACGAAAGACCGATCACTTATTGCATTGTTAAGAAAAATCAGTGGGAAAGCCTCAAGCGTATCATAGGGGATAAATTTAAAATTATTTTCTTTGAAGGAATCGGCGGAAAATATATACTAAGTATTGAGAAGATCAGTAATACGTAGATTGGAAAGGTTGCTGGTTGCTGTATGGCAGAGCATTCATTTGAGAGTTATCAGAGCGATCACGAGAGGTTTCGCTTTATCTTCGAGAATTCGCCTATCGCGATATGGGAAGAAGATCTATCGTGTTTTTGCGAGTTACGTGATCAGCTTAAAAAGGAAAACATTTCTAATTTCCGCAAGTATTTACAGCAGCATCCGCGTGTAGCCTTAAAAGCATTTAAAAAGATCAAGATCGCCGATATCAACCCTGCCGCGCTTGACCTTTACGGTGCTGACAGCAAAGAAAATTTGGTAAAGCGTTTTGCAACGACCCTGACTGGTGATGATCTTAAGGTGATGATCGATGAATTCGTTGAGCTTATCTCAGGAGAGAAGATCTTCGAATCAGAGTTCAAGACACGAGGGGCAGACGGACGCCGCTACGATCTATGGTTACGCGTTGCGGTGCCGAATGAATTTGAAAATTCGCTTGAGCGAGTGATCGTTACTATTCAGGATATCACGCAAAGAAAAAAGCGGGAGAGCTATCTTAAGAAGATCGCTCAGGAGGATAGCTTGACGGGGCTGCTGAACCACCGGGCGATCGTTAAGCGTCTTGAAGAAGAACTGAATCGGTCAAGGCGATATAATATGCCCATGACATGCGTGATGATCGACCTGGATTATTTTAAGCCAATCAATGATAATTTTGGCCATCATATCGGGGACAAGATGCTTAAACAGATCGCCTTAGCCCTTAAAAGGCTTTTACGGACAACAGATCTTTTAGGGCGTTACGGTGGGGATGAGTTTCTAGTGATCTTGACAGGAACAGAAAAGACAGGAGCCATGGTCGCGGCAGAGCGTATCAAAGAGACCGTTGCGAATAAAACATTCAAGCTTAGTGAAAAGACGTCTATCCATAATACTTTAAGTATTGGGGTAACGTCTTATCCTGAAAATCAGGCAAAAACGTTCCGTGATCTTATGGTCTTGGCTGATAAAGCCCTTTATCAGGCAAAGGCGGATGGGCGTAACTGCGTCCGCTATCTCTAGCGCGTTTTTCTTGGCTTTTTTCCCAAAGAACAGGATGCTTGACTAATATAGATATAAATTGTATAATGCGCAACATTTAAAGCAATGGGCTTTATCTGAAAAAGAAGAATTAAAGGAGGATGAAATTGGTTTTGCAAAAAGGTAAAAAAACAGAAGTTATCGATAATTTTAAAACCCACGCCAAAGACACCGGATCAGCGGTTGTTCAGATCGCGCTTTTGACCGAAAGAATTAACGACCTTTCCCAACATCTTGCTGGCCATAAAAAGGACTTTCATTCACGCCGAGGCCTTTTGATGATGATCGGTGCTCGCAGAAGACATCTAGCCTATCTAAAGAAAAATGATCCTCAGAAATATGAGGAAACCATCAAGAAACTAAATCTACGTAAATGAGGTATAAATGAACGTTGAACGCATTGAGGTTCCTTTCGGGAATCAGAATATCATTATTGAAACTGGAAAATTAGCCAAACAAGCTAACGGCGCTGTAACTGTCACATGCGGCGGAACGGTTGTATTGGTAACAGCTTGTATGTCGAAAGAACCTCAAGCGGGAATCGATTTCTTTCCTTTAACGGTTGAATATCAAGAAAAAACTTACGCGGCAGGCCGTATTCCTGGGGGATTCTTTAAGCGTGAAGGCCGCCCCTCAGAGAACGAGATCTTATCAGCCCGCCTAATCGACCGACCCATCCGTCCGTTGTTCCCTAAAGGATTTTTTCACGGGGTTCAAGTGGTTGCGCTTGTTTTAAGCAGTGATGGTGAGAATTCGCCCGATCTTTTAGGATTGATCGGCGCTTCCGCAGCCCTTGGCATTTCGGATGTTCCTTTTGATGGGCCGATCGGTGCTGTTCGTGTTGGGATCCTAGAGGGACAACTTGTTTTGAACCCAACATTCACGCAGCGTCAGACAAGTAGTTTAGACCTTACGGTTGTTGGTTCGGACAACGGCGTCGTTATGATCGAGGGAGAAGCCAGCGAAGTTGCGGAAGATGAAGTGATCAAGGCTGTTTCCTTTGGTTATGAGAAACTGCAGGTGTTGTTGACCATGCAAAAAGACCTTATTCGTAATATTGGCAAACCTAAGGCAAAAGTTGAATTTTATCAGGTCGATCCTCGTCTGATCGAAAAAGTTCGCTCTTTGACCTCTAGCAAGATCTTGGAGGCCTACAAGATCGCTGACAAGGAATCGCGAGAGAAAGCAACAGATGATCTTATTAAGGGTGTCATGAGCGATCTGACGCTATTTGATGAGTTCAAGAGAGAAGGCCAAGATCAGGTTCCTTTGGTGGATGTCAAGATCGCCCTAGAGGAGATCCAGGCTGAGGCAATGCGGCGCATCGCCCTTGACGAGGGCCGCCGTATCGATGGCCGTTCTTTTGAGGATATCCGTCCCATTTCCTGCGAAGTTAATATTATGCCGCGGACACATGGTTCAGCTTTATTTACCCGTGGACAGACGCAAAGCTTATCGATCGCGACGTTAGGAACGCGTAGTGATGAGCAGATGATCGACGCGCTTGAAGGTAAAACCAACAAGACCTTTATGTTGCATTATAATTTTCCTTCGTTTAGCGTTGGGGAAACGCGACCCATGCGAGGTCCTGGAAGGCGCGAGATCGGTCACGGAGCCTTAGCGGAGAAATCTTTATGGCCTGTGATGCCGTCCAAGGAAGTCTTTCCTTATACCATTCGTGTTGTGTCCGAGATCTTGGAGTCCAACGGTTCTTCCAGCATGGCTACCGTTTGTGCGGCAACGCTCTGTCTCATGGATGCCGGTGTTCCGATCAAGGATCCTGTCGCAGGGATATCGGTCGGGCTTATTACCGGTGATAAAAAAGCTGTTTTGATAACAGATATTATGGGGCTCGAGGATCATTTTGGCGATATGGATTTTAAGGTTGCCGGAAGCCGAAAAGGGGTCACAGCGATCCAGCTCGATCTTAAGATCCGCGGAATTAGTATTGAGCTTTTAGCTCAGGCGATCGCCCAGTCGAAGCGTGCACGTTTTCAGATCCTTGATAAGATGCATGCAGTTTTACCGTCATCGCGCGAAAAGGTATCCGAGTACGCGCCGAAGATCGTTGAATTGCATATTGATCCATCCAAGATCGGTGAGGTTATTGGCCCAGGCGGTCGCATCATCAAGAAGATCATCGCTGAAACGGAAGCTGCGATCGATATCGAGGATGACGGCACGATCTTTATTTCTTCCCCGAGCCAGGCTTCCTGCGATAAGGCGATCGAATTTATCCGCGGGATCACTGAAGATCCTGAAGTTGGCCGTATCTATGATGCTGTTGTGAAAAAGGTAACAAATTTTGGGGCATTCTGTGAGTTTCTGCCTGGCCGCGAAGGTCTTGTGCATGTTTCAGAGCTTTCGGATAAATTCGTGAAGGATGTTGAATCTGTCGTCAAGGTTGGAGATAAGTTTAAGGTAAAGATTCTCAAAGTTGATGAGCAGAATCGAGTTAATCTGAGCAAGAAACAAGCTGGATGAAATCTCAGCATATCATTAACGAGATCAAAGGTATTGTCATTTTAGCTGTCGCTCTGATTCTCTTTGCGAGCCTGATCTCTTTTGACCCCTTTGACCTTTCTTGGTATACGCCGACACCAAATCTTCCTGCAAAGAATTTGATCCGCATCTTTGGCGCTTATGTGGCTGGAGGTGCGCTTTTTGTTATGGGATACAGCGCGTATTTTATCGCGCTTTTTTTGTTTTTCTGGAGTTGGAATAATTTTGCCAACCGTGAGATCCGCTTTTCATTCCCCAAGTTTATCTATTTCGGTGTTCTTCTTCTTGCGACCAGCGCGCTCTATAGCTTAATAGGGCCATCAGGTGATGCCGAGCGTTTTCAGCGGGCAGGCCTTGTGGGTATTGTTGCAGGAGACTTTCTTGTTAAATATTTTGGCCCTACAGGGGCGTATATTATTTTAGGGCTGTTCACCGCGGCAATGGCGATCTTGATCGGAGAATTCCTTCTTTATCCTATTGTCCTTAAAGTTATCGAATGGGTTAAAAGTCTCATCATCGAGAGCCATAGCAAGCTCGCAGACCACCTAAGTGACGATAAGAGCGACTTAGCTCAGAAGCTGCGCAAAAAGGAAGAGGCGAAGACAGCTGCTAAAGCGGTTGTGGCAAAGCCAAAGCTTGAAGAAGTTGCTCCAAAGCAAGCGCCATCTGCGCCTAAGCCGGCTCCCGCGCCAAAGATCAAGCTTGGCCCTGTCGAGACGCCTAAGCCGCAGTCGGTCATTAAAGAAGCGCCTCCAATGATCGGTGAATACCATTTGCCGTCCCTTGACCTGCTGAAGGATGCTCCGCCAGTTTCTTCGCAGAAGATCCAAGATGATCTGATGACAGGAGCCAAGGTTTTGGAAACAACGTTGGCACAGTTTGGCATTACTGTCCGAGTGGCGGACATTGAACGAGGACCTGTGATCACTCGTTATGAATTGGAACCAGCACCAGGTGTCCGCGTTCAGCAGATCACAACCCTTGCTGATGATATTGCGCTTGCCATGAAGGCGCAAAGCGTTCGCATCGTTGCGCCGATCCCCGGCAAGAACCGTGTTGGCGTTGAGGTTCCCAATTTATCTTCGTCCATGGTCTTTCTTAAGGATGTTCTTGCTCAAAGCAATTTCCGTTCAACAAAGTCCTTGCTGACATTGGCGTTAGGCAAGGATACCGCTGGGCAGGTTTTGATCGCGGATCTGGCAGACATGCCCCATTTACTGGTCGCTGGGACGACAGGATCAGGGAAGACAGTGTGCCTTAACAGTATTATTTTATCAATGCTTTTTAAGTATTCTCCTCAGCAGCTGAAGTTTTTGATGGTCGATCCAAAAATGGTCGAGCTAAGTCAGTACAATCCGATCCCTCACGCGTTATGCCCTGCGGTCACAGACCCAAAGAAAGTTACGGCCGCGCTCGGATGGGTCGTTGGAGAGATGGAGAATCGATATTCCTTACTCGCTCAAGCAGGCTCGCGTAACATCGCGGATTATGTATCCAAAGGAAACGACATGCCATACATCGTTGTCGTGATCGATGAGCTGGCAGATTTGATGCAGGTGTGCGCAAAAGAGGTTGAAAGTGCGATCACGCGTTTAGCCCAGCTTTCGCGCGCTGTTGGTATTCACCTTGTTCTAGCAACGCAACGGCCTTCCGTTGATGTTATTACTGGCGTTATCAAGGCGAATTTTCCAGCCCGTGTTTCTTTCAAAGTCGCATCAAAGGTTGATTCTCGAACAGTTCTTGATATGAATGGAGCTGAGAATTTGATCGGCAAAGGGGATATGTTATTCTTAAAGCCGGGAGAGGCAAAGCCGATCCGTGGACAATGCTGCTATGTTTCTGATGAAGAGATCTCCAGAGTGATCGATTTTATCAAAGTTCAGCAACAACCGACGTACAATGAAGGCATTATCAATAAACAAACGCGGACAGCGGCAGGCGTTCTGGAAGATAAGGATGAGGTCTACGACGAAGCGGTACGTATCGTTGTTGAGACAAATCAAGCGTCTGTTTCCGTGCTTCAGAGAAGATTGCGCTTAGGCTATGCGCGCGCGGCGCGTCTCATCGATATGATGGAACAAGAAGGGATCGTTGGCCCATATTCTGGAAGCAAGGCGCGCGAGCTTTTAGTGAACAGAGAAGAATGGATCAAGCAGAATATGCAAAAAGGTGAGGAGAGAGGCGATGGCGCTAGCTGATCGTGCCCAGAAGGGCCTTATCTTAAAGCAAGCCAGAGAGGCTAAGGGAATATCTTTGGAAGCGGTTCAAGACGCGACAAAGATCCCTCTTGACTCTTTAAAGGCGATTGAAGAGGGTTACCGTGTCCGCACGATGACGGATTTTTATTATCGCGCATTTGTTAAGCTTTACGCGAAATATCTCGGAGTGGATATCAACGCGGTCATTGAGGACTATCACGACGAACAGATACCACAGCCCGTTAAATTCCATAAAGGAAAGACGATCTGGGAAGATGAAAGCGCTCCTTTAATGACAAGGGTGCAGATCAAGAATACGCTCAAGGTCTTAGGGGCGTTGATCGCTGTGCTGATCGTTGTGCGTCTTGCCGGATGCTGGATCAGATCCCGGCCTCATCAGGATGAAAAGCCCCAAGCGAAAACCATTCAGAAGGCCGACGTGGTCAAAAAGCAGGCTGAAAAGACGACCGAGGCAAAGCGACCTTCAACCGTGTCCGTTGCGCAAACAGCTTCGCAAAAAAACACATCTTCCTTGGCGACAAGCGAAAAGCGCAAGAAACAAAAGATCAATTTGACCGTTCGCTCAAAAAAGGCAACCTGGATCAGTGTTCGCATGGACGGCGTTGATCTATCAAGATTTACCCTGTCCAAAGGCGCTGCGGAGTCTTGGCAGGCTAACGATTCGATCGAGATCACCGGCAAGAATCTTGCAGATCTTGAGTTTGAGTTGAACGGCCAGCCGCAGAGCTCCTTTACCCGAACAACCCGCCGCATCAAAAGAATCATCGTTAATCAAGATGGTTTTACGATCGAAGATTAAATCCTTTCCCCAAGCTCCTTTGGCTGACGCCAGGGAAGCTGTAAGCCTGATCACTCCCTTGGAAAGGGTTGCCCTTATCAATTTAGGCTGTGCCCGCAACCTTGTGGATGCAGAGAATTTATTGGGACAGCTCAGCGTTCAGCGCGCGGTCTTAAGCGATCTCAGCACAGCGCATACCGTGATCGTTAACACGTGTGCCTTTATCGCTGATGCTCAAAAAGAGACGATCGACACGATCCTTGAATTGGTTGATCTTAAGCGGCAGAAGAAGATCGAGCGCATTATCATTATCGGATGCTTTTCTCAGCGCTATTCCCATCTTTTTCAAAAAGAATTTCCTGACGTGGATCATGTGTTCGGTATCCGCTCCCTGAAGCCCCAAGAAAAGACAACTCGCAAGATCCTTACCCCCGCGTCCTATGCGTACTTGAAGATCTGCGAAAGTTGCTATAATCATTGCAGTTTTTGCGTGATCCCGAAGATCAAGGGTCGTTTCGCCTCACGCGTTATTGCCGATATTGTGCGGGAAGCCAAGATCCTTGACGCGCAAGGTTTCAAGGAAGTTAATCTCATTGGACAAGATATCACAGCGTATGGTATGGACTGCTATGGAGATAAGTCCTTGGATAAGCTTTTGCGAGCACTTTTAAAAGCGACAAAGAATATCCGTTGGTTTCGGCTGCTTTATGCGTTCCCGAAACATATCACGCATGAGCTATTATCAACGATCGCCCACAATGAGCGCATTTGTCAATATATTGATGTTCCTTTTCAGCATATCAATGATCGTATCTTAAGTTCCATGAACCGTCATTTCTCAAAAAAGCAAACATTGTCCTTGATCGATAAGATCCGCAGGATGCTGCCATCAGCGGCTTTGCGAACAGCTTTCATCGTCGGGTATCCAGGCGAAACGGACAAGATGTTCCAGGAGCTTTGCGACTTTGTCCGTCATGTTCAATTTGATCGCGTAGGTGTCTTTATGTATTCAGCGCAAGAGGGGACGGATGCGTCAAAAATCCCTCATCAAATACCTGACAAAGTAAAGCGGGAGCGCTATAATACGCTCATGCGTCTTCAGCAGGAGATCTCTAAGAAAAAGCTGAAGCGTTTGCTCGGTCAGACCCTGCAGATCCTGATCGACAAGAAGAAAGATAAGAATGTTTTCTTAGGGCGAAGCCAATACGATGCTCCTGCTGTCGATGGCATTGTGATCGTGGAATCGAAAAAAAACCTTGCGGTCTCAGACATAATCCGGGCAGAGATCACTGCAAGCCGTGAATACGACCTTTTAGCAAAATATTAAAGATCATGAATCTAGCGAATCAACTAACTTTTTCACGGATCATCCTCGCGTTCGTTTTTATTATTTTTATCCATCAGCCGGGGGTTGCGCCCGCCATTATCGCGACATTCATCTTTACGATCGCGTCTCTTACGGATTATTTTGATGGATATGTTGCCCGTAAGTATGGCTTAGAGAATGATCTTGGCAAGCTGATGGACCCGATCGCGGACAAACTTTTGATCTTATCTGCTTTTGTTGTTTTTGTGCAAATGCGCATTATCGCTGATTGGATGATGATGCTGATCTTGGCGCGTGAGATCCTCATTACAGGATTGCGCATGTTCGCGCTCACAAAGAAAAAAGTGATCGCGGCGGAAAAAGCTGGCAAACACAAGACCGTTTCGCAGATAGCCGCTGTTTTTATCATTCTTGGTTTTATTATCTTTGAACGATCTGTTGTTGCTTTGTCGGGCTGGACGAGCACAGTTGAGCTGTGGTGGACCGTTGGCATCAATCTAACGATGGTCGTGACAGTCGCGCTAACTCTTATTTCTGGGTTTTCATATCTGTGGAATAACCGTAATCTTGTTTCATTGGAAGGAAGCCGTGGTCAATAAGATAGCAAGAATGATAGCCACTTTTTTTTATGTAGGAGAGATCCCTATTGCGCCTGGAACTGTCGCAAGTTTTGCCGGTGCGATGATCAGCATCGCGCTTTCTCATAATCTCGCGCTCTATCTTGCGGTGTTTGCCGTTCTGTTGGTCATTGGCTTTCTGGCATCTGAGCGGACTGAGAAAATTGTAGGCAAGCATGATCCTTCTTGCGTTGTTATCGATGAGGTTCTAGGCATGATGGTGGCTTTATTTTTATTGCCTCTTACTTCAAAGGTCCTGATCATCGCTTTCTTTCTGTTCAGAGCTTTTGATATGTTCAAGATCTATCCCGCGAATCACCTCGAGAAGCTTAGAGGGGGGATAGGTATTATAGCAGATGATCTTCTTGCCGGTCTTTATACAAACATCCTCATGCATGTCCTGATCAGGACCATATCAATATAGAGTTATTCAAACTTACCTATAATTACTTATTATATATTATATTATATTTTCATAAATTTGTGATCATGATTGAAACACCTACTTAGTTACCTAATTATATATAAATTTACTCATTATTACTCATAATATCATATTGTATATTACTTATATTACTATATAGTTACGCAGACTTACTCGTAATAATTTTAAGTGACATGAAAAACATAATATATGCATAAACTAACTTATATATACATTTATCATTTTTTTATATATTGCCCCAGAAGGACTAATTACGCTTTTGAAGAGGATGATGCTTGAAACATTTTGCTGAAACGATAGGATATGTTTTCTTTCCTTGATAAGGGCAATAACCCTGTTAAGATCTTTTACGTTTCTTGCTTTTGCGATCGTGATGTGAGGTAAAAAGACTTTTTTATTCTTGTCCGAACAAAACGGTTCTAATCGCTGCTCGAGCATTTCCGCGATATGTCCGGCCTTCTTGGCGCCTGTGCTCACGCCGAGCCATAATATTTGTGCTCGTTTTTCGTTTGGAAAGCAACCGAAGTGATCTATTTTAATGGTGAAGGCTTTTACGTCCTTGAGCGTATCGACCAGCGTACGAGAAAGATCATCGATCTTATCGCTTTTAACATCTCCAATGAATTTTAATGTCAGGTGAGCGTTCTGCGGCTCAACCCATCGAACATCCTCATTACAGGATCTAAGGTCTTGGCGCAATTCATTGATGGCATCCTTGATATTTTTATCAAGATCAATGCCTACAAAGACGCGCATGGAATTATTTTTCATTGATAAGCGCTAACAGTAGCTTAAGCGCCTTGGCGGTAGCTTGTTTTTTGATGGAAAGACGAGAGCCGTGAAAACGAAACTTTGCCGCACGGACCCTCTTGTGAGAGGCGATAGCGATCATGACCAGGCCAATGGGTTTCTTTTCTGTAGAGCCCGTTGGGCCAGCAATACCGCTGATCGCCACGCTGAAATCCGTTTTTAGGATTGAGCGAACACCTTTGGCCATGCGCTTGACGGTCAGAAGGCTTACAGCGCCTTTGGAAGCGATCGTTTGCGCCGGCACGTTCAAAACGATCGTCTTAGCTTCGTTGGCATAGGCGATGACCCCAAGCTTGAAGAACTGTGAACTGCCCGGGATATTGGTGAAGGTGTGCGCGAGAAAGCCACCAGTGCATGATTCCGCGACCGATAAGGTTTGATGGCGCTGAATAAGAGTGTGGGCGACTTTCTTAGCTATTTGCATCATCGTTATTATAGAAAAATCAGAAATCATTAGCAATAGATATGTAAAGCGAAACTAAGTTAAAGTTTAATATGTAATTATATTTTTCTATTTTTTTGCCAGCCGTTTCTCAAATTTTTTAATGTTCGCAGTCCTTGGGCAGCCAGTCGATTATGGCGTGATTGGCTCCTTCGCTGTTGGCTCGGAGTCCTTGGGCCGCCAGTCGATTATGGCGATCCAAGGAACCGCTTTCCTGGAAACCATGTTAGCCTCTTTAATTCAGCTGCGTATGTTCTATACTTTATTTGTCAGAAAAAGGAGAAATAGGATGTTTTTTTTAGCCACGGAAAAGACATCGTTTCTGTTTAAAACAGTTGTTATTTGTCTTTTATTATCATTTACTCTGATGAGCTCTGTGCCTGCACAAGCTTTGGCTCAGGGCGTTTTTAGCCTCCCTGCTCCCGGCTCAATGGTCAACCTCAGCCCTGGTTTTGTGCCGGTCATGTTGCGCGGTATTAAGGTTTACCCAGACAATCCTCTCAGGTTCGATTTTATTATCGATAGCGGTAACACAGGTCTTCAAGCCGATGAGCTTAAAAGCGAGAGCGAGAAGCTTGCGAAGTATTTCCTTGCATCGCTTACAACCCCTGAAAAAGACCTGTGGGTTAACCTTTCTCCTTATGAAGATGACCGTATCATCCCGGAGTCCCTTGGTCAGACAGATATGGGCAGGGACCTTTTAGCGCAAGATTACATTCTAAAACAGATTACAGCTTCTCTCATTTATCCTGATAGCGATACAGGTAAAGATTTTTGGGTAAAAGTTTACAAAAAAGCTTATGAAGAATTTGGCACAACCAAGATCCCCGTAAATACCTTCAATAAAGTTTGGATCGTGCCAGACAGAGCCGTTGTTTACGAAGATTCTGACCGAGCGATTGTGACCGAAAGTCATTTAAAGGTTATGCTGGAGCAGGACTACCTGTCGCTTGAAAATAATAGTCAAAGTGAAAAGCTTGGGACTCAGCAAGGATCCAAGGAGAGCGCTGAGAAGACCTCAGAGCTTTCTTCCCGGGTCGTCCGTGAAGTCGTTCTGCCTCTTTTAGAGAAAGAGGTCAACGAAGGCAAGAATTTCGCTACTTTACGCCAAATGTATCACGCGATGGTCTTGGCGACCTGGTACAAGCAAGCTCTTAAAACCTCTATCCTAAATAAAGTTTACAGCGATAAAAATAAGGTCGCAGGTGTCAATGTGGATGACCCCAAGGCCACGGAAAAGATCTATGATCAATATCTGGATGCCTTTGAAAAAGGCGTGTGTGACTTTGTGCGAATCGAGCAAGACCCTGCAACGAAGAAACCAGTTGCGCGCAAGTATTTTTCCGGGGGTTTTGAAGGAGAAAATATTTCTTCCTCCATTTTATCAAAGCCTTTGTCAACGCTTAAGACAGCCGTTACCGCTTTTGTTGTTGGATCAATGTTTTTGACAAATGTTGCGCTAGCAAATCCTAGCCAGGAAGAAAGCTATAGGAGCCAGCTTAATGATCTTACAACTTCTGTTGATCGCTATATGCCAGATGATCCTCTTCAGGAGAAGGCAAGGAGAAATTCTGACATTTTAAACAAAAGTGTTAAGAACGGCTATGCTTGGACTTTGGCGAACGCGGAAAAGGAGAATCTTTATCAATATGAGTGGTTTCCCATTTATCTAAAGCAAGCCGTCCCTTTTGAGGATTTAAAAAAGTTTTATAATGAAAATAAAGACAAGATGCCATGGAAGATTTCAGATGAGATCAACGATTACATTGCCGGAATGGAGGTAGCGCTTGACAATCCAGAGATTGTTGAATATTTGGCAGCCTTAAATTCTCCCAAGAGTGCAGGTAATAAAGATTTTGAAGTTAATAAAGATTATCGTGAAAAATTGGAGAAAGACCGAAAGGAAATAGTTGCAAGATTGTTTGAGAGTTTCGTTCCGAAGGAACTGCAAGAGGTGGTTAGGGAAGACAAGATGCAGAATTTTTTAAAAAGAGGTGATCTGTCTGGAAAATTTACTTATAGGCCCATAGAACATCTGCAAAATCAGGATAGAAAGAAAATAAAGATTCAGCTTGGAGACAATCGTTCTCCTGGGCCAATGGATGCCTTGGGCTATGTCTATTACAACAAAAGGGTCGTAGGCGTTATCGATACGAAAATTTTATTATATTATTCCGATCAAGAAATCGTGAGCATCTTTAAAGTTTTGAACAAACCTGCTTTAGCAGAAGAGTATATAAAATGGAAGCAACATATTACGGAATTGCGAGCGCAAGGAAAAGCAGGTGGATACAAAGATATGGACGATTGGTTTTTTAGCAATCGGGAATGGGAAGAGCCTTCTGTTGATTTTTCAGGAATTTCTCCCTCCAGTCAGAATGAGGACGGATTTACAGGTGAGACAAAGGAAATCATCAAAGATAATTTTAAAGACTTTTTAGGAGAGACTAGAGAGTACTTAGAAAGCCTTAAAGGAAAGAAGATCAATGATTCAGACATAGCCCATCTCACAAACTTGCTTGGATCCATAACTAATTTAAACGACCGATTTCTTAAAAGCTCCAATATTAATGAAAATATGGATTTGATGGAAAATGTTTTGAAGAAATTTCCTTTTGAAGAGATGATCGAGAAAAGCTTAACGACTGAATCATACGAAGGATTGACGTATTATATAAGTCAAGCATATGATTTCTTGGGTCCAGACTATATTCAGAAAATTCTAAATAATTTGAATTATAGGTCTTTACCAACGAAGCTGGATCGAGAAATGCTGGAACGATACAAAAATTATCTATCATACAACAATTCCCGGTTTAATAAATACTTTGCGGCCATGGATATCTCTGATCTTCTGAACCCGGAATACATTGACGACTACCTTGCTAGCTTCCATCCTGATGCTAAGAAATATATGATGGAGAATAATATTCATCATGACCAGAAACAAGACCGCCAGAGCCAGTTAAAAAAGGAATATTTAACACATGAAGTCGATATAGATGAATGGAATGACAAAATTAGAGCAACGCGCTTTAATAAAGCCACGCATAATATCTTTAATGATGGCTATAACGAATTTTTTTCATCTATTGATCAGGATATTTATAGCGGACTAGGATTTTTCAGAAGAACTGTTCCTGTTTCTGATTTTAACTGGTTAATTGCACAAAAGATCGATCCTCATAGGCTTTGGAGAGAATTAATTGTTAAAGAAATTATTGATACAGATGCCGACCAACAGGCTGGGCGTTTTGATTTTAATGATCTTTTCCCAAGTGGCCAAAATAGGCCTACACAATCTTATATCCTGGAAAGTCTGAAGGATATATTTAGCAATTATAAGCTAAAGGTCAGCTTTTCCGATCCCCAATCAAAGGTTGTTTTAAGCGAAAACCTAGTTAATGAAATTAGCCAGGAATTCGCATTGAACCCGATTCATTTCAGGAAAGATATAGAGCAATATAACAAAAACTCAGTCAAGAATGAGATTTCTTTGAAAGATTTATTTAATATAATTAAATTTCGTACCGTTATCAGCGGATTAATCGTAGGGCAAAAACAGCTCTCTGATGAATTTAAGCCATATGCGGAGCGTATCGCGCAAACACTTATTTTTCAGCAAAATGAGAACATTGATCAGATTAAGAATGTTTTAAGAGAGAAAGGATATATAAGCGCCTTGGGGTATTCTACAGGAAAATACCAGGGAGATCTCGACGCGCTGGCTAAGGATTTGACTTTATTATCCAACAATATTATTTATCTTAAAGGTATTGGGACGTATTTAGAGTTTTTAGACATTGCCCCCACAGACATAGTTTTTAAAGATCTCGTATCAATCCTTAAGCATGCCAGTGAGGGCGAGACAGAGTTTTCAGACTTAATTGTAGATATTGTTGATAATGCCCCTGCCGAGGTTATGCTTGTTATTAAACAAGCATTTTCTTTTGCAAAAAGCCAAGGCTTTATTGATAATCTTAGTAATCTTTCCTCATCGGCCAAGTCCTACCTTCAGGCTCTTGAGGCAGGAATCTTTAAGGCTTCCCAGCTAGGGCCTAAAGTGATCGATCAGATCGTGGACATGCGTAGCAACCCTGTGACCTTAGCCACAAAAACACAATATACGGGAACAGTCCTTATGGTCCTTCCGGAGAGCGATGATAATAGCGCTTTTGATACCGAGATCGATATCATCAAAAGTCTTCTAGATCATGGCTATTACATTTATTTTGTTTCGAAATCAAATATTAATGAATTAAAGTACGAGATGGAAAAATTCAAGGACAACAAAGGTGTCTTTGACATCGTTTACGTGGGAGGGCATGGATATACATCTTTTTATGGTGGTACGATATCTAACGGATTGGTCTTGGGTGAGGCAAAAAGTCAGGATCAGGCCAATGAAATGATCATTAATGACCAGTCGGCTCCAGTCTTAAAAGATTTTCTTGGACCTCTGTTGAGCAAGGGTGGAAATGTGATCTTGTCTTCCTGCATGGGGGGTATTGGGCTCGATTGGAATAAAAAGAATACCGGGAATGTCATGCGCACGATATTTCCGCAGGCTGGAAAAATATTTTCTGCTGATGAATCTATATCTGAAGTTATTATTGATTTTGACGAGGCAGGCAAGATCAAGCAGGTCAAATTTAAGCTTGGCAACAAAGATGTGAACGTCTATGAATCGTCTGTTTCTTGGCCTGCTTTATTGCTGATGCTTTCGAGCATAGGAATCAGGGCTGTGGGCTATAAAAACAGAGGAGAGAATGTTTTTCTTTCTGGGGAGCTCTACACTGCACAAGATCTTTTTAATATAACAAAAGAATATTTAAAGTCAGGACATGGAACGCTTCAGATCTTTAGTTCAGGAATTTCTCCAGAGAATTCTGACAAAGTTTATCTTGCTGATAGCATGCAAGAAGGAGAACAGGTTGGAGGTATCGATCTTAATGCTACCAATCTTGAGCTCAGGCGAACGGGCTCATCGCCGATCCAATTTAACCTGCCACCCGAATGGCAGGGTGTGGATCTAGAGAGCATCCCTGGCTTTGTGCCAGTCATCATCAATATCACGCCCGTTGCAGATCTTTATCCGTTGCTTGGGCTAGAAGAATCTAGCAACAAAATTTTTTCTTAAGCGCTTTATAGCGGTAGCCACTTATTTGCCTTGAATTTTCGAGGGAAAAGATTTATAATTTGGGACAATATTTACGTGAAATTCCTTTCACTTGGTTGTCTATAATTAATATTAATATAAAAGAGAGGCTTTATATGCTGAATACGATCGAGGAAGTTTTAGTTGACCTCAAGCACGGCAAGATGATCATTGTAATAGACGATGAGAGCCGTGAGAATGAAGGCGATCTTCTGGTGGCGGCTCAATTTGTCAAGCCTGATCATATTAATTTTATGGCCAAAGAAGCTCGAGGATTGATTTGCATGCCCATGGAAGGCGAAAGATTGGACGAGCTTAAGCTTGAGCCCATGGTTCACACCGGAAGTGAGTGGCATCATGAGGCAAATACGGGATGGGCGATCTCTGTAGATGTCAGAAAGAACGCGACAACGGGTATATCAGCGGCTGATAGAGCATTTACAGCCAAGGCCTTGATAGACCCTGCGACCAAACCCCAAGATCTGATCCGCCCTGGCCATCTTTTTCCTCTGCGGGCCCGCAAAGGCGGTGTCCTTGTACGCGCAGGACATACCGAAGCAACGGTTGATCTGATGAAGATCTCTGGTCTTTATCCTGCAGGCGTTATTTGCGAGATCATGAAAGAGGACGGGACTATGGCCCGCACGGATGATCTCAAGGCTTTTGCCAAGAAGCATAATTTGAAGATCTGCACGATTGATAGTTTGATCGAATATCGTCGTAAAAAGGAAAAATTAGTTAATTACGTTGGAGAGGCAAAGTTGCCGACGGCTTACGGCGATTTTCGTCTTTTAGGTTATAGTTCAAAAGTAGATTCTTTGATCCATCTTGCTCTTGTGATGGGTGATGTCAAAGGGGATCAGCCTGTCCTGGTCCGTGTTCAATCGGAATGTTTGACGGGAGATGTCTTTGGATCGCAGCGCTGTGATTGCCGGGGCCAGCTCGAGGCTTCAATGGCTGCTATTGAAAAACAGAAGCGTGGGATCTTGCTGTATATGCGCCAAGAGGGCCGAGGGATCGGCTTGTTGAACAAGATCAAGGCTTATCACCTGCAAGATAGCGGCATGGATACTGTTGAAGCAAATGAAGCCTTAGGTTTTGGAGCGGATCTGCGTGATTATGGCATCGGCGCTCAGATCTTAGCTGATCTAGGGGCGAAGAATATCCGTCTTTTGACGAATAATCCAAAAAAGATCGTTGGATTGGAAGGACATGGCTTGACCGTGACCGAGCGTGTTCCGATCGTCGTTCCTCATAATGAACATAATAAGAATTATCTGAAAACAAAGAAAGAAAAATTAGGGCATTTTCTTGAGTCACTTAGGTTCTAAAATGACAAAACGTTTAAATTATCGTATCGGCGTTGTTGTTTCACGGTTCAATGATTTCATCACGCAAAGATTGCTATGCGGATGTGTTGATGAACTTATCAGGCGAGGTGTTTCTAAGTCTTCCATTCTAGTCGTTCAAGTTCCCGGAGCATGGGAGATCCCTGTCGTGGCCCAGCAGCTTGCCTCAAAGAAAAATATCAATGCTGTTATTTGCTTGGGGGCTGTGATCCGTGGCGAGACAGCGCATTTTGATATCGTTGCGCAAGGTTCTTGCAGTGGTATTCAACAAGCGGCTTTGACAACCGGTAAGCCAGTTGTTCTTGGCGTGCTTACAACAGAGAATACCAAGCAGGCGTACGAACGCTCCAGCGATAAGAAACGCAATAATAAAGGGCGTGAAGCTGCCTGCGTTGCCCTTGAGATGATCGATACGTTATTGAGCTTAAAAAAGATTTAGCAAAAAAGAAAGAATGCATCATGAGACGTCGAACGCTTGCGCGTGAATTAGCTTTAAAGATCCTTTATCAAGCGGATATCCGCAATGAATCCTTATGCGCCATCGCTGATGCGTTCATCACGCCGGAAGAAACAGAGGACGCGGAAGTGGTCGATTTTGCCCGCAAGATCGTTGTGGGTGTTGAACAAAACTACAAAGAGATCAATGATCTTATCTTAAGTCACGCGGCCAACTGGCACATGGACCGCATGGCTGTTGTCGATCGCAATATTTTGCGGCTTGGGATCTATGAGCTGTGTCATATGCCCGACGTTCCTTCCAAAGTGACGATCAATGAGGCGATCGAGCTTGCAAAAAAGTATGGGGATGTTGAGTCTGGAAAGTTCGTTAATGGTATTCTCGACAAAGTTCACAAAACGAATCCCATAGCCCAGAAAAAGTAATGCTTGAAGCCAAATTCGCTGATCTCCATATCCACACACATTATTCTGATAGTTCCTTATCTCCTGCCGAAGTTGTTGACGAAGCCTTAAGAAATGGTTTATCCTGCATTGGAATAACAGATCACGATACCCTGGAAGGGATCATTCCTGTCAGGGAAGCTGCCGCTGGTACAACACTTGAAGTGATCGACGGCATTGAGCTTTCATCTGAATCGCATAACCAAGAGGTCCATATTCTAGGGTACTTGTTCGATTCCCATAGTGATCTTTTTAAGGCACAGCTTACGAGGATGCAGCAGGTCCGCGTTGAGCGTATGAAGCTTATGATACAGAAGCTAGAGAAGGCTGGGGTCCAAGGCATCACCTTAGAAGAGGTTAGCGAATTGACCAGATCTGACGCGGTAGGCCGCATGCATTTGGCACTTGTTTTACAACGCAAGGGTTGGGTTAAAGCACCCCAAGACGCTTTTAAGAAATATTTGGCTGAGGGTGCTTGCGCTTATGTTAAGAAATTTGAACAAACACCTCAAGAGGCGATCAAGTTGATACGAGAATCTGGAGGGGTTGCCGTCTTGGCGCATCCGATGATCACTCAATGTGATGAGATCATCGCAAATCTTGTCAGATCAGGCCTGCAAGGTATCGAAGCGTTTTACCCTAATTGTTCGCCAGCCGTGATCGAATATTATGTGGGCCTTGCAAAAAAATACCATCTTGTTTTGACGGGCGGTTCGGATGCCCATGGGGCAGGCAAATTGAACACTTTTATCGGCAAGATGAAAGTCCCATATAGGTTCATTGAAGAGCTAAAAAAAGTAAAACAAGGGTCTTTTTGATGAGTGATCAAGATTATATGCAGATGGCAATGCGATTGGCGCTACGCGCGCAAGGGAAGACATCGCCAAACCCTATGGTCGGTGCTGTCATTGTTAAGAACGGCAAGATCATCTCTCAAGGATTCCATCGGAGCTGTGGAAGTGATCACGCGGAGATCGTAGCACTTAAGAATGCACAAGCAAACGTTAAGGGTGCTACGCTTTACGTGACCTTGGAGCCTTGTGGTCATTACGGCCGTACGCCGCCATGCGTGGATGCGATCATCGCAAGCGGTATCAAGAAAGTTGTCGTTGGCACGCGGGACCCGAATCCGGTCAACAACGGTGCTTCTATCAGAAAGCTGAACAGAGCTGGGATCAAAACTGTTGTAGGGGTTTTGCAGGAAGAATTGCAAAAGCTCAATGAGCCGTTTTTTAAGTTTATCCAAGACAAACGTCCTTTGATTGTGATAAAATGGGCACAGACCTTAGATGGAAAGATCGCGACCGCTACGGGATCTTCAAAGTGGATCACGTCCGAAAAGACGCGCAAATTCAGCCATAAGCTGCGCGATCAATTTGACGCTATTTTAGTCGGTATTAATACAGTTATCAAAGATGACCCATTTTTAAATGGCGTTAGCGCTTCAAAAAAACTAAAAAAGATCATTATTGATCCGCATCTTCTCGTCCCTTTGAGGGCGAATATATTCCGCAATGTTGCTCAAGGGCAGGTCATTATCGTAACGTCTAGGAGCAGCGATAAAATAAAGGCTCGAAGCCTTGAAAAGCGTGGTGTCCTTGTTGTTTCATGCCCGCGCATAGGCACTAGCTTAGACTTAAGATTTCTTTTTGAAGAATTAGGGCGTCGTAATATGGTGAATGTCTTGGTTGAAGGTGGAAGCCGAACCATAGGAAAGATCATTGATCAAAGGCTGGCGGACCGGGCTCTGATCTTTATCGCCCCTAAGCTTATTGGCGATCAAGGCGCTTTAAGCGCTGTTAACGGTATGCGGGTTAAAGATGTTTCTAGCGCTTTACGGTTAAAGAATGTTACGACAAGACCGATAGGGGAAGATATCTTGGTCGAAGGATATTTTAATTAAGGCAGGAGAGTGATCATGTTTTCAGGCATTGTTGAAGAAAAAGGTGTTGTTATTAAGATACAGCGCAAGGAAAATTTGATCGTGCTTTCTGTTAAGGCGAAGAACGTTCTTCGAGGGATCCGAATGGGGGACAGCATTTGTGTTGACGGAGCTTGTTTGACGGTGACCAAGATAAATGGGCGTATTGTTGATTTTGATATTATGAAAGAAACGATCGATAAGACAACGCTTAAGTTTCTGCGTGTTGGCAGCGAGGTGAATCTTGAAGGAGCGTTGCGTGTCAATGATCGACTGGGAGGACACTTTGTTTCTGGGCACGTGGATGGGGTTGGGGTTATTGCCAAGAGGACTTCAATGAAAAATTATGAAGCCTACCAGATCGCGGTTCCTCGGCATCTTGCAAAATATCTGGCACCTAAAGGTTCTGTGTGTATTGATGGGATCAGCTTGACGATCGGTGAGGTGAGCAAGAATTTTTTTAAGATTTATCTTATTCCACATACGCTAAAAGTAACAACGCTTGGAAAAAAACGCGCAGGAGACCATGTAAACATTGAGACGGATCTTTTGGCAAAATATATTCTTTCAGCACGTCAGCAGTCCACGAAAAAAAGAACATGAAACCACGAGTTGTTTTTACAGGACTAGGTATTCTTTGTAGTATCGCGAAAGGGCGCGAGGATTTCTGGCGAGGCCTCAAAGAAGGTCGTTGCGGACGGCGCCCGATAACCCTTTTCGATGCTTCTGATTTTCATGTCGCGGAAGCGGGCGAGATCTCTGATTTTAATCCTCAAGACTATATGGGGACTAAAGGATTGCGCTCTCTGGACCGCAGTACAAAGCTCCTCGTTTCGGCCGCAAAGATGGCGATCGCGGATAGCCGTTTTACGATCACAGAGGAGAATACACATGATATTGGCGTTTCTGTTGGGACGACCCTCGGAAGCGTTAAGAGCATCGGAGACTTTCACGAGGTCACTTTGCGTGAAGGGCCTCGCTATACGAATCCAGCACTTTTTCCGAACACTGTTATCAATTCGCCAGCGAGCCAGGTTTCTATCTGGCAGAACATCAAAGGGTTTAACACGACGATCTCCACAGGTTTTACCGCAAGCCTGGACGCTATCAAATACGCATATGATTTTATTCAGTTTGGCCGGGCAAAACTTGTCTACGCCGGTGGCGTCGAAGAAATGTGCGAGCAAACCTTTATGGGTTTTCATGTCTTGCAGATCCTCTCCGGATCTAAAAAAGGTGATCCTGTCCTGAATTGCCCTTTTGATAAAAGGCGCAATGGAGTTATGCTAGGAGAAGGAGCCTGTCTTCTGGCCATGGAGGATTGCGAACATGCGAAAGCGCGTGGCGCGAATATTTTAGGAGAGGTTGTCGGATTTGGAGTGCGGTTTGACCCTTTTCGTATCAACCGGTTTAATCCGCGGGCAACGGGTTTGATCGAGAGCATCCGGCTGGCGCTGGAAGATGCGAATATTTCCGCTGAAGATGTTGATTATATTTGCGCGAATGCAAATGCCACGCCAACCGCTGATAAGGTCGAAACACTGGCGATCAAAGAAGTTTTTGGCAAGCGTGCGTACAAGATCCCTATTAGCGCTGTTAAGTCAATGGTGGGTGAAGGGTTTAGCGTTTCTGGCGCATTTGAAGCTGCGGCAGCGTTGTCCGTTATCAAAGAAGGTTTTATTTTTCCGACGATCAACTATCAAACCCCTGATCCGGATTGCGATTTGGATTATGTTCCTAATAAGGTCCGTCCGGCAACTGTTCGGTATGCGCTTGTCATCACCGCATCGCCAAGCGGTAATAATACTTGTATGGTCTTGAAAAGGTATGAGCCATGATCGATATCAAAGGAAAAGTTGCTATCGTTACAGGCGGCGCGCGAGGTATCGGCAAGGCGATCGTGTTGCGCTTGGCACAACATGGTTGTCATGTCGCGTTTAATTACTCCAAAAGTCAAGCAGAGGCCCAAGCCTTAGCTCTTCAGGCCCAGAAGTGTGGTGTGCGCTGCAAGGCGGACCAGGTTGACATCAAGGATTTTGATGCGGTTAAAGAATGGATCGAGGGTGTCCGCGCAGATCTTGGAGGATTGCATATTCTTGTTAATAATGCGGGTATTACGATCGATAAGGCATTTATGCTGATGTCCCAAGAGGATTGGCATCAGGTCATGGATACGAATTTAAATGGCGCGTTCTACGCTGCGCGCTGCTGCATTGTCACCTTTTTAAAGCAGCGAGAGGGTCATATCATCAATATTTCTTCTGTTGCTGGCTCCGCGGGATTGCCGCGACAGGTCAATTATTCAGCGAGCAAGGGCGGAATGGATACAATGACCAAAGCGCTCGCCAAGGAAGTTGCCGCGTATAATGTTCGCGTTAATGCGATCGCTCCGGGCTTTACGGATACAGAGATCTTAAGCGGCTTTAGCGCCGAAGACAAGCAAAGGATCGAAAGCGTTATTCCTTTAGGGCGCATGGCCAGGCCTGAAGAGATCGCGGACTGTGTAGATTTTCTTCTCGGTAAAGAAGCCTCTTATCTAACAGGTCAGATCATCCAGATCGACGGTGGTCTGTCGATCCGCTAACAAGGAGAGCATGCTATGCAATTAGGTGTTCAAGAGATCAAAAAGATCATTCCTCATCGTTTTCCATTTTTGCTGATCGATCGCGTAACGGAGCTTGTTGCCAATGAAAAGATCGTCGCGGTCAAGAACGTTTCCGCGAACGAACATTTCTTTGAAGGGCATTTCCCATCAGAAAAAATCATGCCTGGCGTTTTGATCCTGGAAGCAATGGCACAGGCGGGATGTGTGTACTTTTATTATAGTCAGAACCTTCAAGGCAAGAATTGTCATTTTTATCTGGGCAAGACAACCGGCCGTTTTTCAGCTCCCGTTGTCCCAGGAGATCAGCTTGTTATTGAGGTTTCTACAGTAAAGTTCATTGCAAAAACAGGTATTCTCAAGGCGACAGCAAAAGTTGGCGATAAAGTCGTTGCCGAGTCAGAATTCGCTCTTTCAGCCAAAGAAGTTTAAGATTTCAGATTGCATATTTTAGAAGAGTGGAGTTGACTCTCTTTTTTGAGAATGCTACACTAGCGCATCTGTTATTGTTAACTTCTAATACGGAAAAACACGGGAAGTAGCGCAGCTTGGCTTAGCGCGCAACGTTCGGGACGTTGAGGTCGTGGGTTCAAGTCCCACCTTCCCGATTTGATATAAAATGGTTCGAGCCCATATTTTTTATTCAGGCATTGTTCAAGGTGTCGGGTTTCGCTGCGCGACGCAGCGATTGGCCCGCGCATGTGAGGTCAATGGCTGGGTTCGCAATCTCTCCGATGGCCGTGTTGAAATCCTCGCTGAAGGCTCCCAAGAAAACATCCAGAAGATGATCCGTCACATTGAGGATCATTTTTGTGAGGCTATACGGTCAGAAAAGATAGATTTTTCTGATTCAGGTGGAATGTTCGCTGATTTCCAGATCAGCCCAACAGGTTAGAGGACCTATGCGTTATGCGATATTCGCCGACGTCCACGGGAATATTGAAGCCTTGCAAGCTGTTTTAAAGGCGTTAGCAAAGCAAGATATTGATGCTTACTATTGCTGTGGCGATATCGTTGGTTATGGCGCGGACCCAAAAAAATGCCTGAAAGTTATACGCGAGATCAATACCACATGCGTCGCCGGTAATCATGATTGGGCGGTCGCGCGCAGGATCGGGACATACCGCTTTCATGAGCAGGCCAAAAGCGCGGTCGAATGGACGCAAAAGCAACTAAGCGAACAAGAGAAGACATTTTTGGCATGTTTGCCTTTGTTTCACCGGGAAAGTAGTTTTGTTTTAGTTCATGGCACATTTTATCATCCAGAAGATTTTCAATATCTAACGGATCAAGAACAAGCCAAGATGTCCTTCTCGCGAATGGATTGCCAGGCTTGTTTTATCGGACATTCGCACGTAGCACAGATCTTTGTTCAGAAACTTGATGGGTGCGTGGACATCGGGCATAAAGACAGTATTGATATTCTGCCTGATCATAAGTATATCGTGAACGTTGGCAGCGTTGGGCAGCCTCGCGATGGCAATCCAAAAGCATCCTATTGTATTCTTGATTTAACGCAAAAAACGATTGAAATGAAGCGTGTTTCTTATGATCTCAAGAAAGCCCAAGATAAAATTCTAAAAGCAGGCTTACCATCCAAGCTTGCTTCACGCTTAGCTTTAGGAAGATGAACATGATTAAGGATAAAAAAGAAATTAAGCAGATCATGGATGATTTACGAGAGCAAATCGATGAGCATAATTATTGCTATTATGTTTTGAGCCAACCAGCCATTGCCGACAAAGAATATGATGATTTGCTCAAGAAGCTTATTGATTTGGAAAAAAGTCATCCAGAGTTTTTTGATCTCAACTCTCCGACACAGCGGGTGGGCGTCAAGCTTGAATCTTCAGCGGAAACTGTTTCGCATCGCGTTAAAATGTATTCATTGGATAATTGTTATTCTACGGAAGAGCTTGCGGAGTGGCAAAAGAGAGTTTATAAAGGTCTCGAAGGTGAAAAGGCGAGTTTTGTTGCGGAACTTAAAATCGATGGTGTTTCCGCAGCGTTGACGTATGAGAACGGGGAGTTTATTTTAGGAGCCACGCGAGGTGATGGGTTTATAGGTGAGAACATTACTGCTAATTTAAGAACTATTCGCGCTGTTCCGCTTAAGTTGAAAAAAGACAAGAAATATTCTATCCCTAGGATTCTCGATGTTCGCGCTGAAGTTTATATGAATAAGTTAGATTTTGAAGAGTTGAACAGAGAGAGAAAAGCAAAGAACGAAATTCTTTTTGCTAACCCTCGCAATGCGACCAGTGGATCTGTGAAGCTTTTAGACTCGACGATCACGGCTAATAGAAAATTAAGCTGTCTTGTTCATTCGTTTGGCGTTGTTGATGGCGGACCTAAGATGACGTCACAATGGGAATTTTTACAGCTCGCAAAAAGATACGGGTTTGCCGTTGATAAACATGTTCGACTCTGCGAAAATTTTGAAGAGGTGATCGCTTTTTGTAAAGAATTTGAGCGCAGGCGAAACGAAATTCCTTATGAAGTTGATGGCGTTGTGATCAAGGTCAATGTGTTTAAGCAGCAGCAAAAGCTAGGCGCGACGTTGAAAAGCCCTCGATGGGCGATCGCGTATAAATTTCCGGCATATCAGGCGACTACAACGGTCAAAGATATTGTTGTTCAGGTGGGACGCACAGGGGTTTTGACTCCGGTTGCCGAACTTAAGCCAGTTGAGTGTGCAGGCGTGACCATCACTCGGGCGACATTACATAATTTTGATGAGATCGAAAGGTTACAAGTCAAGAAGGGAGACCGCGTTCTTTTGGAGCGGGCGGGAGATGTGATCCCGAAGATCGTTAAGGTCATCGACTCCAGACGCGGGAGCGAAGGGCCTTTCAAGATCCCGGAACATTGTCCAGAATGCGCGACCAAGGTCGTTAAAGACCGCCAAGAAGAGGTAGCTTATCGATGCCCTAATCCTTTATGCCCTAAGCAACTTGAACGAGCTTTGATCCATTTTGCCTCGAGAGAGGCCATGGATATAGAAGGATTAGGAGAGGTTGTTCTTCAAGGACTTTTACAGCAAAAGCGGATCAGAGATTTTTCTGATATTTATCGCTTAACAAAGCAAGACCTTTTGCAGTTGCCTCTTTTTAAGGATAAGAAAGCGGAGAAGCTCTTGGCGAGTATTGACCGTAGCAAGGCGCAGCCATTGTCACGCTTGCTTTTCGGGCTTGGCATTGTACATATAGGACAGAAAGCTTCTTATGTGCTGGCGAAAAGATTTAAGTCTGTGCAGGCATTCTTTTCTGCTAGCATTGAAGATTTTTTATCGGTTCCGGAAATAGGCATGGTGATGGCAGAATCCCTGGTCAATTTTTTTGCTCAAAAAACAACGCGTCAGTTGATCGATCGACTAAAGGATCTTGGATTGAACATGCAAGAACAAGATCCCGTAGAGCATAGCGATCGGCTTAAAGGGAAAAATTTTGTTTTTACAGGGGAAATGAAGGATCTGCCTCGTCTTCAAGCCATCGCCCTTGTTCAAGGTTTGGGAGGCGAGGTCGCATCGTCGGTCAGCCGCAAGACTAGCTATGTCGTTGCTGGTCAAGATCCGGGATCTAAATATCGTAAAGCGATCGCTTTGAAAGTAGCGATCTTAAATGAACAGCAATTCAAGGAGATGATCTATGCGTAAAAAATGTTGCACTATCGCGTTACCCAGCTTGGCCATGATTGTTGGATTTATTTTTATTATGGTCAGCTTGCAAGGATGCGAGCCGTTGCGCAAGAAATTCACGCGCCATAAAAAAGGAGAAGCGCAGCAGCAGGAATACGAGCCTATTTTGGATCCGATTGATTATCCGGCGAAGGTGTATGACCCTCAGGCGGATTACACATATCGTTATTCCTTGTTTCGTGTTTGGGAAAAAGAATTAACGGCAGGCATCCAAGACAAGGTTTCCGGCAAGCGGCTGCAATATCTAGTAAGCAATATTCTTGTTCAGCTGGAGGAAATGAGCAAGCTTGTGACGGATGACAAAAAACCAGCGTTGGCAAGCGCCGCTCAGAATTTTCAAGCTTTATTGCAAACCGTAGCTCAGCCAGCCCAATTCTATAACCTGCGGGATGTTGGGATCGAAGTTGAGCGGGCAGCAAGACCCATTCTAAATGATTACAGGCCTCAGCTTATGGAAGGCAAGATCATTTCAGCGACACCATGAAAGAATTTTTGCAGGAATTCCTTAATCATCTTTTTGTTGAGCGGGGGTTGGCCAAGAATACAATGATGGCCTATCAAAAAGATCTTTTGCAATACATTGCTTTTCTAGAGAAGAAAGGTGGATCCGATCCAGACGCGATCAAGCGTGAGGACATTACCGATTATATGCAAAAACAGAAAACGCGTGGGCTGTCCGCAACATCGATCTGTCGCAGCTTAGCTGCGATCAGGATGTTCCATCGATTTATGGCACGTGAGCGCATTACCAGGGAAGATCCGACCCATCTTTTGGAAACACCTAAGACCTGGAAAAGGGTCCCAGATGTTCTGACAGCTAATGAGATCGAAACCATGATCCTTTCCGCTCAGGGGCGTCAACCACAACACATACGTGATCAGGCTATTTTAGAAATGTTGTATGCTAGCGGTATGCGCGTTTCAGAGCTCGCGGACTTAAAGACCGAGAACGTGAACACCGAGATCGGTTATGTGCGTTGCATTGGCAAGGGGCAGAAAGAACGCATTGTTCCTATTGGAAAAAAGGCGCGTGACGCTGTGAAGAGATACCTGGAAAAGGTCCGGGGAAAGTTCGTGAAAGGCCAGATCGTGCCATATTTATTCGTTAGCAGGCTTGGCAAGCGTATCAGCCGCCAAAGTATTTGGAAGATCATTAAATTTTATGCGAAGAAAGCTGGGATCAAAAAAGCGATCAAAACGCACACCCTAAGGCATTCTTTTGCGACTCATTTGCTAGAGCATGGCGCTGATCTGAGGTCTGTTCAGGAAATGTTGGGTCATTCGGATATCGCGACAACACAAATTTATACGCATGTTGATAGGGAGCGATTACGCTCCATCCATAAACAATTCCATCCTAGGCCATAATGATGACCGGATCTTTGCTTGATAGATTACCACAAGAAATTTTACGCTTGCTGCGCTTGATCGGAAGCTACGCGGATCAGAGACGCGTTTCTTGTTATTTGATCGGTGGCGTTGTGCGGGACCTGCTTCTTGGCAGGGATAATCTGGATATAGATATCGTTGTGGAATCTGATGCTGTTGAGTTTTGCAAGCCATTGGCTCAACGTTACCAGACAGCGCTGACAGTCTATCCACGGTTTAAGACGGCGACCTTAACATGGGACCATCGTTTTGTTGTTGATTTTAGCTCTACCCGCAAAGAGGCGTATCCGACGCCAGGGGCATTGCCCGTTGTCGTTGAGGGAACTTTGAAGGATGATATTTTTCGTCGAGATTTCACGATCAATGCGATGGCAATTTCGCTAAATCAAGATAACTATGGAACCCTTGTGGACATGTGTCGCGGACAGGATGATATTCGATCTCGAACAATTCGCGTTTTTCACGCGAAAAGCTTTGAGGATGATCCGACGCGTATTTTACGCGCGATCCGTTTTCAGGAGCGCTATCAATTTCAGATCGCAGAAGAAACACGCGAACCTTTACGGCAGGCCGTGGAAGGAAAATTTTGGCAATATGTGAGCGCGGGGCGATATTTTGAGGAATTCAAAAAGATCTTAAAAGAGCCAAACGTTCTTTGTTGTTTGGATCGCCTGCAAGACGTAGGTGGGTTAAGTTTTTTTAGTAAGGAGATCGTTTGGACCCCTGCAAAGAAAGATCATTTTAAGCGCGTGCAAACGATTTTGTTGTGGATGCAGGAGCAGGGTATCGATCGGACAGCATTGGCCGTCTGGCTTGTTTATTTGATGATCCTTATCAGTGATCAGCCGATCGAAAAAGTTCAAGATATCGTTAATCGTTTATCTTTGTCACGTCATGATAGCAGAAAGATCATTTCATGCAAACTAGAGCAGGAGATCGTTAAGCGCCTAGATATGAATTGCGTTAAGCCCAGCCAGGTCTATAATGTGTTGAAATCAATGAGCGCAGAGGAGATCCTCTTTTTTCTTGTCAAAACTCATGGGCAGCCTCCTGAGATGTGCATTCAGAATTTTTTAACGCAATACCGCAATGTTCACTTGTGCACAAGGGGTGAGGATCTTATGCGGCTAGGCATTTGCGATGGAAAGCGTATCGGGGCTACTTTACAGATCCTATTGGAAAGAAAGATCGACGCGGGTGCTATGACCAAAGAGCAAGAGTTAAGCCTTTTACAAGAGATGGATTTTATTTGACCTAAGGAGGTTGTGTGGATCGCATTGAACGGGTTAACGAAACAATGAAAAGAGAAATATCGCTGATCGTTCAGCAGGAGCTTTCTGATCCTCGCCTAGCGCTCATCACGATCAGTCGAGCGGAGGTTAGCCGGGACCTGCAGCACGCTAAAATTTATTTTAGCGCTTTAGGCGATGAGGCTAGAGCTGTTCATGCCCAGGATGGGCTTGATAGCGCCAAGGGGCTTATAAGGCGTACGGTTGCTAAGCGTCTGCGCATGAAATTTACCCCGGAGCTCATCTTTATTCATGACAAATCGGTGGAATACATCACACATTTACGTGAAGAAATGGAAAAGTTTAATGACACCAGAGAAAAAAGCTCTAGCGCTGATACGTCAGCGCAGTAGGTTCCTTATCGTAACACACGTTAATCCAGACCTTGATGCGATCGCTTCGCAATTGGCGCTCGCTGCGTATTTAAAGGGGCAAGGTAAACGCGTAATGGTCGTTCATGAAAAACCAGTGTCGTCAGCATTTTGCTTTGTGAAGGCGGTCAACCAGATCAGGCCGCTCGCATCTTTTTTTGGCGATTATGATGCTGCGATCGTTGTTGATTGCGGTGAACTTGGCCGTATTGGGGAGGTGCGATCGATCATTCAGGAGAATAAGCCTATTGTGAACATCGATCACCATTATACGAATGAATTTTTTGGAACGATCAACATTGTTGACCCAAGTGCTTCATCGACCGCAGAAGTACTCTTTTCTCTGCTGCAGCAATGGGACGCAGATCTTTCTAAAGAGATCGCATATTATTTATATCTAGGGATCCTGACGGACACCGGATCCTTTCGCTACCAGAGCACAACTTTCAGAACGCATCACATCACAGCTCAGCTTCTTAAGCTTGGGGTCGATCCTGTAAAGATCTACCATGATGTTTATGAAGACCTTAAGCCCAAGCATTTATTTGATCTTGCGCGGATCATCCAGAAGGTTAAGTATTATCGCCAAGGGAAGATCGCGTGTGTTTCTTTGCCATCCGGGATGCTAAAAGCTCATCAGAAAGAAGTTGATCTTAAGGACAAGATTTTTTCTTTTCTTCGCATGCTGAAAGATGTCGAGGTTATGGTTATTTTTTCTCAAGAATCTACAAGGAAGGTTCGCGTTAATTTGCGTTCTGCGGGATCTGTGAACGTAGCCGCTATCGCGCAAAAGTTCTCTGGAGGTGGCCATAAAGCCGCGAGTGGCTGCACGCTGGAGCAGCCGTTGGCAAAAGCCCAAAAAGATGTCTTAGCGCAGATATTCAAGAAGGTGTCTAGTCATGAGCGCTAAACGTTTTTCTCCTTTTAACGGTGTTTTGGTCATTGATAAGCCCGCGGACATTACTTCGCATGATGTGGTTGACGTGGTAAGACGTAAGCTAAGAATGCGGCAAGTCGGTCACGCAGGCACGCTTGATCCTTTGGCCACAGGTGTCTTGGTCATCTTGCTGGGAAGCGCGACAAAATTATTCAATAAATTTTCATCTTGTGATAAAGCGTATACGGCAACCATGACGCTAGGCCTTATAACGGATACTGCAGATATCCGAGGTAAAGTTTTGCAGCAGAAGCCATGGCCCCATATCCACGCTGATCAGATCGAATCAGTTTTTAAGCAATTCATTGGAGAGATCGACCAGGTTCCGCCTATGGTATCCGCCCTCAAGCATAACGGTAAACGACTGTATCAGCTTGCTCGAGAAGGGGTAGAGGTTAAGCGTGAGGCGCGCAAGGTGAAGATCTATTCGTTGAGCTTGCTGCATGTTCAGCCTCCGAACGTGCAGTTTGCCCTTGAATGCTCGAAAGGGACTTATGTTCGCAAGATCGCTGAAGACGCGGGAAATCTTTTAGGTTGTGGGGCTTGCATATCGCAGATCCACAGGACGAAAGTCGGCCGTTTTGATGTTTCACAGGCGGTCAAGCTTGAGAATTTTTCTGAAAAGGATATTCTTTCGGCGAATTTGATAGATGTTGATAGGTGATCATTAGGCTATGCTCAAGATTTTTCTAGATCGTCAAAAAAAGTTTAAAAAGTTCGCTCGTCCTGTCGTTGCGATTGGTGTCTTCGACGGGGTTCATCGAGGACATCAAAAGCTTATCCTGAGAGCTGTCGCTCGAGCGCGCCAGATATCAGGAACATCTATCGTTTTGACATTCTTTCCACATCCCGTTCATGTGCTTTATCGAAAAAAAGACCTTTCTCTGCTTGTTTCCCTTGAGCACAGACTGGGACTGATCCAGCAGTTGGGTGTTGATGCGTGCATGGTTGTGCCATTCACGAAAGAATTCGCCAAGCTCAGAGCCGAAGATTTTGTTCGTGATTATTTATTTTGTAAGATCGGAGCTAAGGAAATATTTATTGGACAGAATTTTCATTTTGGCAGAGGACGCAGGGGCGACAGCAAAGCCTTGCAGTCCTTGACAAAAATATATTCGATCCAGGCAAACGTCTTAAGATCTGTTCGTTGTGGCCGGGATGTCGTTAGCAGCTCGCGCCTAAGGCATCTTGTCAAAGATGGCAATTTTTCACTTGCGAAGAAATATCTTGATCGTGAAATCACATTTATCGGCCAGGTTGTCCGCGGGAACCGGCGCGGACGTGCGCTAGGGATACCGACCGCTAACATCAACTGCGGCCCCGAGATCTTGCCGCCTCTGGGTGTCTATATCGTTTGTGCCGTAGTTGCCGGCAAAAAATGTGAAGGGATCGCTAATGTTGGATATCGCCCTTCATTCGAATCTTCTCGAAAGAAGAATATTGAGGTTCATCTTTTTGATTTTCATCGCAATATCTATGGTCAAAGGATCGAAATCCAGTTCCTTAAAAAGATCCGCAATGAAAAAAAGTTTTTATCTCCCCATCATTTTCTACGTCAATTTCAACGTGATAAGGACATCGCAATAGATTTCTTTCGCAAGAGCACGTCTATCTAACCTGCCTTCATTTCACTTCTTTCTATCTTTGCCTTTATAAAATATATGATCTAATTTTTATATTTTATTATTGACAATCCCATCTATATTTAATATACTCCAAATTGTGGGATAAAGTGGAGGAAAGTGGAGTATACGATGTTTTACGGAGAATATGACCACAGCATAGATCGCAAAGGACGACTGATCTTGCCGTCGAGATTCCGGGAGATCGCGCGGGAGAATAATATTGAGCGCTTTTTTCTCACTCGGGGGCTGGATAAGTGTATTTTCATGTTTAGCGAGCATGAGTGGGCCACCCAAGAGCAAAAGTTCAAGACAATGTCTTTCACGAAAAAAGAAAGCCGTAGTTTTAACCGCATGTTCTTTGCTGGTGCTGCTGACATTGTTCCGGATCGACAAGGGCGTTTTATTATCCCGAGCTATTTAAAAGAATTTTCTGGCATTGTAAAAGATGTCATGGTTGTCGGGGTTTCTTCACGCATTGAGCTATGGGATAAAAAGACATGGGAAGACTTTTATCGAACGACACGTGATTCTTTCGAGCAGATCGCGGAAAATATCTTGGAGATATCCTGATGGTCGCAATGATAGACAAAACACATCATGTTCCAGTCCTCTTGAAGGAGGTCGTGGATCTTTTGAATCTGCGTCCTGGATCTTGCGTGGTGGACTGCACGCTGGGCCTGGCAGGGCATAGCCAGCATATTGTTAAACATATTAGTCCCAACGGATTTTTGATCGGCATTGATCGTGACGCGGATTCATTGGCGATCGCGCAAGAGAATCTCGCACAATACGCAGGGCATTGCGCCTTGATGCAAAAAGATTTTCGATATCTAGATAATGTCCTTGACCAGTTAGCGATCAAGGAGGTAGATGCTTTTCTTTTTGACCTTGGTGTTTCCAGCTATCAGCTTGATACGCCTGATCGAGGTTTTAGCATCCGTAATAATGGCCCATTGGATATGCGCATGGACCGCAATAGTTTTATATCCGCGTATGATCTGATCAACTCATTATCGACGGATGAGATCTCCCTTATTCTTAAGAATTTTGGCCAAGAGCGTTGGCATCGGCGCATCGCGGATTGCCTCGTAAGAGAGCGCGTTAAACATCCGATCGAGTCAACCGAAGAATTAAAAAAGATCATTCTCAATGCTGTCCCTCGTCAGCAGCAACATCAAAAGATCCATCCTGCGACCCGAGCATTTCAGGCGTTTCGTATCGCAGTGAATCGTGAGCTTGAAGCCTTAGAAGCGGCTCTTGATAAATGCATACCGTATTTGAGAGATGGGGGGAGGGTAGCTGTTATTTCCTTTCATTCTCTTGAAGATAAGATCGTTAAGGATAAATTTCATAGCTTTTCCAAGCAAGGGAAAATAAGAATTCTTACAAAGAAACCGTTGCGGCCCACAGATGCAGAAGTAACGGATAACGTGCGCTCTCGCAGTGCGCGGCTTCGGATCGCAGAACGCATCGGCAAAAAGGAGATCGAATGAACCTAAAGAAATTTTCTGTTTTATGCCTAACTGTAACGATCTTTTCATTGATCTACATTCAAATGCAGGTAATGATCTACGATCTAGCGTATCAGGCAAAACAACGCGAAGATCAGGCGTTGAAGCTTTCGGATAATAATACACACGCGACCGTCAACATTGCAAGATTGAAATCCGCTCAAAATCTTGGAGCTCATTTTTTTGATAAAAATGTCGATGTTGATTTTGCGAGTCGTGGTAATATTATTGATGTTCAAGCAACACCAGCAGAGCTTGTGAAAGCTGATCGTGCTGTATCGCCGACTATCGTAAAGCGCGCATCGAGTCTTTTAGATAAGGTTTTTGGGTTTAGGTCTATCGCTGAAGCTAGACCTATACGATAATCATTAATTGAAAAAAATCTGTGTATTTCCGAAAAAGATCCCTTCGATTTATCCTTCTTTTTATTTTTTTTATCCTTTTTTTTGGCTTTTTCACGCTTAAACTCGTCCTCATTCAAGTATTCCGCTCATCCTACCTGAACCATCTTGCCCAAAAACAACAGACGCATGTTATCACCCTCGCGCCTAAGCGAGGAACGATCTATGATCGACAGTTCAGGCCTTTAGCTCTAGATATCGCAGCCTATTCGTTATATGCCGCTCCGCGCATGATGAAGCCTGCTGATATTGAGAAAGCTATTGATGTCTTGCCCCGGACCATCGGCCTCGATAAAGATCTTTTGAGGGAGAGGTTGACACGTGACAAAGGTTTTGTGTGGCTCGCGCGTAAATTATCCTTGGATGATATGGAAAAAGTTCTTGCGTTTAAGCTGCGAGGTATTCATTTTATGAAAGAAAGTAAGCGCAGCTATCCTGGTCACGAAGCCGCGGCGCATCTTGTAGGTTTTGCGGGAACCGATGGCCATGGCCTTGAAGGACTTGAGCTGAAGTTTGACAAGCTTCTTGCTGGGCGAGAAGGTGCGGCTCAAATACTGCGCGATGCGCGCCAACAAGACCTTTTGATCGAGCAGGCCCTTCTTAAGCCTCAAGATGGATTCGATCTGATCTTAACGATCGATGATAATATCCAGTATTTTGTAGAACAGGCGCTTGCCAAAGGGTTCCAGCGCCATCGGGCAATGAGCGCAAGCGTTGTTGTTCTTAACCCTAGGACAGGAGAGGTCCTGGCTCTTGCGAACCGCCCAACGTACGATCTAAACGAGTTCGGCAAGAGTCATGAAGATCAGAGGAAAAATCGGGCTGTATGTGATATGTACGAACCAGGTTCTGTTTTTAAGGTTGTGTTAACGTCTGCCGCTCTTGAGAAAGGAATTGTACAGGAAACGGATAAGGTTTTTTGTGAGAACGGTGCCTACCGCATAGTGAACCATACTTTGCATGATCATCATGCCCATGGCACATTGACCTTTCGCGAGGTAGTCGAACAATCAAGCAATATTGGAGTTGTAAAGATCGCGCAAAAGCTCGGAGGGCCAGTATTCAATGATTATGCGCAACGCTTTGGATTTGGCAAAAGAACAGGTATCGATGTTCCCGGAGAGATCAATGGATCCCTCAAGTCTTATGGGCAATGGTCAAAAATCTCCATTGGTTCTGTCCCTATCGGGCACGAGGTAGGGGTAACAACGATCCAGCTCGCGTGCGCAATTGCGGCTATCGCCAACGACGGTATCTTGATGAAGCCTTATGTGGTCAAGGAGATTAGAGATAAGAATGGAGAGACCATTGAAAAGTTTTCTCCGCATGTTGTGCGACAGGTCATCGACCCTGCTACGGCGCAGCGGGTCAAGAGTATTTTAGCGGGAGCGATCGAGAGAGGGACCGGTAAACTTGCAAGAATAAAAAATGTTGCAGCCGCTGGAAAAACAGGAACGGCACAAAAGATCGTTTCTGGCCGATATTCCCACGATCATTTTTACGCGACTTTTATCGGTTTTGCGCCAGTAGAAGATCCTAAGGTTGCCATGGCCATTATGTTCGATAATCCTCGGGGGACTTATTTTGGAGGTACGGTTTGTGCCCCAATTTTTAAGGAAATCGCAGAAAATGTGTTAAAATATTTACAAGCTGAAGAAGCTGTTCAATCAAAAAAGAGCCATGCTGCTGAAGAATCTAGTCGCTGATATTTATCCCAAACCCATTTCTGCCCAGCACCAATCATATGAGATCCGTGCTATTGCGCACGATTCAAGGATCGTTGGGCCATCCAGTCTTTTTATCGCGCTTAAAGGTGCTAAAAGCGATGGCGTTGATTACCTGTCGCAGGCGATCGAGCGAGGGGCTGTGTGTATCGTTAGAGACCATCGGCATCGCACCCCTTCTGTTGCCGATCATGTTTGTCTTTTAGAAGTCGACGATACAAGAGCTTTTCTAAAAGAGATCGCGCATCGTTTTTATCAACATCCGTCATCTCACGTTCACTGCATAGGCATTACAGGGACCAACGGAAAAACAACCACCACTTACTTGATCGATTCCATCTTGTCGTGCGCTGGAGAAAAATGCGGCGTGATCGGAACGATCAATTGCCGGTTTGACCATAAAATGATCCCGCTTGACAACACAACACCTCACTTGCTGGATCTTTGCGCGTATTTGTCCCAGATGAAAAAAACTGGGTGCACATGCTGCGCGATGGAAGTTTCTTCGCACGCGCTTGAGCAGGGCAGGGTGGACGGCATTGATTTTCAAGTCGGCATCTTTACGAACCTTACTCAGGACCATTTGGATTACCATAAAGACATGGAAAGCTATTTTATGGCAAAAGCCAAGCTTTTCTTGTCCCTCAAGGAATCCGCGACAGCCGTTATCAATATTGATGACCCATTTGGCCAGCGCTTGACCAGCATGGTTCCTAGCAAGATGCTTTCTTATGGTCTTCATCGCGGAGCGGATGTTATGGCCGAACATATTCAGCTCGGTTTCCGTGAGACAAATTTTATCATGTCGATCGGTCGCAATCAGTGTCGCATCACAACGCGTCTTGTTGGTCAGTACAACGTTTATAATATTCTGGCGGCTGCGGCAGCATGTCATGCGCTGGGTGTGAAAATAGAGGATATCCGTCAAGGTGTTGAGAATATGGAGCATGTTCCTGGCCGCTTGGAATCTATAGATTGTGGCCAGAAATTTTCTGTTTTTGTTGACTATGCGCATACGGACGATGCGTTACGTAATGTTTTGATGAATCTGCGTGCGGTAAAGAAAACAAGGATCATCTTAGTGTTCGGCTGCGGTGGCGATCGCGATAAATCCAAACGTGTCAAAATGGGCCGGGTCGCCAGCGAACTTGCGGACTTTTCCATTGTTACTAATGATAACCCCCGTAGCGAAAATCCTCAAGAGATCGTTGAGCGGATCGTCGCGGGGTTCGCGCATGACCGGTATCTGATCATTCTTGACCGCAAGGACGCTATCACTCGCGCATTGACCATGGCGCAGGCTGATGATGTTGTTATCATCGCCGGCAAGGGGCACGAGAACTACCAGATCGTAAAAGACAAGAAGATCCATTTCGATGACCGAGATGTTGCAAAGGAATTTTTGCTATGTTCACGATAGAGGAGATCCTATTTTGCACCAACGGCAAGATTGTGAACAGTTACCCTGCGTTACGTGTGCGGGGTGTTTCAACAGATACACGTACCATTCGCCCTGGAGATCTGTTCGTTGCTTTGAGCGGGAAGAATTTTGATGGACATCAGTTCATCAAAAACGCCATCAGCAAGAAGGCGAGCGCCTTGCTCGTCTCTAAAAAGATATTACTGCCTCATGCGCGCATCCCTACCATCATCGTCGAAGATACATTACAGGCGTATTGCGCGCTAGCCAAATATCATCGTGCGCGCTTTTCGATCCCTGTCATCGCGTTGACAGGAAGCGTTGGAAAAACAACAACAAAAGAGCTTTTAGGGAAGGTTTTGTCCTCGCATTTCCACCTTCTAAAGAATTTCCAAACAGAGAACAACGAAATAGGCGTTGCCAAAACATTGTTGCAGCTAAACAATAAGCATTCCTTAGCTGTGCTTGAATTTGGTACAAATCATTTTGGGGAGATCGAACGATTGGCTCGCATGGGCCAGCCAACCATCGCGATCCTTACCAATATTGGTGATTCCCATCTGGAGTTTCTTAAAAATCGCCAAGGTGTCTTTAAAGAGAAATCTAATATCTTTCGTTGCTCGCCACGCCTGGAATGCATTGTTTACAATTCTGATGATGATTGGCTGGCGACGATCGGCATTCGATATCCAAAGACGGATGTGCTTCGGTTCTCGATCGACAAAAAAAGCCATTATCAGGCTAAGAACATAACGGCCAAAGGCATGCGGATAACATTCCAGGTTGGAAGCGAGAAGTTTTCCCTTAAGACACTATCAAAAGAGAATGTTTACAACGCGTTAGTGGCGATCGCTTTGGGCCGCAAGTTCCGCGTTCCTTATGCTCAGATCAAGCGATCGCTATGGAATTTTAGATTTCCAAAAGGGCGCCAGAATATCCTGAAGGTCAGCGGACGCTGGGTCATCGATGATACATATAACGCGAATCCGGCATCGGTATCCTCGGCCTTAAATGCGCTAGAGCTTTTCCCATCTTCGGGTAAAAAGTATTTTGTTTTCGGAGACATGAAGGAGCTGGGGCGATCCTCGCGTACAGCGCATCAGCGCGTTGGTCGACTAAGCGCTGATAAGGGAGTCAAGGTACTTTTGGCCTATGGGACATGGTCCCGTATAGCTTCAGAACAAGCGTGTAAGCATGGGGTCGAAAGCCATCACTATTCAAGACAGGAAAAGATCGTTGAATATCTTATGCAGAATACTTTGCCTGCAGATGTGATCCTCATCAAAGGTTCGCGTGGCATGCGCATGGAACATATTGTAAATAAATTACAGGCATGTCATTTTTAACGTAAAATCCTTTTCATTTCTAATCCAAGTATATATAATAAAATTATTCTTTATAGGAGTATTTTATGCTGTATTTCTTATCCGGATTTCGAGATTCCTTTTCTTTTCTTAATATCTTTCGCTACATCACTTTTCGTTCGGGCGCCGCGGCTTTTACATCTTTTTTTCTTTGCTTGATCTTAGCGCCTATCTTCATCCGGAAATTCCAGAAAGATGAAGTTAAAGAAGGTGTTGATAGGGACTACTGTCAGGCCCTTTCAGAGGTCCAGAAATACAAACAGAGCACGCCGACAATGGGGGGCATTTTTATTGTCCTCAGCATTTTATCCGCGCTTTTTTTGTGGGCAGATCTGTCTAATCTATATGTTCTCTTGTCGATCTTGACAATGTCAACCCTTGCGGTGCTGGGCTTCATTGATGATTATTTGAAGATCTGCCAAAAAGGTCATCGCGGTCTTTCCGGAGGGACAAAACTTTTTTGGCAATTCGTCTTAGGGTGCGTGGTAGGATTTTTCGTCTTTCTCGCTCCGGATACAACAACGCGCTTGGATATCCCTTTCTTAAAATCTACTATCCTTTATCTTGATATCTTTTTCATTCTCTGGGCAGCCTTGATCGTGATGAGCTGCTCTAACGCTGTCAATTTGACGGACGGGCTTGATGGGTTAGCGATCGGCTGCGTTTTATTTGTCGCTCTTGGTTTAGGGGCGTTGAGCTATATCTCGGGTAATTTTAAGTTCGCGGAATATTTGTTCCTTCCATTTATCCCGGGAACAGGTGAGTTGACGGTTGTCTGTGCCGCGATCCTTGGCGCGAGCCTTGGTTTTTTATGGTTCAATTGTTATCCTGCCTCGATTTTTATGGGGGATGTCGGCTCTTTGGCACTCGGTGGGACGTTAGGAGCGATAGCGGTTTTTATCAAGAAAGAAATCCTATTGATCCTGCTAGGTGGCATTTTTGTCTGGGAGGCACTATCCGTTATTTTGCAGGTCCTTTCCGTGAAGACGCGGGGTAAGCGTATCTTTAAAATGTCTCCTTTTCATCATCATTTACAACTTTTAGGGTGGAATGAGTCTAAGATCATTGTTCGTTTCTGGATCATCGCGATCATTCTCGCGTTGCTTACCCTGACAACTATCAAGATAAGATAAATGGCCATTGATATAAAAGATAAGATCGTCACGATCGTTGGTTTGGGCCGCAGCGGTATCGCTTCGGCTCATCTTGCCCTAAAGCTTGGCGCTAAGGTCAAGATCTCTGATGCCGCGCCACGAGAGAAGATCCGTGAAGCTCTTTTAAGGGCAAATCTAGACGATCTATCCCTGATCGAAAGCGGACAGCATACAAAGGAGTTTATCCAGGAAAGCGATGTTGTGGTCTTGAGCCCAGGCGTTGCGGTCAATGCTTTGCCAGCATTCTGGGCAAGGGAAAGAAACATTCCCGTCCTGGGTGAGATTGAATTTGCTTGGCAGTATTGTCCGTGTGATGTCGTCGCGGTCACAGGCACTAACGGAAAGACAACAACAACAACGGTGATCGCGGAGATCTTAAAGGCGTCAGGGCGCAATGCCTTTCTTTGTGGAAATATCGGAACGCCCTTTTCTCAATATGTCCTAGACCTTAAGAAGAATGATATCGTAGCTCTTGAGGTAAGTTCGTTCCAGCTGGAAACCATTGAGACATTTAAGCCTAAGGTGGCAGTTTTTCTGAATTTTAGCCAGAATCATCTTGATCGTCATCAGGACCTAAATGAATATTTCACAGCAAAAGCGCGCATCTTTATGAACCAAACAAGGAATGATTTTGCAGTTTTGAATTTTTATGAACCTTTGCATCGAGATCTGGCGGCCAAACTTTCATCCCACATTCTGTATTATAACGAGCCAGGAGTTTGTGATCCCAGCGTTGTAAACCCGAATTTTCTTGCTGCTATTGCCGCTTGCTCCGTCCTGGGGGTTCCAGTGGATGTGGCTAAAAGATTTTTGGCAACCTTTAAAGGTGTTGAACATCGCCAGGAGTTTGTTCGTACTCTGGATGGCGTGGATTATGTTAACGATTCAAAATCAACAACGGTCGAATCCGGACGGTTGGCGATGATGCTTATTCAAAAGCCTTTGATCTTTATTTGTGGGGGCAGAAACAAGCACCTTGATTTTTCATCTTTGAGAGAGATCGCGCGTGAAAAGATCAAGAAAATGATCGTCTTTGGTCAAGATAAAGAAGATTTAAAGCATGCTTTTTCTGATATTCTGCCGCTGGAAGAGGGGGCAGATCTTGAGGATGCCGTTTGTAAGGCGCGCGCAGCTGCGCAAGCAGGTGATTGCGTTGTCTTAAGCCCTATGTGTGTAAGTTTTGATATGTTCGATAATTTTGAACATCGGGGAAGAGAATTTAAGAGGATCGTCCACCAGTTATAATTTATGCGCGAGATCAGAATTTCAATCGCTGTCATTACGATGGTCTTGGTGGCCTTGGGTGTTGTCATGGTCTTCAGCGCCAGCAGTGTTTTTGCGCTGCGCGAGCTGGGATCAAGTACGTATTTTCTCAGGCGGCATTTATTTTATTTAATGGCAGGACTTTGCGCGATGATCATGGCGATGCTCGTCGATTATCGCTTGCTAGCAAAATATGCGAAACCGATCTTTTTGTGTTCGCTGGCATCTCTCTTGCTTGTTCTTGTGGCAGGCCGTGAAGTTTATGGGGCAAAACGTTGGTTTCAGTTCTTTGGATTTAGCTTTCAGCCATCTGAACTGACAAAGATCGCGATGATCATTTATACAGCGGATTTTTTGTCTAGGAAACGAGAAAAGATACAAAATTTCTTTTTGGGTTTCATGCCGATCATGATGGCGCTGGGGGCTGTCTGTCTTCTGATCCTTAAGCAGCCTGACCTTGGAACAACGGCTTTGATCGCAGCTGTTATTTTTATCATGATGTTCGTTGCTGGTGCAAAACTATGGCACATGAGCCTTGTCGGCTTCTTAAGTTTGCCAGCGCTAGTCTATCTGATCGCGAAAACACCGTATCGTTTAAGACGTATCCAGGCATTTTTAGACCCTTGGAAAGATCAGCAAGGGGCCGGATTTCAGCTGGTCCAGTCTCAGATCGCCTTAGGCTCTGGAGGGCTTTTAGGCGTTGGCTTAGGAAAAAGTGTTCAAAAGCTATATTATCTTCCAGCCGCGCATACGGATTTTATTTTATCGATCATCGGTGAGGAATTAGGCCTCTTTGGGACAGTTTCGGTCATTGTTCTTTTTACGCTGTTGATCTGGCAGGGGGCGCGTATTGCCAAACGCTGCGAAGACCCTTTTGGATATTTTTTAGCCCTAGGGATCGTGGCGGTCATAGCGCTTCAGGCCGTTATCAATATCGGTGTTAGTATTGGGGCTTTTCCAACAAAAGGATTGCCGTTGCCATTCGTCAGCTATGGAGGATCAGCGCTGGTCGTTCAGATGATCTGCATCGGTCTTTTGTTGAACATTTCTCGTGTACAGGATCTAGCGTAGGTAAATATGAGAATCATGATCGGCGCAGGAGGCAGCGGGGGGCATGTTTTTCCGGCCCTAGAAACGGCCAAGGTGCTTGTCGACCAGGGACACGAAGTTGTTTTTTTAACGACCCAGGGCCTTGCGTTCGATCTTGTGCGTAGGCATCATTTTCAGGCTTGGGTGATAGCCTCGGTGCGCATGAAGCTCGTCTCTGCTTTTAGTGCGATAAAAGAGGGATTTCAAATGGTGTACGCTATTTATCAGGCGTGCGTATTGATTCAGGATATTGGCCCAGACGTTGTTGTTGGTTTTGGGGGATATGGCGCGTTTCCAGTCGTGGTAGCCGCGATCATAAAGCGAAAGCCGACCTTGATCCACGATCAGAACGTGGTCCCGTCATGGTCAAATCGGGTCTTAAAGAATTTTGTAAATAAGATAGCGATCAGCTTTAAGAAGAGCGAAGATCACTTTCGTTCATCAAAGACCGTTTTGACCGGATGTCCCTGCCGGGACACCCCATCAGCAAAATCAAAAGAGGAGATCTATCAACAATTTCAGCTTTCACCTCAACGGCAAACGATCTTTGTCCTTGGGGGAAGCCAGGGAAGTCGTAGGATCAATGTGGCGTTCTCTCAGGCGGTTGAGCTGCTGAACGAAAAGATTATGTTCCAATTCATTCATGTTTGCGGCAGCGCGGATCATCAGGACCTTCAATTTCGATATCGATCGCTAAAGATTCCGTATCAGCTTTTTGATTTTCTGGATGATGTTCAATCCGCTTATGCGATCGCGGACCTTGTCGTGGCGCGCTCAGGGGCAGCAACGGTCTGTGAGATCCTAAGCTTTCAGAAGTCAGCTATACTGATCCCGTATCCTTTAGTGCGTGTTCACCAAAAAGAAAACGCTGAGATTGTCTGTGAGCAAGGCTTGGCGACGATGATAACGGATGAGATGTGCACAGCCCAAAGCCTGGCTGATGAAACTATAAGGCGGTTAAAATTGTATCCATCAAAAAATGTGCCAGCACAGGGCTCTGGTCCGAATGCTGTAAAGCCCGCTTTGCGCATCGCTGAAGAGATCGTATCTTTGTTATGATAATAAAGAAGATCGTTATAATAAATATTTTATTTATGATCTTTTTTTCCAGCTATGCTATGGCTGCTCAAAACTGGAAAGAAAATCGTAGCCGGCATTTTATTATTTATTACAAGAACGCACCTAAGGAATTCATAAAGGCTGTCGAAGAATCAGCGGAGGGATATTATTACAGCATTGTTAAGGATCTTGGTTTTAGCAGGGATCAGCTATGGACATGGGATGATCGAGCCCAAATTTACATCTATGACAACGAAGATGATTATCTTGTTTCTTCCCGTCAGGCGGGTTGGTCGAGCGCTTCGACGAGAATAGGGTCGCGAGCGATCCAGACGTATCCAGCGGCGCACGGATTTTTTGACTCCTTGTTGCCGCACGAACTTGGGCATATCATTTTCAGGGAATATGTTGGGGTTTCCTCTGATCTTCCTCTATGGGTGGATGAGGGGGTGGCGATGTATCAAGAAAAAGCGAAGCGCTGGGGAGCCGATGATGAAGTAAGAAAAGCGATCGCAGAAAATCGTTTTATTCCTCTCTCAGAGCTTGGCCGGACAAGGCTTACATCCGCGACCGATCGGGAGGTCGTGAATTTATTTTACGCGGAATCTGCCAGCGTCATTCGGTATTTGATCACAGAGCATGGGGCATTTAAATTCTTGAATTTTTGTCAGAACTTAAAGAAGGGTCTTAGGTTCGAAGATGCTTTGGAAAAAGCGTATTATCGTTTTCAGACGATCGATGATCTCAATAAGGCGTGGATGGGGTATTTGAAGAAATGAAGCACTACCATTTTATCGGCATTGGCGGTATTGGCATGGGAACGCTGGCAAGCTTGTTGCAGGAAAAAGGACACAAGATCAGCGGCTCTGATCTTAAGGATAATCTTTTGACATCGCGGCTGCGCGCAAAAGGAGCAGAGATCACGATAGGGCATAAAAAAGAAAATGTTCAACGCCCGGATTGTATTGTTTTCTCTTCAGCGATCAATACTGACAACCCTGAGTTGCAGCAAGCAAGAGCGAAGGGTATTAGTATTGTGCATCGAGCGAAACTTTTAGCAGAGGTTATGGCCGAAAAAAGATTGATCGCGGTTGCCGGAGCTCATGGCAAAACAACTACCACATCGATGGTCAGCTGTGTGTTACGTGATGCTGGTTTGCGGCCTACGCTTGCCGTTGGAGGCATCATGAACAATGGGGACATGAGCGCTGACCTTGGGCAAGGAGAGTATTGTGTGGCGGAAGTGGATGAAAGCGATGGATCATTCCTGCATTTTCATCCTTTTTATTCTATTGTGACGAACATCGATTTTGAGCATATGGAATATTACAAGACCTGGGACAACATGATGGGAGCCTACGCTCAATTTTTAGGCCAGACCCATCCTCAGGGATCCTTGATCGTTTGCGGAGATGATGTCAATCTAAGAAAATTGATTCAGCAGAAAAAGATCCCAAACATAACTTATGGACTTTCCGCGGGTAATGATCTGATGGCAGAGGATATCTGTTTTGATCAAGGGGACGCGCGCTTTCTATGTTATGAGCGAGGCGTATGTCTGGGAGCTATAGAATTGCGTGTTCTAGGCAGGCATAATATTGCCAACGCGTTAGCGGCTGTCGCTCTGTCTCGGTTGATCAATCTTGACTTTGCGCTCGTTCAAAAAAGTTTAAAGGATTTTTCTGGCGTTCAACGACGTTTTACGCGTCGAGGCGAGATCAATGATATTTTATTTATCGATGATTATGCGCATCATCCGACTGAGGTCCAGGCAACATTGGCCGCGGCACGATTGCTGCGCCGCAAGCGCGTGATCGCGATCTTTCAACCGCATCGTTTTTCAAGGCTAAAATTCCTTCAAAAAGAATTCATTGCAAGTTTGCAGAATTGCGACTACCTTGTTTTGACCGATGTTTATGCGGCCAGCGAGGAGCCTATTGTCGGTGTTGGCGCCCCTGTCTTGTACCAACAGTTAAAGGACCGTGAAGGACGCCCTGTCGTCTATCTTCATTATGACCAGATCGCCGACCATGTTCGCGCTGTTGCGCAGCCGGGGGACTTGGTCATCACCTTGGGTGCCGGTAATATCAACCAGATAATAAAAGATATCATGGCGGGCATGGAAAGGTAGCTCTGGAAAATGATAAAAATGACAGAAGAGCAATTGTCTAGGGTCCTTGAGAAGCATGTTGGTGTTCTTATGGGAGGGTGTTCTTCCGAGAAAGAGATCTCCATCAAATCCGGAACGGGTGTTGTTAAGGCGTTGACCGAGGCCGGATGTCGAGTGTCATCCCTGGAGATCTCAACGGAGAACCCTGCGGATATCATCACGCTTGTGAAGGCTTCCAAGATTGATATCGCGTTTATCGCGCTGCATGGGCGTTTTGGTGAGGATGGAAGGATCCAAGAGATTTTGGATAGTATTCAGATACCTTACACAGGATCAGATGCCGCAGCCAGCAGGACCGCTATGGATAAGCTTTCAACGTATCAGCTCTTGCGCGAAAACCATGTCCGTGTCCCTTCATTCCTTGCGTTTAATAGATCGGATGAAAAGAAGATCAAAGAGGAGGTAAGATCGGTTTTTGCTGGAAAGCCGGTTGTGGTCAAGCCGGTCAGCGAAGGCTCGAGCTTTGGAGTGACCATCGTGGCAGATCATCAGCAACTATCTCTTGCGGTTCAAGATGCGTTTTCTTATGGTGATCAAATATTGATCGAGGCGTATATTCATGGAAAAGAATTGACAGCTGGCATTTTAGGCAATACACTTTTACCAGTTGTTGAGATAAGACCCAAAAATCCTTTTTTTGACTATAAGGCAAAATATCAAGCCGGCATGACCGAGTATATTGTTCCGGCGGAGATCGATCCTGTTATCGCCCAGCAGGTTCAACAGATCGCTTGGCGGGTTCATCGTAGCATTGGGTGTCGACATCTGTCGCGGGTGGATCTTCTTTTAGATGAGAATAATATTCCATGGGTCTTGGAGATCAACACGATCCCCGGCATGACCGCAACCAGTCTTTTGCCTAAAGCCGCTTCTGCGATAGGTATCGATTTTAAGAATCTTTGTCTTAATCTTGTGCGATTAGCATATGAGCCAGAAAATTAAGAAATCAATAAGACCCCGTTCATCGCAAGGCTTCCCTATTTTGCGGCCGCTTTTAACTTTATTGTTCTTTGGTTTCTTTTGCTTCTTGATCATGCGCAGCACAGCGGCATGGGTCGCAAATTCTTCATATTTCCGCATCAAGAAGATCACGTGTTCAGCGCCCTCGAAAGCACAAGAATTGAAGCGTTTCGGATATTTACGCGACCAGAGCATTTTTTCGGTCGATCTTGTCGGGTTGCAGAAGCAATTGACCCGACTTTTTCCAGAGGCAAAAGATATTCGTATTATGAAGCGGTTTCCGGATGAGATCTATGTTGATCTAAAAGACCGTCCTCCTTTTGCGATCGTTGTTTTTAACGATCAGCGTTTTGTTGTTGATCGTCAAGGATATGTTACTGTCCCAAATGATTTCTTTAACGTTATGCTACCTCTTGTTCATGGCGTGGCGCGTCCGAAAACAGTGCCCATGGGTCAAATTATTGATAATCAGAATTTGAAGATAGCTCTCAACATTATTGATGTCTTCCAGAAAAATTCTATTTCAGGTTCATTTCATATTATGCGTATTAACGTCGAGAATACTTCAAAAATCATTTTTTTCATTGGGGAGAAGCTAGAGGTCGTTGCAGATCGAGAATCTATTGATAAGCAGATCGAGACGTTGAGCCTCATTCTCAACAAAGCAAGATTAGATTGGGAACGTATCCGTTATATTGATCTACGTTTTGCCCAGCCTGTGATCAAATATGTCGATGAATAAAGAAACTATTGTCTGCGGATTAGACCTTGGCGTTTACCGGCTTAAAGCCTGCTTGGCGCGCGTTGACCATGTCCACGCCCCAGAGATTGTCGGTATTTCACAGGTTGCAACCCGTGGTATTCGAAAATCATCCATTAGCGACCTGCAAGATGTGTCTGATGGAATAAACCGCATCCTCAACGGCCTTAAGGAAAAATCGAAGCTGGACTTCAAAGATGTTCACATCGGTTTAGGCGGACATTTTATTCAGCATAGAAAAACACACGCGATCATACCCTTAGCTGACAAAGGAAATAAGGTTATTACAACTTTTGATATTAAGAAGATCAACCACCAGGCCTGCTTGCTTGGGATCAATTTGGATGAGAAATTGATCCATGATTTTCCGGTCCAATATGTTGTCGATGGATTTAATATGGCGGCTAATCCTTTAGGGCTTCATGGCCGTAAACTCGAGGCGAATATTCTGATCGCGGTGGCGCAGAGCAATCTGATCAATAATGTTCACAAGGCAGTTCAACAAGCCGGTTTTGATGTTAAAACAGTCGCTTTTTCATCGCTGCGATCAGCGGATGCCTGCCTAGCGGATGATGATAAAAAAAGAGGATGCATCTTCATCGACATGGGCGTTGAAGCGACAAGCGTGCTGATCTTTAAAGAGGGCGTACTTAAAAATCTAGGTATTCTTAATTACGGCAGCAATCAACTTACTGAAGAAATTAGCCGTAAACTGAACCTTCCGTTCGATCTGGCAGAAGACATCAAGCGTTCCTACGCGATGGTGTTGACCGGCGATGATAGCGCGATGATCAAGGGTGAGATCCTGGTCAAGCGCGACGCTAGTTATGTGACGATCGACCGTCAAAGTGTCTGCCAGGTTGTGACGCCATGGGCAATGACCCTTGTTGAAAAAATTCATCAGTTAGTTCGACAGGCAGATTTAGAGCATCATCTGTGTGCGGGTATTTTTGTTGTTGGAGGGGGAGCGTTACTCTCCGGATTGCTTGAATCCATGGAGCAAAAATTTTCTGTCCCGACAAAGGTCGCAAAGATCCAGATCGAAACAAAACAATTGAACAATCCAGCTGTATATGCTGGATGCATTGGATTGGCTGTCCAGCGCGCAACTGATGGTCTTCCTGTCCCGTTTTCGCAAGTGTATAAACAAGGATCAATGTTGCATAAGGTCACATACCGCCTTAAAGAACTTTACCAGGAGTATTTCTAATGCATGAACTTAAGGGAAAGCGTGTTGTTGTTACAGGGGGTGCTGGATGTATCGGTTCTCATGTCGTTGATCAACTGTTAGTCGCTGAGGTAAAAGAAGTCGTCGTCATCGATAATTTTAATCACGGCAGGCGTGAAAACCTGCAGCATGCGCTTTCAAGCAGCCGCGTCACGATTATTGAGGGTGATATTCGCGATATTGAACTTTTAGATCGCGTATTTTTAGGGATCGATTACTGTTTTCATCTGGCTTCTTTAAAGATCATTCAATGTATGGCGGAACCCCGTCATGCGCTAGAAGTGAACGCTGTTGGTACCTATAATATTCTTGAGGCGTGTGTTAAACACAAGGTCCAGAAGATCGTTCTCGCATCGACAGCATCCATTTATGGACAGGCAGATGCTTTTCCAACCAAAGAAGATCATCATCCGTATAACAACCGGACATTCTACGGGGCTTTAAAAATGGCGGATGAGCTCATGCTTGCGTCGTTCTTTCAAATGTATGGACTGAAATTCAATATTCTCCGCTATTTCAATGTGTACGGTCCTCGCATGGATGCTTGCGGTAAGTATACCGAGGTTTTAGTCCGCTGGCATCATTTGATCCGTAAGGGAGAACAGCCCTTGATCTATGGTGACGGCAAACAAACTATGGATTTCATTTATGTGGGAGATGTTGCCCGGGCCACGATCCTGGCTTTAACCTCTGATGTTTGCAGTGAAACCTTTAATTGCGCAAGCGGCAAGGAGACATCTTTGAGCGGGTTATGCCAAGCACTGTTGCGCTCTATGGGATCTCCGCTTAAACCGAAGTACATGCCGATTCCTGGCGACCGCGGCAAGATCGAGGTTTATCGTCGTAAAGCAAGTGTGATCAAAGCTGCTAGATCATTACGGTTTAAAGCGAAAGTCGACCTTGTGCAAGGACTGACGCTTTTAACGCAGTGGCTTGATGGAACAACTAATCTATGATCCCGATCACAAAGCCATTCTTAACAGAAGATGAGGTCGAACTCGCGCGACAGGCGATCCTTTCCGGATGGGTCACGCAGGGGCCACGCGTTAAAGAATTTGAAGATAAATTTGCTTCATTCGTGGGTGCTAAACATGCATGTGCTGTTTCTAGCTGTACGACCGCTCTTCACTTAGCACTGCTAGCTGTCGGCGTAAGGCCGGGAGATATTGTTTTGACTGTCAGTCATTCGTTCATCGCAACAGCAAACAGCGCGCGCTATTGCGCAGCGGAGCCAGTTTTTGTCGATGTGGAAAAAGATGGCTACAACATGTGTCCAGATCATCTGGAAAAGATCTTGACGCAAGAGTGTTTACGCGATGCGCAGGGTTTATGGTATCGTCACGTCAAGGATCTTTTAAGTGAGGAATCGCCGCTAGTGTCAATGGCTGGTGATCCTTCCAGGCGGCTTGGGCGTATTGCCGCGATCATTGCTGTTCATCAGCTGGGTTTTCCATGTCAGATGGAACGCATCTTGACCCTTGCCAAACGTTTCAACATTCCTGTGATCGAAGATGCGGCTTATGGTATCGGAAGTGAGATCTCTGTTGACCAAGGAAAGACTTTTGAGAAGATCGGTAAGCCTCATGGGGATATCGCGTGTTTTTCATTCCATCCGAGAAAGATCCTTGTAACGGGAGAAGGAGGAATGCTGACAACCAACGACTCAGCACATGATTCTTTTTTCCGTCTTTTCCGTCATCAAGGCATGGGTGTATCTGATCTAGCGCGCCATCAGGCGAACAAGGTTATTTTGGAAGAATATTTGGTGACAGGCTTTAATTACCGCATGAGCGATATCCAGGCGTCGATAGGGCTGGGGCAGCTCAAAAAATTGCCGCTTTTGTTGGCAAAGCTAAAAGAGATCGCTGCGTTCTATGCGGATGCGCTTAGCAAGATTTCATGGCTTCAATTGCCTTCTCAAGCCCCGTATGCGATCAATAACTGGGGTTCTTTCCCCGTGCGTTTAACACCGCAAGCGCCCGTCACGCAAGAACAATGCATGCAGCGACTTTTGGATCGAGGGATCGCCACCCGTCCAGGCGTCATGAACGCCCATCGTCAGAAACCTTATCGGTCGAGTATTTGGAACCTTCCTGAAACCGAGAAAGCTAGGGACACGACGATCCTTTTGCCGGCTTTTTATCAGATAACGAAAGAAGAACTTTGCAGCGTTGTTCAAGCCATTGCTGAGATCTGATCCCATGAAAAGGAGAGGTGTATGATTTCTATAATTTTCCCAGCGTATAACGAACAGGACAATCTTGATGCTTTATATCAGCGCTTGATCAATGCGATCGCTTCTCTTGATCAGGAAAGTTTTGAGTTTATTTTCGTTGACGATTGTTCCACTGATCGAACGCCCAGCATTCTTAAGGCATTGCGCCAAAAGGATAGCCGTGTGAAAGTGATCCGTTTTGCCCGTAACTGTGGTGGACATGCGGCGATCGCGGCAGGGTTGCGCTATGCGCAAGGAGATTGCGCGGTCGCGCTAGCTGCTGACCTGCAGGATCCTCCTGAAGTTATTGCAAAACTTCTAGAAGTTTGGCATCAAGGAGTGAAGATCGTTTGGGCCGCGCGCTCACAAAGAAAAGGGGAAAGCCTGTCCGTAAGATCTTTCTCGCGCGTATATTACTGGCTTGTCAATCTGCTCACGGATGTCAAAATGCCGGCATTGGGTGTGGATGTATTCCTTGTTGATCGCGTTGTGATCGAAGCCTTTAAGCAGATGCCAGAAAAGCACACTTCGATCTATATGGCATTAGCCTGGCTTGGATTCCCGCAGAAAACAATTGAGTATGTCAAGGAGCCCAGACACCAGGGGAGATCAAATTGGAGCTTGGCCAAGAAATTAAAGCTCATGACAGATTCTCTATTGGCTTTTAGCGATGTCCTTGTTCGCTATATCAGTATTTTTGGGCTTTTGACGGCTTTTGCCGGATTTACGTATGCCGGCTGGATCATTTTTCGCTATTTTGTCTTTGGCATTCCGGGCCAAGGATGGTCTTCGTTGATTGTCGCAGTTTTTGTTCTCGGCGGGATCCAGATGATGATGCTTGGGGTCTTGGGGGAATATGTTTGGCGCACATTCGACGAGTCGCGTAAGCGGCCTCGCTTTGTCATCGAGTACACCATCGGCCTCTAACCTTCAAAAAAAGATATCATTTTATGGCAAGAGTTGCTTTCATTCAGGATATTATGGTTGAAAGCATCGGTTATATGTCCATGGCTGCGGTCTTAAAGGCCCAAGGACATACTGTTGATGTTTTTTACTGTGATCCCTTTAATCAGCATGTAACACTTGGGGAAGTCCAGCGATTTCAGCCAGATATCGTTGGTTTTTCCGTTTTGACCCCCAGCGTTTCTTTTCTTTTAGGCATCGCTCACAAGGTAAAGCAGCGAACCAGAGCTTTAACTATATTTGGCAATATTCACACACTGCTTTGTCCAGAAATTATTGAAAAACCATGCGTGGATATGGTGTGTCTTTGGGAGGGAGAGACAGTCTTGCCCCAGGTCTGCGCACAGCTGGACGCGAAGATGCCCTATCAGCACATTAAGGGATTATGGGCAAAGGAAAACGGGCAGATCATTAAAAATGAAATGCCAGCGGACCTGGTTGATCTTGACGCGTTGCCGTTCTATGACCGTGATATGTATGATAAATACTCATTCTTTCGCCATAGTGAGTACTTGCGTATTTCTCTAGGAAGAGGATGCCCGGCGAGTTGCGCGTTTTGTCATAGTTCTTTTTTGCGCCAGCATTACGGAGGCGGCAGATATGTCCGCAAAATGAGCCCAGAGCGGGCTATCGAAGAGATTAGATATCAGGTTAAGCGGCGTAAGAAAGTTAAATTTATTTTCTTTACTGATGAAATATTTTGGATCTCAAAGGATTGGCTGCGCCGGTTCTTGAAGATGTATCAAGAGAATTTTACCATACCGTTTAGCGCGAATTTTCATTTTACATCCATTGAAGAAAGCGATATCAAGCTTTTTGCTGAGGCCCGCGTGAACAATCTGATCTTTGCTGTTGAAAGTGGCGATGAGCATGTTCGATCAAGCCTTTTGCATAAACACGTGAAAGATTGTGATATTTTTAAAGTCGCTGAGTGGATGCGCGCGCAAAAAATCGCGTATGTTTCAAGCGCGATGTTCGGGTTGCCGCAAATGAGTTTTGACGCGCACGTGGCTCAGATCGATTTTTATCGTCGATTAAAGCCAGCGTACGTTTGGACGGTCTTTTTTCAGGCGTATCCCGGGCTGGAGTTGACACAACATCCGGATATTCGGTCACAGGCCATCAACCAAAAAGAATTCGCGCCAACCGTTCACCACGATATGAGCGTCAAAGGCAAGGATGCTTATCAGCTCGAGAACTTAAAGAAGGTGTATTTCTTATGTATTGCCTTTCCTTGGATGAGCGGATTTTTGATCTCGTTGTCAAAACTGCGCCTTCCGATCATTTTTGATTTACTATTTATGATCCATTTTTCCTATTACATCTATCGCTTTGAGAGAGTTTCCTTCTTTCAGTTCCTCATTCATGTCAAGGTTTTTGGGATCAACCCATTATTGTGCAAGGTAAGGACATTTTTTCTTTCTAAAAAATATCATGATCAGGAGATGCCTTATGATAAATAAGAAAGATGCTGCGTTTTTTTGGATATCTTTCGCGGTGCTTATATGCGTCAGTTTTCTTGCGAAATTCGCGAGCGGATGGATCGTCCGCGCATTGTATGCGAGCAACAGCATGGATCTTTTGAGTATGTTGACAGGCGCGCGCCAGCTTTTTCCTGTTGAGTTTTACATAGGACAGCTTGATGATCGATTTTTTGGCCCTCTCTCGATCCTTTCTTCTGCAGTGGCATTCCTTTGGCTTGGGCTAAGATTTTTACCGCAGTGGACCAGCACAAGGATGTTCGTTTATTTTTTAGTTTATTTTGTGGTCAGCAGGTGGGAAACTTTTTTATTTCCGCCCTATGGGGATTCTGCCAGCGGTCCGATGATGGAAGCTGTTTGGCTTCTGCAGAATAATTTTGATTTTATTAAATTATCACAACAACCTCTGTTCATTGTCGGTGGACCCAAGGCTTATCTTTTCTCTCTGTATCCTGCCTTTCAGGCTTTGTTGATGAAATTCACGCCTACGCCCCAAGCGTATTTGATCGTCAGCCATGGCATTACCTATCTTTTTTCAGCTGCTGTGATGACGCTGTTTTTCAAGATCCTGCTGCGCATCTGGGATGCTCCCAAGTCTTTTTTATTAACGTTCTTGCTCCTGTCCTTGCCGTTGACACAAAGTCAGGTTGAGCAGATCAACATGGAAGTTCCCACTCTGATTTTTATCGTAGCAGCTTTCTATTATTTAGCTAAAAAAGATGTTCTGAAGGCCGCTATTTTCTCAGGGTTAGCGATATTCGTTAAGATCTACGCGCTTTTTGCTGCTGCGACGATATTTGTTTCGGGATTGTTTTTGTTCTTTTTCGATGAAGAAAAGCGTGGGAAAAGATCGATCCTTTTCTCATCGTTTTTGGCCATATTGTTCGCGCTCTTGGGCGCTTGGCTGCTTTGTTTTGTCATCAATCCTGCCGGTAAGGTTGACAAGGTCGGGCCGCTTCAAGGGTGGCCGTTAATGAGGCAATTTCCGATTACGTATTTCTTTATTATCAGTTCGATTGTTTATGTTGTTTTTGCGTGCCGGGCGATCAAACAAAGATCATACGGGTATGGCGCAGGATTAATTTCGTTCGTGAAAGAGAATTTTATTGTCATGACGATGTTCATTGCTGCCGCGGCATGGTTTGTCTTGTTCGCGAATTCATTATGGATCCCTCCGCGCTACACCTTGATCCTTTTTCCGTTTTTGATCGTCGCTATTGCGGCGGCCGCATTGTGTCTAATACGTAACGAAAAGATCGCTCACCGCGCCTTGATCGTCCTGATCATTTTCGCGTTATTGTCCTCCCATGGAATGGTCTACAAACCGATCCCCCTTGAGGATTACAGTGTTTCAGAGAGAAGTTTGGAGTACCGCAACGACATCAAATTGCATATGCGTATCGGTGAGATCTTAAGCGCGCGGTACAACCACTTTACGATAGCTGCGCCTTTTAATTTTGCGCAAATGCTTGCTTTTCCGCAGATAGGATTTGTTGACCGCAAGCTAGATATTATGATCTATTTGTTCCCGTGCCTTTATGGGGATGTGAAGAATTTTGACGGCATTGAGAATCTTGATCTTACAAAGGTTGTATGGTTGGGGGTTCACACGCCATTTATGCGTCCACCTTATTTTCCTTCCGGGCCAGGGGATTTCATCCTTGAAAAGATCTACATGGGCAATAAATATGCTGTCCTGTTCTTTGGCGGATATTCGATCAACGCCATTTATCATCAAGGGCAGGCCTTTATTAAATTCTTGGAAAGTTCTGGCTATTTAGGTAAGGATAATAAAGTTTACCGCTAATTTTTAGGGTTTTTGGCCCAGAGAGTGTAGAAGCAGAAGAACAGGATGGATGGAAGAAGGTAGAAGGCGATCCTGATCGCCGTGCATTGCAGCCGCCAAATAAGATCAAAGTGAGCGGTTGAGATGTAGACATATAACAGCACTAGCAAGAACCCCGCGAAAACTATTCCCATGATCCGCGATTCCTTGAGGGCGAACCATTTACGATAATTGATAAGTCCAAGGATGAATACAAGCCCCCAGATAAAGATCCAGCCTGGCGAACGTATCGTGTAGAAATAGAAACCGACCGTTGTCAAAATACCGTTTAGATTAAAGTAGCTTAAATTTTGTGTTAAGGGATTAAAGAGCACCTCGCGTGTCGGGGGAGCCATGAATATTTTAAAAATAATATTCATCAGGCTTGTGCATAGGATGCCGATGAGCAGATGAAGGATCATTCGTTTTGCGGATATCCTCTGATCGCGTGGACCCCAGAGAAGGGTAATAGACGTTGCGAGTGTTAAAAAGAAGAGAAAAACATTTCCTTCATTCTTTGCAAGAGGCATGAGGCCCCAGAAAAGACCCGCTAACAAAGCTACGCGAGGCTCAAGCGTGCGCAAGGTTAAGACCATCAGGATCATGCTGGCAAGAAGGTAATAGGCCAAGAGGACATCAGCGTATTGGGTTGTGCTCCAGAAAATATAGAGCGGATTAGTCAGCAGAAGAAGAGATGCGATAAATGCTACAGGACGGTTGATGAATAGCGATAAGCCCGCATAGCAAAGCAATCCGCAGGAAACGCTGAACATGACCCCCGTCATTGAGGCTATAGGGACTAAATTTTTCTGAACAAGAGCAAAGATCCACGTATTGATTAAAGGGAGGAGCAGAGGATAGCTTGGTTGTGTGTGCCAATGGAGGCGAGTGATGTCAGTCCAATGCTGTCCACCTTCTATTAAAAATTTAGCTTTCATATTGTACAGAGCCCATGCATCCCATCCTCCGTAAGGGTATTGCTGGGAGAGGATCCCGATTAATATAGAAGCTAAGACCCATAATAGCGTTTTTACGATATACATGCCTATCGTGTTGTTGGTTATGGTCTCTTTGCAAAGAAACGCAGTGAAAGGAAGGTATTTTACGTTCAGGACGACAAGTGTGGCGAGTAAGACGAGATGGACCAGGATGATGCCAAAAGCATGAAAGGAGCCATAAGCGAGAAGAAAGAAGAACGTTAGGATCCCTGAGACCCCAAGCCCAAGTCCAATAGACAAAATCCCATGCAGAAAGAAAGGAATACGTATTTTTTCACCTAGAATAAGGCGGATAAGAAGAAACCCGATCGCGGAAGAAATAAGATAGGCGATCAAATTTACCATAAGGGCCTTTCTGCGATGATCTTCCCAAACGTGTTGATATAAATGGGCTGTGCGCCTATCAGCCTCATGATGCTGATCGCCGCCTGAGGGGTCGCGCAGCTTAATACATTATAACGGTGGGCGGGGTTGTTTAGGTCCAGCATTGTAGGAGCGAGCGTGTATTGCGCTAAAAGAAAGCGTCCGTCGTTTCCTTCCGCAGTAGAATTTCTTTCACTTAAAAAACCTGCTTGTCGGATCCCTTGTAATCTTTCTTTGAGGTCAGCGAACTCAATACTCGGATCAATGGGTGCTGGACGGGATATCTGAGATTTAGCGTTGATGAATCCAATAGCTAGATTCAGCGCGATCAGGACAGATGCAATAAAAATAATAAAGGTGCGGATATATTTTTCCATAAGCTTGATGCTTGATTTTAAAATATTATAACGTAAAGACATGTTATCCACAAGAAAGACTCTTGCGGCTTTACAGCAGCACATTCTTTTGGTATAACAGAGTATTCTTTTATCCTGACAGATGAAGAATAGGGTGCCGTGACCAAATTTTCCTTTTTTAAGCAAGGAGAGATTTGGACCGGTGCAAACTCCTCTGAGAAAAAGTTTAGGAAATTTGCGCCTGACTCGATTTTCCAAAGTGAAATTTTAGTAGGAGTCGAGACGTGCGCATCTCCTCTGTTAAAGATTTAGATGTCATGCGCCTGTCGTCCAATTGGATAGGACATCAGCCTTCGGAGCTGAGTGTTGGGGGTTCGAGTCCCTCCAGGCGCGTGTTTCTTTTTCTTCTATTTCTGCTACCTTACGCGATTTGTTCAAAGAATTTCAATTCACGCTTTACAATAAAATAATAATTCATTAAGATAAATATCTTAACTGAATAGAATTGTTATGGACCCTTCTGAAGCATTACAATATACACCCCTTTATGATGATCATGTTTCTCGTGGTGCCCGCATGGTGCCTTTCGGAGGATGGTCGATGCCTGTGCAGTATACGGGCATCATTGAGGAATATTGGCAGTGCCGTAAGAGTACCGCGCTTTTTGATATTTGTCATATGGGTGAGATCATTGTCCATGGGGATCATGCGATCGACGTTCTTGAGAAGATCGTGACATGTTCTTTGGCAAGCTTGGGGGTCAATCGCTGTCGTTATGGGTTGATGCTCAACACCTTAGGCGGGGTTGTTGATGATTTGATCGTGTTTCGCTTATCGGATAATAAATATTTGCTTGTTGTCAATGCAGCGAACACGCGTAAGGATCTTGCGCATATTCAGCAATTCCTTCACGGACAGGCCAGCTGCCAGGATATCTCTGCGAAGATCGGAAAATTGGACCTACAAGGCCCTTTAGCCAGGGAGGTCCTTGAAGCCCTGTGCCCAGAAGTCAGCAAGCTCAGATATTTTCAATGTGATGAGTTTTTTCTGCTTGATGAGCCTTGCTGGATCAGCCGTACCGGATATACGGGTGAATTAGGTTATGAGATCTTTTACCCTTGGGCGAAAACAAAAATATTATGGCAAAAGATTTTGGAAAATGATAAAGTGAAACCTGCCGGCCTGGGCGCAAGGGATGTGCTACGTATCGAGATGGCATACAGCTTGTACGGGCATGAGATCAGCGACGATATCACTCCGCTTGACGCAGGGCTGGAAGCCTTTCTAGATTTTCGTAAGGATTTTATCGGGAAACCTGCTCTTTTAGAAAAAAGCAATAGGTCAGTTGCGCAAGAGATCATTTATTTTGTATCTGACGATCGCCGCTCTCCGCGCCAGGGGCACAAGATCTTCTCTCTAGATCAGATGGTGATCGGGGAAGTGACAAGTGGCACGTTTTCACCAGCGCTTGAAAAAGGGATCGGTATAGGGCGTGTTGTTGCGCCGCGTAAAGATGTTGGAGAAAAAATATATTTTGGAACACAAGCGAATTTCTGGCCTGGGCGGTCGGTTCAAAAACCATTTTATCAAAACGGAAGCTTGAAGCAATAAAAGGAGTGAACTATGGCGAATCAGGAAGAATATTTTTTCACAAAAGAACATGAATGGGTCTATTTTGAAGACAATGTCGCCGTGGTCGGTGTCGCGGAGTATGCGCAAAATGCTTTAGGCGACATTACTTATGTGGAACTTCCTGAGGTGGGCGAGGATGTGGAACAATTCGAGCAGTTTGCTTCCGTGGAATCTGTCAAGGCCGCGAGCGATATTTTTGCCCCGATCTCTGGCAAGATCATGGAAGTTAATAAAAAGCTGGAAGCCAGCCCTGAACTGATCAATAAGTCCTGTTACGAAAAAGGGTGGATCGCTAAGATCCAGCCCGCGGATCTCAACGAAAAAAATAATTTAATGAGCCAGGAAGAATATACCCAGTTTCTGGAAGGATTAGATACTTGAGCGGTTTTATTTCTAATACCCAGGCCGATGTCCAGCAGATGCTGAAGGTCATCGGCGTTGGTTCGATCGACGATCTCTTTGCTGATATCAAATCTCATCATCGTCCTCGATCTTTTGATATTCCTTCGGGGAGATCAGAGTTCGAGGTGATGGAGCATCTGTATCGCGTCGCGGCGGACAATGCGTCTTATCTTGTGTCCTTTTTGGGCGCTGGATACTATGATCACTATGTTCCGGCGGCCGTGAACGCCTTGGCCTCTCGCTCGGAATTCTATACCGCCTACACACCTTACCAGCCGGAATGTTCGCAGGGAACATTGCAAGCCCTTTTTGAATATCAAAGCTTGATCTGTACGTTAACAGGCATGGATATCGCTAACGCTTCGCTTTATGATGGCGGAACCGCGCTCTATGAAGCCATGATGATGGCGATCCGCATCACCGGAAAAAAGAAGATCATTATGGATGGGGGCGTGAGCCCGATCTATCGCAAGATCATTCGTAGTTATACGAGTAATCTTGATATTGAATTTCAAGAAACCCCTGTCGCGCATGGCCGCAGCGATCGTTCACAGATCATGAAGATCTTGGATGATAGGACGGCGGCGGTCATTCTGCAAAATCCTAACTTTTTTGGCGCGATCGATGATCACGAGGATATCGTTGGCTTAGCTCATGCCAAAAAAGCGCTAGTCATCGAGAGCGTTTATCCGATATCTTTAGGTCTTTTAAAAACACCTGGGGAAATGGGTGTTGATATTGCCACAGGGGAAGGGCAAAGTTTAGGGTTGCCTTTAAATTTTGGCGGCCCTTACCTGGGATTCATGGCATCGCGCAAGGAATATGTGCGCAAGATGCCGGGCCGTATCGTTGGTGAAACCGTTGATACGCAAGGCCGTCGCTGTTTTGTCAATACATTGCAAGTACGCGAACAACATATCCGTCGAGAGAAAGCGAATTCGAACATCTGCACGAATGTTGCCTTATGCGCGATCCAGTCTGCGATCTATATGTCCTTACTGGGCCCCAAGGGGCTTAAAGACCTAGCTTCCTTGATCTTTAATAAAGCTGAATTCGCGCGGCAAGAGCTTGCCAGGATCGCAGGCGTTGAGGTTAAACGTAGTTCTCCAACGTTCAATGAATTCACGGTTTATTTGCCGCGACCGGCAACAGACATCATTACAAAAATGGCTAAAAAGGGTTTTATCGCCGGATTTCCTTTGGTCCGTTATTATCCAGGCATGGATCACTATTTATTGATCGCCGTGACCGAAAAGCGCACGAAGGAAGAGATCCTTGCGTTCAAGAGTGCTCTTGAAGAGGCTATATGCAGTTGATTTTTGAAAAAAGCAGACCTGGTCGTTGCGGTTTTAGCATCACGCGCTGCGATGTGGGTCAAGAAGCCAAGATCCCATCCCCTTATTTAAGGAAGAAGGAATGTCTTTGGCCGGAAGTTTCAGAGCTGGATGTTGTCCGTCATTTTACACAATTGTCCCAGCGTAATTTCTCGGTCGATACAAATATTTATCCTTTGGGCAGCTGCACAATGAAATATAATCCAAAATTTACAGAAAAAGCGGCTGGGATCAGGGGTTTTGCAGATCTACATCCTTTGTTGCCTCAGCTGGACCATTCGTTGGTGCAAGGTGCTCTGGAAGTTCTTTATCACATGGATCGGCTTTTAAGTGAGATCACGGGCATGGATCATTTTACATTACAGCCATTAGCTGGGGCGCATGGAGAGCTGACGGGTGTCATGTTGATGGCCGCTTATCATCGATCTAAAGGGAACAAGAAAACCCACATTATTATTCCTGATGCGGCGCATGGGACAAATCCCGCGAGTGCCGCCATTGCCGGCTATGATATTGTAACGATCCCAACAGATAAAAAAGGTGTTTTGGATCTGGAAGCGCTAAAAAAACATGTCAATAGCCAAACGGCTGGCTTGATGCTCACATGTCCGAATACGTTAGGGCTTTTTGATTCGGATGTCGACAAGATCGCCGCGATCATCCATGATGTCGATGGCCTTGTGTATTATGATGGCGCGAACCTTAACGCGATGATGGGGCGCGCTCGCCCAGGGGATTTAGGTTTCGATATTGTTCATGTTAATTTACACAAGACGTTCGCGACGCCTCATGGCGGCGGCGGTCCAGGGTCTGGGCCAGTGGGTGTAAAAGAGCATTTATCTCGTTTTCTTCCGATATCACGCGTTATTAAGGCCCGCAATGGCTCATACGCCTTAGACTATGATTACCCAGACTCGATCGGCTATATCGCCTCTTTTTACGGTAATTTTGGAGTGATCCTAAAAGCTTATGCGTATATTTTGATGCTCGGAAAAGAAGGATTGAAAGAGGCGAGCGAGCATGCTGTTTTGAACGCGAACTATATCATGGAAAAGCTCAAAGCTTATTATGACTTACCATTTGATCGGCGCTGTATGCATGAGTGTGTTTTTTCAGCTAGCCGCCAGGAGAAAAAAGGTGTTCATGCCGTTGATATCGCCAAATTCTTGATCGATCAGGGCATTCATCCACCAACGATCTATTTCCCTTTGATCGTCAAAGAGGCGCTGATGATTGAGCCGACAGAAACAGAATCGAAAGCTGAGCTAGATATTCTCGCACAGGCGTTGATCGCAGCCGCTCAGCTAGCGGATGATGATCCGGCACGTTTTAAAGATCTTCCAAAGACAATGCCTATATCCCGTCCAGACGAAGTCAAGGCAGCCAAGGATATCCGCTGCAATTTCTTTGCTTAGGGCTCACCTCATGCAATTTCGCAGCGTTTCCTTTTTAACCCCTGAAGAAAATATTTTTTTTGATGAAGTTCTTTTTGATCTTGCTGAGCGAGGCCTCCACCCGGATGTTTTACGCATTTGGGAAAGCGCTGTTCCGTTCATTGTTCTGGGTAAGACGTCATGCCTTAGCGATGATGTTGAATATCTTCGCGCCATGCGGGACCATGTAGCGGTGATCAGAAGATTTTCCGCGGGTGGAGCGGTTACGCAGGGTCGGGGATGCCTTAACTTTACGCTTATTTTCAGTAAAGACCATGCTCCGCAGATCGCATCAGTAAACGCGTCGTATCGTTTTATTCTGGGTAAGGTTATCGATGGCTTGCGCGCGTTAGGCGTTAAGGCTGTTTTGTATCCACCTTGTGATCTTGCGGTCGCAGGTGATGATCGTAAATTTTCAGGCAATGCTCAGCGACGAGGAAGAAAGGTTATTCTGCATCATGGGACTATTCTATGCGATCATGACCTCTCTTTGGCGCAGCGTTATTTGCGAATGCCTGAGAAGGCGCCTGCGTATAGAGCAAGCAGACAGCATGCGGATTTTATGATGAACATCTCGCGTAGCCCTAAAGATGTTATTCATTGCCTTCGGGAAGTTTTTCACGCGCATGTTGAGAAAAAAGGTGTTAGTCGCCATGAGCAAACGTGCTTGCAAGAGATTATTTCTTTAAAGAAAAAGGATATCTATCGTGAGTATAATGATCGTAATGAGGTTGACAGCAAAAGCGATGCCGATATAATAAGATATAAACAGGAAGGATGAGATGTGAACAAAGGAGGTTCCTGGATGCAGTCAACAACAAGGATTTTTTTGATCGTTTTTTTTGTGAGCCTGATCGCGGCAGGACAAAGTTTTGCAAATTTGATCGATTGGGATCAGCGGGATCGTTATCTTAAACAGCAGGAAAAACAGCAGCAGCAGCAGGCTGGAAAGGAAGTTCAGATCAGCCCGGATCTGCCGCGATGGATGCAGATCGCTCCTAAAGTTGAGACCGAGGATGAGAAAAAATACGATGTGAATCGTGATGGGGTTCTGTCGCCGACCGAAATGAAGGTATATCTTCGCCGCGTTTATTATGAGGTGCAGGATGGTTCCGGGAAAAGTGTTTCAACCTCGGAAGCGCTCAAGGAATATGACAGCAACCAGGACGGTGTGATCACAAAAAAAGAAGCGGAGAGGATCAGAAAAGAGGCGTTTTAGCGTTACCGATCTTTTATTTTTGGGCCCGCAGAGAATGCGGGCCCATTTTTTTTGAAAAAGATATTGTACGAAATTTTATATGTTATAATACACCCATGCAACATCCTCGCGCTCGTCTTTTCACGTCCCTATTCTTATGTTTATCCCTATTTTTTGCTTTTATGTCGACGGTATCAGCCGCATTGACTTCCGTTGAGCAAGAAGTTTATGACGCGTATCTTTCATCGTTTGAGGAAATATATCGAACAATGCAGGAGAACTATTTTTTCTCTGTTCAGCGCCAGAATTTCGATGCATTCATCCAGAAATTTGACAATGAGATCTTTAGTCAGCTGGAAGATAAGACAAAAGTGAACGATTTTATTATGATGCGCTCAGGAGCGTTCTTAGTCGATTACCTGAAAGCAGCGGATGATCGCTTCTCTGCGCTTTATCCACCACAGGCAGTCAAGGAGTTCGAGCAGGAAGCACTAGGGGTGCGGGTCGATCTGGGTATTGAAGGCGAGATGTGCGAACAGGGATTCTGCGTTTCTTTCGTTGAGCCCCGCGCGAACGCAACACAGGCAGGGCTTAAGTCCGGTGATATCATCATAAAGATCAACAATACGCGCTTACGGCGCATGAGTCTGGAAGCGGTCAAAAAGCTTCTGACCCCTAAGATCGACACGGTGTCAATAATCGAATATCTGGAAAGCCAGAGCAAGGAAGTAAGATTGATCGAGGTTGTGAGCCAGGAATACTTTAAACAAACAGTTTTTCCTGTAAGCATTCCTTACCCCGGGGTGTTTTGCTTAAGGATCCAGCAATTCAACCGGATGACATCCGAGGATTTTTCAAAATATCTTCTGGTGATCAATCAGCAAGGTCCTTCAGGCCTCGTCTTGGACCTGCGCGGGAATCCAGGAGGCCCTCCATTGGCCGCCCGGGAGATCGTATCGTTCTTCTTGTCACCAGAAAAGAATTTTGCTTATTTTGAACGCAAAGGAGATTCTCGTAATTATCTTGATGTCCCGCGGATCCCGGAAGAATTCCGCTATCATGGTCCTGTTGTCATCTTGGTCAACCAAGACAGCGGCAGCGCCGCGGAACTTTTTTCAGGGGTCATGCAGAAAGAAGGTCGCGCGACATTGATCGGGGTTAATACTGCTGGCCAGGTCTTCCTGAAAAGCATGTTCAATCTGTCGAACAAAGCCATGCTGCTTCTTGTAACAGCTCGAGGGCATTTTCCCGACGGAGATGTGTTTGATTTCAACGGTCTTGCTCCAGATTACCGGACGGATAGTATGGATACGGACCTGACAAGTTTTGCGGCCGGATTTTTAGCCGCGCGAACCATGTCAACTGTAAGGTGAGAGTTTTATGGCAATGATCCTTTTAAAGATCCTTATTCTTCAAGCCATCGTGGCATCGTGTGTCATTTTTGTTTTAATGAAGGTCCTTGATCTGCAGCTGCAACAGTTAGCTGTCAAAAAGCTGGATTATATAAAATTTGACAAAGAGGACCTGCAGTCTGAATGTGTTGTGCTGTCCGCGCCAGGCAATATTTCCGCGGCACTTCAGCAAAAGGTAGCCCATGTGTGTCAGAAAAAGATCGGTCGGCCATTAAAGATCGTGATCAAAAAAGACAGAGCGCTTAAAGGAGGCCTGGTGATCTGTCTTAAGAAAACGATCATTGATTTTAGCTTGATCGGACGCCTTAAGGAGGGCGGTATTATTCGTTCATAATGGATCCGCAACGCGTTCTCATTATTATTCCCGCGTTTAATGAAGAAACATGCATTGCGCAGGTTGTGCGCCAACTGCAGGTGTTGAGCGTGCGCGCAGATATCTTGGTCGTGAATGACGGCTCAACCGATCAAACCGCACGTGTCGCTGGATCTGCTGGAGCCAAGGTTCTCACGCTTCCTTTTAATTTAGGTATTGGCGGGGCAGTGCAGGCAGGTTATCAGTACGCGTTGCGCCATGGATATGGTATCGCTGTCCAGATCGATGGGGATGGTCAGCATGATACAGCTTTCTTAGAAAAACTTATCGCGCCGCTTTTGTGCGATGAAAGCGATTGCGTGATCGGAAGCCGGTTTTTATCGCCTTCCGCTGGATATCGGTCGTCTGTGATCCGCCGCCTGGGGATCCATTTTTTTGCGGGCCTTATCAGTTTTCTGACCAAGGTCAAGGTAACCGATCCCACGTCAGGGTTTCGCGCCTGCAACCGCAAAACGATCGCGCTTTTCGCCAGCGATTATCCGGTGGATTATCCGGAGCCGGAGGCGATCGTGGTGGCAAAAAAAGCGCGCGCCCGGGTAAGTGAAGTGGCTGTTGATATGCGAGAGCGTCTCACGGGCCGTTCATCGATCCGCTACATGAAAACATTATATTACATGATCAAGGTAACATTTGCGATCTTGCTGCGCATGTTACCGTCTGAAAACAAAGGATAAAGACTATGGTTAAAATATTTGCCGCAGGGGTCCTCATCTTTCTTTTAATATTGATCATTGATATGTGCCGTCGACAGAAATTAACTTTTCAATACGCGTTTGGGTGGCTGATGTTCGCGTTGCTTGGTCTGATGGCGGTCATTTTTGAGCCGTCAGTTGAAGCGCTGTCGCATTGGTGTGGATTTATTGTCACCAGCAATTTTATTTTCTTCTGCTTGATGGTCTTTTTTATCATCCTCAGTTTGTTTTTGACCACATTTCTTTGCCAGCAAAACAAGCGTAATGATATCATGGCGCAGAAGATCGCTATTCTCGATCTGGAATTGAAGGAATTAAAAAAAGATATCACGCGCGCATCATGAACGAACCTAAGGTTTCAGTTGTTATCCCTTGCTACAACGCCAAGCGCACGATCGGCCTGACCTTGCAAGCGCTTATTCAGCAGACGTATCCAGGGCCTATTGAGATCATTGTCGTTGATGACGGTTCAAGTGATCAGACCTTTGAGCTCATTCGATCGTTTCCCGACGTGATCTATATTCATCAAGAAAATCAAGGCCCAGCCGTCGCACGCAATCGCGGTTTTCGCGCTTCCAGCGGAGAATTCGTTCTTTTTACGGATTCCGACTGTATTCCCGAAACACGCTGGATCGAAAAATGCTTATCCGGATTTCAGAAGCCAGATATCGCTGTTGTTTGCGGAAGTTACGGGATCGCCAACCCGGAATATATGCTCGCGCGCTGCATTCATCAGGAGATCCTTTATCGGCATCAATGTTTGATGCCCGATTTTCCTAAAGCCTTTGGCAGCTACAACTTTTGCGTCAGGCGAAAAGTATTCGAGGCGGTTTCAGGGTTTAGCGAAATATACCGAAATCCTAGTGGGGAAGATAACGACCTAAGCTACAAGATCTTGCGAACTGGCGCAAAGATCTATTTTGATCGGCATTGTTATGTGGAGCATTTTTTTCCAACGCATGTTGGAAAATATTTGCGCGAACAATTCCGCCATGGATTCTGGCGGGTTCCTATATACCTTGAGCATCCGCAGATGGCCGCCGGAGATGACTACACGTTCTGGAAAGACATCCTTGAGCCGCCCGTATGTCTTGGCATTGGCGCTTGCGTTTTGATTGGCGTGTTGACACCGCTTTATACTAGGCCGGTCGTTTTTGGACTCTTGGCTATTTTGTCGCTTGTAGAGATCTTTTTTGGATATGTGATGACTAAAAAGATGTCCGCAACAATATTTTTCTCTTTTGTCATGCTTTTACGTTCTTTTGCCCGCACTGCTGGATTTCTCATCGGCATTTTCTCGATTTTTCTTTCAAAATCCCTTCAAAAATCTCACTAAACCGTTGCAAATGTATATAGTTGTGCTAATATAAAGACACTTATATATAATATTATTAATTAATAGACGTGTAAGCGAAAGTTTAGAAGATGGCCTACCACACATTACTTGGTTTTAAAAAAGAACCATTTTCGACAAGTCCTGATCCGCATTTCTTTTATCTCACCAAAGAACACGACATGGCGTTAACGAGCATCTTGATCGAGCTTCGTCTCCGTCGAGGACTTGCGGTCATTTTAGGGGATATCGGCACGGGCAAGACCACTCTTTCCCGCAAACTTTTGCACGAGCTTCGCGAGCGTGGCAACATCATTTTTCACATGATCCTTAATCCGGATTTTGAAACAGAAGAACAATTCTTAACAACGCTTTTGCGTAATTTCAATATTGATTTTCCAGCAACTTCAGACGCCTCCATGAGCAGTATCAAGATCCTTGACCTAAGGGATGCGATCGAGCGATTCCTGATCCAGAAAGCTGAAGAAAAACAGACGATCATCTTGGTCATTGATGAAGCGCAGAAGCTCAATCTTGTCACCTTGGAAGTATTGCGTGTTCTGCTGAATTTTGAAACGAATGAATACAAGCTGATCCAGCTTGTCCTCTTGGGTCAACTAGAATTGTATTCCAAGATAGTTTCTATTCCCAATTTTATCGATCGCGTGAGCTTCAAGTACACGCTTAATCCACTCGATATCCATGAAACAAAAGAGTTGATCAGTTTTCGTATTCAGCAGGCAGGTTATGAAGGGCATATGCAGCTTTTTGATGATGAAGCGATCAGTGAGATCTATAATTATTCCCGCGGTTATCCGCGTCACATCACAATGCTGTGCCATAAGGTGCTCAAAGAATTGATCCTTCAAAATAAAGAAATTGTTGATCGCAAGATCGTTCAGGACGTACTCGAAAAAGAACAGCGATTCGGATGGGGACGCGCGGAAACATTTCGCCGCAGCTCACATCCGATCGCGTGATTGTAAAAACTTTTTGACCCATGGCCAAAAAAGAAACTGCAGAACAAAAACTTTTACGCATCATCGAAGACAGCCCCAAAGATGACAGCGCGCCAGCCTCGACAGCTGCTACAGGTGCGAATGGCGCTGGCGCGGCAGCGGCCGCAGAGATCGCTGTTGCGGTCAAAGGTCCCAGTCTTAGTGTCCCTGCCGGCATTGCGACATTGCTGGGCAGTTTTTCAAATATTTTTGGGACATTTTCAGGAAAATCATTTGGCTTAAAACAGGTCAACACCTTGTTGTTTATTTTGATCGTTCTTGCCTGCATAGGATTGGTCGGTGTTTATCGCAGCGAAACAAGCATCTTGCAAGGGGAGCTTGACTTTTCTAAAGGGGTCAAGTCCGCCAAGGGTTTTTCTTCTTTTGATCCTGTGCCTCAGTACGCGCCATTGACATCATTTTTGGATGTCGTGCTGGAGCGCAACATCTTTCGTCCTTACGAAAAAAAAGAGGTTGCGGTCATTAGCGCGCCAACAGGCAAAGAAAAGATCACGGTCAAGATGCAGAATCTTAAACTTGTGGGGATCTCCTGGCTTGACACGCCGGATTCGGCGTCAGCGATGGTTGAGCTTAAAACTGGGATGACCGTTTTTTTACGTGAAGGTGAGCGGGCTGAAGAAGTATTTGTAAAGAAGATCTTTGCTGATCGAGTCATTTTTACTTATCAAGACCAAGAAATGGAAGTGCGCCTGTGAGAAAAAATCCTTATCTAGAATGTATTCTTGCTGTGTTTATTGTGTCTGTGATCTGTTCTTCTGCTTCAGCTCAGACATCTGCTCCAGCGGTTCAGACTAAGGCCGCAGGGCAAGGTCAGTCATCCACCCCAATGCCTGAGCAGCCGATACCTTTTCCTTTGGACCAGCCAAAGCCGATCACGTTCCAGGAGCCACAGCAATCGTTCCAGGAGCGTATCGTTCGCAAGATCACGCTGGATGTGCGCGATATGAACATCATTGATGTCATTAAGTTTCTGGCGATGAAAGGTGATTTTAATGTCATCACCAGTAAAAGCGTCGAAGGCCGCGTGACCCTGCTTCTTAAGAGCGTTTCTATCCGCGATGCCTTAGATATTATCCTTATCTCCAACGGGTTGGCGTATCAGATCCAGAATGATATCGTTCATGTGATGTCCGAAACGGAATACCAAGCTTCCTTTGGCAAGAAATTTAACGACCGCAGCATTGTCAAGACCATCCATTTAACTTATTCAAAGCCGACCTATGTTCTTTCAACGCTCGAGAGCATTAAAAGTGCCTTAGGAAAGGTTGTCATTGACGAGGACACTGGGACCGTGGTCATCATTGACACCCCGGAAGCCATTGATCGCATGGAAAAAGCGTTAGTCACGATCGAAAAACCGATGGAGACCTTTGTCTACGGCGTTCAGTATGCAAAAGCGGATGTGCTCGTTGAAAAGTTAAAAGCGCGCATCGATAGCAATTCGGTTGGCTCCATAACGGCCGATGAGCGTTCCAATCAGATCATCATCCGCGCCTTGCCTAGCCGCGCGAAAGAAGTATTGAATCTCATCAAACAGTTGGATACCAAGACAAAGGCTGTTTTGATCGAAGCGCAGATCGTCCAGATCGTCATCAAGCCCCAATTTGATATGGGGATCGATTGGAGCTTGGACTTTAAGGACAGCGCTGACAAGGAGATCCGCAAGCTTTCTTTCCAGAATGTTTTCTTGGATGAGAACAATCTTAAGACCGCGGATGATCTATATTCAAAATTCGGCAAGATCGCCATCGGCCAGATCGGTGCAGGGCATTTTATCACGAGTCTGCGCGCCTTAAAGCAAGTCAGCGACACCAAGATCCTTTCAAATCCACGCTTGCTTGTTACCAATAATGAAGAAGCCAGGATCCATATCGGGGATACGATCCCGTATATTATTTCGACCACATCCGGCACAGGGGATAACGCGATCACCAGCGAAGATGTGCGTTTTGTGGATGTTGGTCTAAAGCTGGCTGTCGCGGCCACCATTAACGATGAAGGTTATGTCACGATGAAGCTTCGCCCTGAGATCTCGACCGTGACCAACTATGTTACCTCCAAAGGCGGAGGGATCCCGCAAGTGAACAAAACTGAGGTCGAGACCAATGTGGTCGTCAAAGACGGTACGACGATTATTATGGGTGGATTGAAGAAAGATGAGAAATCAAAGATCCGCAAAGGTTTCCCGATCTTGATGGACATCCCTTTTTTAGGCGCGATGTTCGGAGCGACCAACGACGCGGTCACGAAGACCGAGATTGTTATCTTCATTACGCCCAAGATTGTGGATGGCGGGGAGCATTATCTGGATGAAAAAGGCACGATCAAACCTTACAAAGTTTATGATGAAAAATAGCAGGCGGCACATGAGCAACGAAAGGATAGCGGTTATGGCGCGTAAAACAGTCAAGAAGATGATCTTCGGCTTTCTCGTAACGATCAGCGCGGTAATGATGACATCATCCGTATGGGCGCAAACGGTCGCGCCTTCAGCACCGGTTTCGCAAAAAGCAAAAACACCTTCTGCCCCAAAGGCCGCTTCCTCATCCGCTGCTTCACGCGCTCAAGTGATCGAAACACAGGTAACAGAAAATAATGTTTTTGATTTGGAGGATCTTGAAGAGGAGAAGGCAGCCCCCGTACCCCGCGCGAAAACGGCCGGCCAGTTCACGGAGGAGGAAAAGCAGTTTATCCGCATGAACCAAAGCTTAAAGAATTTGATCGAAGAGAACAAAGCTCTTTCAAAGCAAAAAGAAGGCTTACAAAAAGACATTGAAGATCTGCGTGGGGAGCGCATCATTCAAGAGACGCGTTTGCGCGCGCTTGCCAATGAACGGGCGGATCTGATCAAGCGATCAGAAGAGATCAACAACATCAAGGCCTCGTACGAAAAAGAGATCGAAGTCCTCAAGAAAGAATTAGACACCGCAAAGCAGGCTCCTGAACAACTGTCTGCAGATGATGAGCAGGATTGGGTCGCTGAAAAAACACAAGAGGATGTTTTGGCGCCATCAGCCGCTGTATTTTCCGCGCCTGCCAAGCCGGTTTCTGGTATGGCGAACGAACTTGGCAGCCTGATGGAAGAGAATGCGATCCTGCGTAAGGACACGATCAAGCTTCATTACAACTTGGCGAATTTATTTTTTGAGCAGGGAAAATATGAGCTTGCCGCAGCTGAATACAGGCGTGTTGCGGATCTGATGCCTCAGGACGCGGCTACGCATTACAACCTGGCATTTGTAAGCGCGGAATACTTAAAGGATTACAAGACCGCGATCCGTCATTACAAGCGATACCTCATGCTTGATCCACAGGCTGATGACGCGACCTTTGTGAAGAATCAGATCCTAAAATTACAATTAAATTTACGTAATCAAACAAACTCCTATATTGATAAAGACACAGGAGATTTTGATCTTCTCCAGAAATAGCTGGGGGGTAAGGATTTAGGACAAGTTTTCCAGGGAAAAGGTTTTCTTGATCATTTTACAGAAGCTGTTTTTTGTCAATGACTTACGTTGAAAAAGCCCTATATATATTTTATACTTTGATAAGGAAGAACGGCTTAAGAAAATTATTATATTTTCTTAAATTATATTTAATGAAAAACCGTTATTATTTAAACACATCTCTTCTAAGCTCTTCTTCCAAACAAAGAACACGCGGCCTTCCTTTGGTCGTTTTTAATCTATTGTTCTTTGTTTGGATATCGCTCGCCCTCTGCCCACAGGCGTCCGCTCAAATTTTTGAAGGCACCTCAGGCGACGCGAGCACAGTCGCGGAGTCAAATAGCGAAACATACGCTTATCTTGATTTTTCTGTGTCCCCGTCTGACAACGTCGCTGTTGTTCCTTTTACGCGTCAGCCAACTATAGCAATTAGAAATGGTTTGGGGCAAACGATCACAACAGGAGACTTGTCTAATGACAACATTAATTTTTCTATTTACAATAACGCGGGCCAAGGGACTTTGCTGGGAACGTCGGCTGCTACTCTCTCAGGTGGAACTGCTAGCGCGGTAAACCTTGGCATCGACAAGCCGGGTGAAATGTATACGTTGTCGGTTACCAATGAAGACAACCCTAATGTTATTGATGGTATCTCAAATGCATTTAATATCTACATCCCTGATATTAATTTTGATGCGGAGATCGTCTATGATGATGATGCGTCACATGATTATGTTTTGGTCTTTAGGTTGATCTTTCCGCTTTCTATTCCTTCAGCATATATCCCCAGCTATACTGAAAATGATAGTGTTAGGTTCACGCTCTATAAAAATGTTGCGACAGGATATCAGGATGTGTCAAATTTCTGCATTGGAACATGCTCTTCTATTGGGATGAGCAGAACAGGTGGTGCGGGTCCATCTGATAGCGCCGCAGTCTTCTTCTTTCAATTTGATCGAGACCCTGATGGAGATGTCTTTCATATCACGTTACAATACGACAGCAATGTGATATCAAGCCATACATTTCAAAAAGTCGTTTATTTGCCAAGCGCTGGTGGCGGCACAGGTCTCTCTGCCCAGCAGCTGGCCAAGATCGATTCGATCAATTGGACGGATATCACATCAATACGGGATAATGTTAATCAGGCCAATTGGGCTGATCTGGGAGCGTTAACTAAAAGCGGCATTAACTGGAACGATGTGAGGGTTTTGTATAGCCGGGGGGTCAACTGGACGGATTTTGCTGTCCAGACAAAGGCCGGCACCAACTGGGCGGATTTGGCGACTCTCACCAAGCGCGGTATCAACTGGACATCGCTGTATGATGTGACCTCTAAGGGTGTTAACTGGCAAAGTCTTTTTGATCTGACCACGCGCGGGATCAATTGGACAGATATAAATATGTTAAGCAAAGCAGGTGTCAACTGGGTGGATATCGGCCACCTAAGCCGCCGCGGTATCAACTGGCTGTCGATCGTTGATCTTTCATCCCGCGGTATCAACTGGATGGATATCCATCATTTGACCAAGCGCGGGGTCAATTGGTCGGATGTCAACGTTCTTTCCAAAGCGGGCGTCAACTGGACAGGTTTAAGGGATGTCACCCGCGCGGTCGTTAACTGGGCGGATATCCGGCAGATGTCGCGCGCTGGAACGAACTGGACGGATATAAATGTGATCTCCCGAGCGGGCGCCAACTGGGCGGATATGCGTATGCTGACACGTGCCGGGACGAATTGGACAGATATCAGCAATATGTCGCGCAGGGGAACAGCATGGGCAAGCTTTAAGTCGATCGTAGATGCGATCGACATCGGGGGAGGGGCCTCTGCCGGTTATTGGGGGACTATTAATAACGTGTTAGCTGCGGCAGAAGCTGCTGGTTGGCAGGACGTCCACGCTTGGCTAAGATTAAATGATAATGCAAACTATATCGAGTCGATCTCCTCTTCTGGCGTTAATTGGACAGACCTTGCCTGGATGAGCAAAGTCAAGGTCAACTGGAAAGACCTGGCGTATATGACCGGCTCTGGGGTCAATTGGACTGCAACCGTTAACTGGGATAATCTAGCGCACCTGACCACAGCAAGCGTGAATTGGACCGACCTAAAGGTTATGACCGATAAGGGATTGAATTGGGCTGATCTTTCCACGATGACCAAGCAAGGGGTCAACTGGCTGTCACTATATGACCTGTCCAGCCGTGGTGTCAACTGGCTGGACATCAATGTCCTGACCCGTAAAGGTGTCAACTGGGACGGCATCTATGAGATCAGCCGAAAAGGTATTAACTGGACCAGTATCTATGATCTATCCGCGAAGGGGACGAACTGGCTGTCCATCTACGATCTCTCATCCCGAGGTATTAACTGGTCAGACATTAATACTCTCTCCAAGCGAGGCGTTAACTGGACAGACCTGCAGCATTTGACTTCCCGTGGCATTAATTGGACCTCAGTTTACGACCTCTCATCCCGCGGTATCAACTGGCTCGACATCAATGTCCTGACCCGTAAAGGTGTCAACTGGGACGGCATCTATGAGATCAGCCGAAAAGGTATCAACTGGACCAGTATCTACGACTTATCCGCCAAGGGTGTCAACTGGCTGTCCATCTACGACCTCTCATCCAGAGGTATCAACTGGTCAGACATCAATGTTATCTCCAAGAAGGGGATCAACTGGACCAGTATTTATGATCTGTCCTCTAAGGGCATTAATTGGATGGATATCAACACCTTCTCCAGAGCGGGCATTAATTGGCTGGATGCCAGCGCCTTAAGTCGTCAAGGTATCAACTGGCTGGATATCAATGTCCTGACCCGAAGAGGTGTCAACTGGGACGGCATCTATGAGATCAGCCGAAAAGGTATCAACTGGACCAGCATTTATGATCTTTCCGCCAAGGGCATCAACTGGCTGTCCATCTACGATCTTTCATCCAGGGGTATCAACTGGCTGGACATCAATACATTATCTAAAACAGGTGTCAACTGGACCAGTATTTATGATCTCTCCTCCCGTGGCATCAACTGGCTCGACATCAATGTCCTGACCCGTAAAGGTGTCAACTGGGACGGCATCTATGAGATCAGCCGAAAAGGTATCAACTGGACCAGTATCTACGACTTATCTGCTAAAGGCATTAACTGGACAGGCGTGTATGATCTTTCCGTTAAGGGTATCAACTGGACAGGCATCTATGATCTTTCTTCTAAGGGTGTCAACTGGACAGGGATCT